>JAABUW010001278.1_pt1 | contig 43529 bp, 93 predicted proteins | sample 5560081 | NCBI WGS metagenome assembly JAABUW01 (sample SAMN10711882, study PRJNA513363) | rock metagenome | isolation source: Antarctica rocks | place: Antarctica: Victoria Land, Knobhead sud | reverse complement strand
TGTTGTTAGTATGTGTCCCCCATCTCACGTCTTTTGTCGCCTTGATTGCAGTCCCCGCCGCCCGCCGCCTCAGCCGCAAGCTCCAGGCCCCCGGATCCAGCTACGGGCCGACCGGCAAGATGGGCACCCCGCGCGTATACTATTATGGCAAGCGCTAGATGCTGCGCCTGGATCCTGCGGGTAGCGTTGGACCCGTCTGCCGCCAGCCAGAGTCGCTCTGAAATCGAGCTGTGACCGGCAGCCGAGCACGAAATAGCGAGCGGCAACACCCAGCCTCAATGGGAGGAGAACGCGCTGCCTGCCAGAGTCGCTCGAAACACCTGGGCCCTGACCGGCGGCAGCTGCAGCAACTAGTGGGGACTGACGATGAAGTACTCTCCGCATTGCGTACCCAACATCCGATGTGGAGGACATTTCTTCCTTTCCTCTTTCAAGTCAGTTTGTATCTGATGCATCAGATACATACAATCGTTTGCATTTTTTTGCCTTACAGACTGTCAAATAGGGCGTCGGCTGCATTATGACTGCTGCGGGTGCGTCCGGCAGCACGATCGCTTTCGACCGTCCATTCGTCGGCGCTCAGTTTTGACAGTTGTGCTACAGCATGTGTAATCTTTTTGGAGCTGCTGCCAGGGGCCCGGAGCTTGCGGCCGAGCTGGCCTAATAATAGGCGGGACGCAACTGCGGTCAACAGAAAGGCACTATCATTAGACAGACCTCTGCGAGGCACTCGCAAATGGAAACAACTGCAGAAGGAGACGAGAGCACATACAGCACAGGGCCTTGCAGACATACATGTATATACTGCCAGGATGGCAGCATGCCGTTGCCCGATTTGTTTGTGATGTTGTTGTGGCAGAGACGGCAGGCGACTCACATGAAAACTGCTACGAAGCGAGGCTGTTGCCGTTGGCGAACCAGTTCGGCGTAAAGGTGAGGGTCAGCGCGTTGGCGCCGGCCGCCCGGTTCTTCACAAACTGCACCAGCTCGGGGTGGCCGGAATTGCCCTGGGCGGCTTGCACGGCAGGTGCGGCGGCGCTGATGGCGAGTGATAGCGCTGGCTGGCCCGCGGTCTGGGTGAGCGCCAGGCCGTTCTGCACATCATGGACGAAGCACATTGTGTGTAAATGAAAGTCAGTCAAATGTTCTGCAGCCCGCAGCGTAGGGCGGCATGAGGCGCACAGCGGCATTGCCGCATCTGCTGGCTTTCGCCGTGCTTCTCGGCGGTCACGCCCCCATTATCTGGCGATAGAGAACAAGAAATGTCAGATGATCTTGGCAATAAGTTTCCTCATCGGCTTGCACTTGAGGTATCAGAATTGCAAATTTCGTTTGTGGCCCGATTCGCCCAGCGCATCAGACAATCGGCGGCGGCGACCTGAATGAAAAGTATCACCAGAATGATCGGAGGTGAATTCTTATGTACAAACTGCACACAGAGATTCTTACGTTTATGATTGTGGTGGCTGCTGTGCTTGTGCCGTTCGGTTATACTTCTTCAAAATTCGACCTGCAAGCAATGCACCAGGAAAAGAAGCCCGGTTGCCACATCTTCCCAAACAACACCGCCGATTGCCTGCTGCAAAAAGCAAATTCCATCCCTTGCGCTGTCGTTGGAACAAAGTACACCCAACTCACAACAGATCTGAAACCCTCCAAACGAAGCAGCTCAACACGATTCCGTGCGAAGCGTTAACTGACGCTCCTGCAGATGTTGCCGTTGAGGCAACCAGAGTGACGCGTGCCGGCTAAACACTCGGCGACGTGACTTGTTCAAATCTCTACGCCGTCTTGCAAAGCAGCATGAAATCTGGCAGCCACGCTGCCAACAGCTGCGGTGCTGTGTGATGCTGCGTTTCGCAGAGGCTGCTCGGCGCCCACCGCTGCATGTTCTACATGCTACAATCAAGCAGTTCGCCAACAAACACCCACGCCCAATCTACATTTCTGACATCGCTGCCATCACTGCCGCCGCTGCTGGCTGCTCCAGCTTCTGATGGGGCTGCAGCCAGCTGTTTACATGTTTCACTCGCGCCGCTATGGCACCCGCTGTCCTGCCGCCAGCCCGATTCCTGGCAGTCTCCTGCCCTCGCAGCCGTAAGGAGGCACGGCACCGGCCCGCCGAGTTCCAGATCCGACGCTGAGTGGCTGCGCAAGCGGCGCCGCCTTGCCACCGGGATTCGGCAAGGGCAGCCCCACTAGGACTCTCTGGCCGCCCCTCTGCCGCCACCCTGTTGCCCGCTGACCTGCGTGCTCCCGCCGCCGCCGCCGCCGGTTGCGGCCACCACCGCCGCCGCCGCCGGCCGCCACCAGCGCCACAACAAGTTCACACCAGCAGCTTGCAGTCGAAGTTGGTGAGCGCAATGCCAAAGGCCTGCAGCCCTGTCAGCACGGTGGGGTTGTAATCCAGGATGTAGGAGTCTGCCTCCACCTGCGCGGCAGCAATGCAAATCTTCGTTGGCACATGCCGTCATTTGCCATGCATTGTCACCCTTTGCAGAACTTTGGTCCAGCATGAGCCTTGAGATCGGTGATCCAGTTATGATGCCGCTGGTGGACGCTGGCGCCACTGTGTCCAGATGACATCGACACAATCTGCTGTGCATTGCTGTGCGTTGTGGTGATCCAATATGTCCAAGATGCTTGCGTGCCGGACCCCGCAACGCGGGGCCGGGCAGTGACGACACGCACATGGCATGGTTGCAAACGCAGTGGCACGTTGTGGTGGTGTGGCGTCTCACATCTTTCCTCTGCTGTGCCTGCAGGGGCAGCTTACCTTGCCGAACTGCATGGCAACGGCGCGCGCGGCCCGCGAGGGCGTCGGCCGGCTGGCCCCTGGCGCCGGCTCCGCCGCCGCAGACAGCGCCGCCGCCAGCGCCGCGTCCGTGCACACCTGCACAGCGCACGAGAACGGCTGTTTTGACTAACGCTAGTTGTTTAATGACCGAGACATACCCAGACAGCGCCGCCGACAGCGCTGCGCATCCGAGCACACCTGCACCACAAGCCGACGACAGTTGTCAGGTGCTTCAGAGGCGGAAACTGCAGTCACAGGCGCCTTGCGGGGGCTGCGACGACTCCGATGTGGACACGAAACACCACTGTCAACATGATGGTGTCCGGATCGGGGAGTGGGATTATTCAAGATCGGAATTGCAGATATGTCTTGGGGGTTTTGTTTCCAGCTGGAAGCGCACCAGCTGGAAGTTCTTGACGGAAGCCTCCTTCACGCGGCCATGGAAGTTGAGGCAGTGGCACCGCAGGTCTGCATTAGAATATCGACAGTTGAATGTACGCGGTATAGGGAAAGTTGGTGTTCTGACGGCGCGCTGCAAGCGCTTCAGGTGCACATGCCAGAAGCAGGAGCAGAAGACGCCAGGGTGACACAGACAGCCGGCTGCGCGCTGGCTGCAGGTCATAGGAATGACAGCAATGCTGAGAAGTGCGCTCACTGTCGTTCCAGTGGGGCTGCTTGTTGCGCAGGCCCAGGGGCAGCCAGTCCGTGTTACTGGGCAGTGATGCCGCCGGCGCCAGGCCCGCCACCTGCAACATCGCATAAATCACACTTTTTTATTTTGGCTTTCGTGGACACAGGACTTCTTTTGAAGCTCGAACAGGAGGTGGCTCTGTGTATTAGAAGTGCGTCACCCCAGCGCTGCATCACGTGTCAACCAAGAGGATGCATCAAGGTAAGACGTGAAGGTACCTAGCCGCCCAGAAGCGCAGATGGTGCATCGGCAGTCCAACATGCCCGGCAGCAGAAAAACAGTCCGATGAAGTGCAACATGTTCGCACCTCCAAGGCCGCGTCTGCCGCCGCATCAATGGCGGAGGCAGGCGCGCTGTTGGCGGCGGCCATGACGACGCCGCTGCTCCGCAGCCGGTGCAGCAGCGAGCTGCCGAGCGCCGACACCGGCCCTGCCGAAGACGCCAGCGTTGCTCAGGTTTTACGATTTGCTGTGGGCACCGCTGCTAGGCGCTGCCGCTGGAGACAGCCTGTGTCACTGTACTGCAACCGCGGCAACAGCAAGGGGCGGTGCAGGCTGTACTGGTGCTTGATGCAAGTATTGTATGCATGAGCCTGAACATCAGGAAGAGGCAACCCCGTCTCGGCGTCAGAATGCAGGCGCACCGCTGGCGGAGCGCTTGAAGGGGTTGCCGCTCCAAGCGCCGGTGTCGGGCTCCGGCAGGGGGCAGGTGCCGCACACGGAGGCGAGGCGCTCCGTCGCCGACGGCTCGTCCATGTCGAAGCACGCCAGCTCCAGCGGGTGCGGCAGCGTCACCCGCATCCTGTGAGTGCCGCAGAGGATCAGCGCGTGAGCCACCCTGAGTCGCAACCAGCTGCTTCCTTTGCGCACCTAGACCCCTCTGGCACACACAGCAAGACATGCCGGTGCAGAAGGCTTCCATGCCTTGATTTCTAGTTGAACTCAGTGCAGTGTGGCGTCGCCAGCTGCAGCTCCTTTACGGCCGCCCCTGAAGTCAGCAGGTGTGAAGTGACAAGGTCAAGTGGAGTGACGCACTTGCGGGGGCGCATGAAGCCCTTGAGGCGCATGGCGTACTGCACCTCCGCCAGCACCGGCGGCAGCCTCGCCAGCTGCACCGGTGCATCATCTGCAGTTGTAGAGATGGAGCGGCTTGGGACAGCTGAGGAAAAACAAATGGAGATGCACTTCATGATGACAGAGATCGCGGACTGCCGCTTCCAGGCTGTTCGTGGCTGGACTGGCCCACTGCAACAACATCTGAAGACATGGCGGGCAGGGGGCCCTGACGTGCAGCCGGCGCACCGGGCAGGGAGGCGCGGGAGCCGAGGCGCTCCAGCAGCAGGGCGCTGAGGCTGGGGCGGCGGGCGAGGCTATCGGGCCGCGTCAGCGTGTCCACGAAGGGCAGCGCGCAGCCGGGCGTGACCGTGATGCGGTAGTGCATCTGCAGCAGCGAGCAGGTGAGGCGCGCGATGGGGCGCCCCTCGCACGCGCGATCCAGGTACACCAGGATCTCCCGCCTGCGCATTTTCAGAGGCTGAGGGTCTAGCGGCGCCGTCATCAGGGCGTACAGGGTAGGCAGATAACAAAAACCACACATCAGGCTCTCCAGGCGCTCTCAGCTCGACACAGCCATCACGGATGGCGTCTGGCTGTGCAGAGGCCGCAGGGTTTGCCTGTTTGCCGGCCATTCCTCGGCACTACTACATAATCTCAGCGGAACGCAGCCGCAGTTGATTGAAACTGAAAAGGCATCTGGAAGCTGCCGCGGCACCTGGAGGTCTGCAGCGCGGCAAGCAGGAACTTCGGGGGCGCTGCCCCCGGCGTGTGCGCAGCTCCCAGGTACAGGCAGTAGCGCGCGGCGCCGAGGCCGTGCCGCGGCGTCTCCTCCCGCCGCACGAAGCACCGCAGCAGGTTGCCCGTGACCGCCCGCCCGCTCTGCGCGCACGCACGATTGGCTTTGCTGACTATACGCTTTGGCTGCATGTGGACCTCCATGGCTTCATGCTGGCGTCATGGTGATGTCAAGGAACACTTGCGCTGCTGTGACAGATCGCGCAGCCGGTGTAGCCGGTGCAGAGTTTGCCGAAGGCCGCACGGCTGCAAAGGCGTCAGCCAGGCCATCCCTGTCTGGCAATGCCCAATGCCATACGGTCTGCAGGCCCACTGCAAGGCAGTACATATAGCAGTCCCGCACCAGGCTGAGCAGCTGCAGCGGGTGCACTATCTCGCTGGCGCTCGCCCAGGGGCTCAGGAAGAACTGCTGGAAGCCGGTGCTGCGCCACGCCTTGCACACGCCCACTGCCGCAAACATGTCCTGCACGGGCGTCAGGAAATACAGCCTTTGACATATCTTGAGCACGCTTTTTTGTGTTCATCTAGGGTACCAGCGGCCCTTTGGCGCCGGCGCTCTGCTGGCCCGCCTGACTTGTCAGACAGCAAGGTGTTACACCGGCGAAGGCTCAGGTCGACTGCAAAACACTGAATGCAGTTCAAAGAGTGCTGATACATCAGTCGCAGGTGAAACAGGCATTCACAACATGGTTCCATGAGCAAACATGATCGCAACTCTAAACGTTTCGCAGTCAGGCCTGACTCGGCTCACGCAACATGCAGCATTGCTACAGGAGCGGTTGCGTGAGCAGATATGCAGAGGTGACGAGTAGGCGCCAGCGCGAACGTTTGCTCACCCGCCTGGCTGCTGGACTGGCCTTGCCATCCTCCAACAGGATATCGAAGATGTCCTCCAGAAGATGCGTGGGCAAGCTTGTCCATTTCGTTTGCTCCGTCTTTATTCCTCCCAGCGAGGCGGAGCCTGACCGGCCGCTGTTCAGAGGCACGACGCGTCCCAGCAACCGACTGAGCAGCCCGGAAGAGCTCCGGTTCGCCTTGCTGGAAGCAGCCTGTATCCCAGCGTCTTCAACATTCGATGCATAGTTATCGAACGGCGAGCGCGTCTGCTGCGCCATGGCTGCGCGCGGCGCTGTCAGATCGCGCCCGAAAACGCGGAGAGATATTCCGCTGCTGTGGAGCGTTTGCGCCAGCGTTTGCGCCAGGTGGGTTGCGGCGTATGCGATGTCAAAGTCTGCCGCAAGCAAAGCTCAGAGGTTCAGCTGGATCTGAAAGATCGCGCCAAAACTCCCTGGTGCACTCTAGGGCAGCAGTTGACAGCGCGAAAGCGCGAAAAGGCGCAACGCCTGCAAAGCTGCGCCGTACTCGGCACGCAGATCGGCAGAAAGGCAAACACTCCTTTGACCACCGTGGCTGCGAGGGCTCGGATTGCGCAAGTGCCTCATTTCTGTCTCTGCTTTGCACTTGGCCAACTCGCACAGATCCAGGTTTATGTCATTCATGACAGAGGCCAAATCCTGAAATGCAGCAGCAATGCGACAGTGGACGATCAACAGCCATCCTACTGTGTAATTGGCACTCGATTGGCCGGATCTGCTTGTGGTGGCTCCCATCGTTACGGAAGTTTTGACTTGGACATCCCGAGGTTGCAACCTATCAGCCGCACTCCCATGAAACTGAGCTGCCGCACGATCGCACATCGCTGCATCAGCGCCTCTGTGTTCCAGTTGCCGGTGCAGACTGCGCTGCAGTTTTGGAGCCCATTCACTTCACCGCACCGGCGTCAGCGGCAGCGGCGCCCGACGCCGCTGGATGCGACAGCGGGGTGCGACAGGAGGCTGCGTTCCGACTCCGTCGACCCAGCCGCAGCAGCTGCGACCCCGTGGCTCAGCGGCGGAACGCGGCCAGCCGGCGGCGGCGGTTTGCGCCGCTCAGTGTGTGCCGCTGCGGCAGCCCGCGACAAGCTCCTCAAAGGTGCACATGGCTGACATCGCGCACAGCGTCTGCGCCGTGCAAGGTTGCCTCCGAAGCAATGCCTGGACGTGCCACTGCGGAGACTCCATCCGCAGACCCTCCGCTAGAAGGAGGGATGGAAGGAAACACCGCCGCAGTGGTGAGAGCATCGGGCAAACTCCTGCGCCGTGATGCCCCATGCAGGCGTGGAGCCGGAGTTTCGGGATGACGTGGCGCGCGTGGTGGAGGCCGCGGAGCGCGCCGCCGACTCCTGGCAGACCAGTGTGACGGACTTCCAGCCGCCGCCGGTGGTCGCCTTTGCCGCCGCCGCGGTGCGGCAGCTGGCCGGCGTCGGCTGCATCGCCTGGGGCGGCTACCCTCAGGCAGGAGACTTCCTCCAGGGTTTTCCTGCAGATCTGATGGCCCCAAGTTCGGCTCATGTTGCTGCGGCTGGACGGCACTGCGCTCGGTAGTACCGATGCCAACCTCAGCAGATCGATGTAACCGCTGCTCCATGTCTCCTCTGGCTCAGCGGGAGTGCCGTGTGCTGAACGTGACAAGCTGCATCTGCGCCCGACAGGCGGAGCGGTGCCGCATGCTGGTGGGGCCAGCGGACGCGCTTCCGGACGCACCGGACCCAGACGACGCGGATTTCGAGGCGCCGGATGCGCTCACCGACGCCGTCGCAGCGCTGGACGTCACTGGAAACTTCATGTTTGACGCCGCCACGCACCGCGATTTCCTCGGCGCGTGCCTGGGCACAGGCATTGATCGCAGCAAGGTCTGTTGCATGCTGCAGCTCCTAGTTGGCGCGACCCAGCATTGCCGGACTGGCAACCTTGTGTTGATGCCTGCACTGACTGCGGCAGATTTGCTGCCGTCCTGCAGGAGAGGGCGCTTCCACTGTGTCTTCCTTGCCGATGCCGGCCGTTGTTCTGCTCACAGGTCGGGGACATCCTGGTGGTGGCCGACCGCGGCGCGCAGCTGCTGGTGGCCCCCCAGCTGGCTGACTTCCTGTGCGAGGCCCTCACCCAGGTTGGAACTATACAGAAGCATGCTGATTTGTTGTTGCCGGCCCCCCAGCTGGCTGACTTCCTGTGCGAGGCCCTCACCCAGGTTGGAACTATACAGAAGCATGCTGATTTGTTGTTGCCTATCACGGTGCAGATGCAAATCGATTGTTTTGTGGATTCTGCTGCGCTGCTGGGCGGAGGGATGAAGTCATGAGGCTCATGGAGGCGTGCCTTCTGCGCGCTCAAAATGTGCCATTCGGAGAGCATCTCCTCCAACATTTGTGGGGAGCACCGCTCATGTTGCGCAAGCACCAATCATGCCCATGCCTCTCCTAGTCGCCCGTGCAAGTGCACTCGGTGCCGGTGAAGACGCGGCGGATGCCGCTGGCCGCCTGCCAGCCAGCAGATCTTGTGCATCACTCGGAGAGCATGCCGACACCCCTGTGGAAACAATGCCCAAGACAATCTGCCTGTGCAGGTGCGCTCGGTGCCGGTGGAGACGCGGCGGGTACCGCTGGCCGAGCTGCGGGTGCCGACGCCGCGGATGGAGAGGCGCACCAGCGTGGAGGCCTCGATGCGGCTGGACGCGCTCGCCAGCGCCGGCTTCCGGGTGTCGCGCTCCAAGCTGACGGACATGATCAAGAAGGGCGATGTCAGGTGACCATTAAAACAGAGTCTGCTTGCTCGTTCTGCGTGCGCATGTGATGCTGGCCAGCGCCGGCTTCCGGGTGTCGCGCTCCAAGCTCACCAACATGATCAAGAAGGGCGACGTCGGGTGGGCGACCGCTTGACCATGTTGAGGTCACTCGCCTATGGTACAACTATCTGCAACTTCGGCCCGTGGCACAGGCGGATGCAGCCAGGTGAATTGTCGCTGGCATTGTAGTCGGCGACATGTAACTTGTGCGCGCTCTGTGCAGGGTGAACTGGCAGCCAGCCAAGGCCAGCGCTACGATGAAGACCGGCGACGTGATCAGCTGCGCCGGCAAGGGGCGCCTCTTGATCGGGGAGGTCTCTGAGACGAAGAAGGGAAAGTTCGCAGTCGAGCTGGAAGTGAGGAAGTGAACTATTCTTATTGTTGTACCCAAGGGTACTTGGTACATTCTTTCGTGCGAGATTGGAGTGAGTGAGCTGTGCCGCCAGCATTACAGAGAAAACGTTTCTGGATGTGAGCCAGTGTAAAGGCAGCATCCACCAACCAGCTGTTGGTTTCGTTCATATCCGGAGAAAGCAGCAATTAAAAGTCGCACAAAGAACGAAGAACCAAGCGAATTCACAGATTATCAATACCCGTCTTGACATCTGAGTTGACGGCCTAACGTCCTCAAACCACAAGTCAAGAATTCGGCGTTGCCCCGCACAATGCAATGCCAGACCTCTCGGTATGTGAATCACAAACACTCATTGTATGGGTGTGTCGCTGCGGTGCCTTGTGAGCATCAGCCCCGTGGGCTCGGCGGCGGCGTGGTGGAGACCGCCCCGTTGCTGTCGCCGCTGCTGCCACCCGCGTCTCCACCGCCGCCGCCGCCGCCGCGGTCCCCAGTGCTCCGCCAGCGATGCCCCCAGATTCGCTGCCACCGCCGCCGGGCTGGTGGAGGGCTGGCTGCATGCGCGGCTGCAGGAAGTCGTCGGCCGGCGCCGCCCGCACCCGCCGCGCCTCCTGCAGCGCCGTCCGCCCCCAGCGGTTCTGGAACTTTGTCGGCGCCGCCCTCGTCGGCAAGCAGCTTCACCTGTGTGACGCGGTCACAAAGCCCCACTCAGGGCTGGTTCCAAATGCATCCTCCCGGTCATGTGCCAGGCTGGTCATTCGTCATTTGCAGGTGAGCTGGACATAGGGCTGGAGATAACGGAAAGTAGATGAGAAGTTGCCCAGAGGATTGCAGATAGGTGGGAATTCGAACCGTGGGGAGGTTGCCTTCGGCGGCGGCGACGTTGAGCACTGTGCATTTGTTGTAGTTGCTCTTGTCCGGCGGCGCGCCCGCCCGCAGCAGCCGCCGCAGCAGCGGCAGGTCCCCCTCGAACACTGCAGTGCACAGCTGCGACGCAATGCGCACGCCGCGCCCCCCCAGCCTGTGCGTTGTGCATTTTGCGGGTGCTGCAGGGCGCAGAGGAATGCATGTGAATGCAGGAGATTGCCGAAATGCTTGGATACCACAGCACAATGGATCGAGCCACATGGCTCACGACAGTTTTGGTCTGTGAGCCAATCTGGGCTGCCGTTTCAGTTGACATGGCTTTAGACTCAGCTACAGGCTGACACGCCTGCCATCATCAAATTCAATAACATGGGATTATGATGGAAAGAAGGGCTTGGGAAGAGTCGAACAATGCGCACTTGGCGCTGCGTCGGGTGAGCAAATCGATGAGGTCGTCGTGGCCGCTGCAGCAGGCCTCGTCCAGCGCGGTCTTGCCGCCCAGGTCCACTGCATTGAGGTCCGCGTTCGCCGAAAGCAGCAGCCGCGCGACGCCGGCGTGCCCCTTGGCTGCCGCCAGCATGTGCCATGCGGCCGTCGCAGTCGGCCTGCTGGCAGTTGAAGCCCTGCTGCAGCATCTGCAGGGCGAGGACGACAAGTTGTGGGTGCTGGAGATTCGTAGGGTGTTTGAGTCGCCCTGCAGGCTGCCCTAGATGTATGGGATGCCGCCTGCATCAAGCGCCCAGCCAGCAATGCTGCCACATGAAGCGTCTTTGTGGCGTTTATGTGTGAGCAGTATGTGAAGAGCTCCAGCGCGGCTGTCCTGGCTGTCCTACATCTCGCTTATCCGTCGTCATGCTTCCTCATTCATCACACAATTTGCCATGCAAAACAAATCAAGCGCCACGGGAAGCAAGCGGCTGTCGTAATTTCATGACATGCATTCAAAAAAAAGGATATCAACTATAAGTTCGCCACATGGCCGAGCGACAATGCTGAACATTCATTTTCAAGACACATCTTGATATCTCAATGCACTGCAGTGATCTCAGGAAGCAGGTTCAGGGGTTCAGCACATGCAAACCAAGCAAAGTGATGGAATGGACCTGCGCGATGCATTGCTACTGCAGCTGGTGTCGATGAATTCTCATGCAAAGATTTCCGGACTCCTCAAAGAGATGTTAAATGCACCAGGTGCATTGCTCTCATCAGCCCTGCAGGCTGGGCGGCGGCGGCGTCTGGGGCGCATCGCCGCTGCCCTGTTTCGAGGTCTCGCCGCTGTCGTCACCGCCCCCGCCCTTGCCGCCGTCCGAGTCGCTGCCGCCGCCGTCGCCAGCAGCATCCCCGTGTTCGATGCTGCCGCCGTCGCCTGAGGCTCTGCCCTTGTCCCCGCCACCGCCGCCGCCAGCCCCGCCTCCACCCTTGTCCCCTCCCTTGTCGCCGCCGTTGCCGCCGCCGTCGCTGCCGCCGTCGCTGCCGCCGCCGCTGCCGGAGGAGCCGCGGGACTGGCGGGGGTGCGCCGGCGTGCGCGGCTGCAGGAAGTCGACGACTGGCGCTGCCCGCACCCGCCGCGCCTCCTGCAGCGCCGTGCGCCCCCAGCGGTCTTGGAACTTTGTGTTGGCGCGGCCTCGTTGACCAGCAGCTTCACCTGCAAGAGCGCCAATGCAAGGCTCAGGTGCAGGGGCCCATGCTTCTGCAGAGGATGGTAAACTGCGACATCGCTCAGGATTGTATGTGTATCCAGGCAACTGGCGGCAGTCGTTTCACCACCACTTAGTTTGACCCAGCAGCACGCAGCAGGGCTACAGAAACTGCTGATGGGCGCAGCTCTGCGGCCATGGGGCGGGCGCAGTTCCCATCGCAAGCTTTCAGCAACATGAGCAGCGTGCCAGCTCTACGAGAAGGCTCACCGCGAGGAGGTTGCCCTCGGCGGCGGCAATGTGCAGCGCGGTGCGCTTGTCGTAATCGCATTCATCTGGCAGCGCGCCCGCCCGCAGCAGCCGCCGCAGCAGCGGCAGGTCTCCTTCGAACACCGCTGTGCACAGTTGCGACGCGATGCGCACCCCCTTCCCGCCCAGCCTGAAGGTTTCAGCAGGACTTCATTAATATCCACAGCTATTGTTCAGGATTTTTCCAGGGTTTTGCAGCAGTTGAGATCAGATGCCAGCCTCGGTGCAGCAACAGCTAGCAGTTGGGTTTGTCATGAGATGTGTCGGCAGCAGTCTGTGCCGCCTTCTGCGGCAGGCCTGTGCAGGAAGGCTCCCCAAACAGGGGTCACACAGCGCCGAATCACTTGGCGCCCTTGCGGTTGAGCAGGGCGATGAGGTCGTCGTTTGCATGGGAGCAGGCCTCGTCCAGTGCGGTGCCGCCGCTCAGGTCGGACGCGTTGACGTCCACGTTGGCGGAAATCAGCAGCCGCGCGACGCCGGTGTGGCCCTTGGCCGCCGCCAGCATCAGTGCGTTGCGCCCATCGTAGTCCGCCTTCTGGCAGTCGAAGCCCTGCTGCAGCATCTGCATTGCAAGGACAGGCGGTTTCTTCAGGGTTCCAGGTTCATCTGGTGAGTTCCTGCGATTCCTGCTTTGTTGCCGCAGTCGGTATTATGGCCATTCCAGGTAGTCCCTCATGTTAGGAAACCTGAGGGTTCTGTAGGAAACCCTCAGGTTTTCTACAATCATTTCCTCTCGGATGCGCGACTATCTCAGGCAGCAGGATGTCACATCGGCCTTTCTCGACTTCCTGGTCTGACAGTGCCTTGGGGACCGTCTCTATATGAGCCATGTCAGCGCTCTGCACCAGTGTCAACACGTGCACCAACAGCCTGGCGCTGCATCCGATGAAGTGCCTCTTATATCCCTGCCCTGCAGGCTGCGCGTCAATTCTTACAACTGACACCGCACCTGGAGCACGGTGTCGGTGTCGCCGTGGGAGGCGGCAGACAGGAACTGGTTGGTGCGCTGCTCGTCGGACTTGGCCACCGCCGAACTCACTAGCGCCCGCACCCGCATCGCCCCAGCGATTACCTGTGTCGACAAGGGTTGGCACCCTCGAATCACGACTTCCTCTGAAGCGCAGATAATACATCACACGCTCCATCATGCTGCTGGCCAGCCCTTGGATGCCTCTGAGACTTGCGAGCTGCAGGCGAAAGGGTTGTCACGAAAGGAAACACGGCATGACGACAGTAGGCGCCAGGGAGCGGGGCAAGGCAGGTTCATTGGGAGCTGGCAGCTGATGTTCTTGAGGGGCTGGCGCTAAAGTGTATTTTGAGGGCAGTTGCAGCGCCGCACTGCAGCCCGCGTTCACAATGTCTTCTCTTCGGAGATCACCTGCTCCTGCTTTGGCGTGAGGCCTCGGGAGCTGCCGTGTCCGCGCTGCGGCCCCCGCGGCGGCCGACCCGAGCCGGAGCCGCCCCTGCCGCCGCCCCTGCCGCCATCGCCGCCGCGCCGCCGGCTGCCACCGTCGTTGGTGCCGCCGGTGTCCCCCTCAGCGCTGCTCACTGGGTTGCCGCAGTCCCCATTGCCTTGGTTCGGGATCTGCCTGTCGTCATGCCCCTGCACACAAACTGCATGTATGTGTTGTTCCACGATGGCCGACCGTGTGCCGCAGGCCTGGACAGGCTGAAGAGACCAACAGGCGCCGTCCACAGTTTCTCGAGACTCGATTGGTGATCATGGCGCTGCCGGCCGCAGCGGGAGGCTGACTCGCAGGGATTGCGCAGCAAAAAATTCTGCAACAAAATATACACGATTCGCACACCTCGCTGTCGGGCATGAGCTCCGGCGACGCCCAGGCAAAGCTGAGGGCCGCCAGGTCGTCTGTGGACGCCGTGACGCCGAGGCTGCCCTGCGAGCTGAGCGCCTGGCTGCCGCGCTCCGACAGCAGGGACTCGCTGCCCATGCGCGCCATCTCGGTGTACAGCCGCCGCTGCTGCTGCGTGCCCCGGAAGTTCTCGTCCACCATCTGTGGCAGAAGGTATGGAAGTATTGAAATCCTATCGCGGCACTGGTGTGACTTGACTTTTGACTTGTTTGACCTCTCTGCCAGCCGCTGCCGGAATCTGGCGCCGTGCCTCGCACATCCCCCGGCAAGTTGCAATGCGACCCAGGCAGTGTCAGCTCAGCTTAGGCAGGCCTGACATCCTGTGTGGCACAGAGCGCAGGCTAGCATCATCAGGAGGCACATCCACACCAATTACCAGAAACGTTTTCCAGCTCGTTAGTGCCGGTTGCCAGATCCCAGGCACTAACCCTGAATTGCCGCACCTGCTGCGCCCTGACCCGCAGGTTCTCCAGCAGCGAGCGGGCGCCCAGTGGGAAGGCCGCGGCGGTGCCGTTGTACGCGTTGCGCGGCACCGACAGGACGCGCGCCACGCTGCAGGCGCGCACGCCCTCCAGTTGCGGCACCTCCGTGAAGAAGGCGATCTCGCCAAAAATTTCCCCCTCGTTCACGCACCGCTGGTGCCTGCAACATGAAACGGGATTCACAACACAGGATCAAGGGTGCTGTGTGAAGAACGAGTTCTTGCCAAATATCTCGCCCTCGTTCACACACCGCTGGTGCCTGCAGAAGCGGCGTCAACACACAGCTGTTTGGACGCGAACGCGGTGGGTGCATACCCGCTGCATGCCCGCTGTGGTGGGGCAGACACATGCGCACTCCCAACTGCGGATCCTCGTGCAGTGATTGTGCATGTGCACAGGGCAGCGCGAGGTGCTGGTTGCTGTGTGAATGCATCCGGGCGGAGGTGGCGCACTGGTGACCGTCATGGACGGAGGTTGTGCCGTCATTCGCCAGGGGGACATCCTCGGGGTGGTGGACGCTGACGCGGCTGACCACCTCGCACGACCCGTTCACCTGCGTACAGGCAGTCGAAAGAAAGAAGATGAGTCATCACGTAACAGAAAACACGGCTTTGCAGCGTGTGGCCTGGTCATAGAAGTGGGATTGCTGCGGCAGGACAGCAAGCCATGTAGGATCTGCCCAGGCATGGGTGCGCATCCCCAAACACATTTGAGTGTTCAGCTGGTGTCGTCTTCCAATACGCACCACCATGAACAGCTCATTCACATAGTCGCCCTCCAGCAGGATGTCCTCGTTGGGCATGTAGCAGTCGATGCGCGACACCGCAAGTAGTGCGTCCACGAACTTCTGCTTGCAGCCCTGCAGCAGGTATGTGCGCCGCAGCTGCCCCGAATACAGGTGACGCAGGATGCGCCGCCTGCACAGGAGAGGAGGCCGCATATTTGCTGCTGATCGAATTGTGGCTTGCGGACATCAGGAGAAAAGGAGTCGGGTTGGCTGTGTAGCGTGCCGGCATCTAAGAGTGCAGAATGCGCCGCTGGGAAGGTCATTTTGCTGCGCTGCGGCGATGCAAAGATGAGAGCGCTCATGGCGCTCGCTACGGGGGGAGGACCTGTGGGATATCAGGAAGGCCTGCCAGCTTCTGTGAGCCATGTACACTGCAGAACACTGCAAGAAGCCAAGCGCACCTGATGGTGGCGGGGTAGGCCGCCAGCACCGCTTCATCGGATGCCTCCTCCGTCTCGAAGTGCAGCCGCAGGTGACTCTGCATGCTGTCCCGCAACTCCTGTGTTCATCACGCCACGGCCTGCTGTCAGGGGCGCGGTCCAGCCCAACAAAAAACAAGTTTCGATGTGTGAGCTGACGAGTTATTACCCCTGAGGCTGGGACCCTGTCATCGACAATGCGCCTCCTGAGAGTCAAATACTCTTGACAGCGCAACACCGCAGATTAATTAGAACCATGATTGTTGTCGCGCACGCGCCTTGGGAATGCGGTTCTGGGCGCTGTACTCGCGCAGGTTGCTGCACTTGCCGCGGTAGATGCCCACACGCTCGTCACCGCGGATGACGATGAGCGTGAAGGATCCCAGTATGTACGCCGACAGCCCCAGGTTGTAGAACATGTAGACCGTCGCCCACACCTGCGCGGCAAGCCAGCATCAAGGGGCTAACATCACGGGGCTGACAATTCCTCTTAGAAAATCTTCAGCAGGCTGTACTTCTTGTTCCTGTGAGCACAGCAGGTGGTTCGGAGGAGCATGCCGTCCCATGATGTTGCTGATGGAACTTTCGGTTCGATATGTTTATGCTGCGTGCCACCGCTCACCGTTTCCGGGACGTTTTCGGCGGTGAAGTCGCCGTAACCGACTGTCGCCAGCGTGGTGATGCTCCAGTACAGAGAGTAGATGTACCTGCAGACGACAAGTGCAAGCGCTGATGTCGAGGTCGGCTCCCGCTGTGAGCGTCACGAGGTGCAGGGATTTGCTGTGTCTGCGCAGCCATCGTCCTGAGCATGCGCACCGCTCAAATTCTGTTGAATTCTTCAACAGGGACGTGTGGTGGCCAATCCAGGTGTCCTTCCCGAGCCCGTACTGCCGTGCAATATAGTAGAAGGTGCAAGCGCTCCAGTGCACGCTGAAGTATGTGAACTGCAGTAGGATAACAAAAGCACACGTCACCCGGAGATTGGTAAGGTTTCATACCAGGGGGCTGGACATGCTAAGATTTCAGATGGTAATGGCAAAATGTCAGTTTGATCCGATGCAGCTGTGCACGTGATGCGCCTCCGCTCTCCCTCGCGTTGCTACGCCGCTGCTGTCCACAGGAAGGCAGGCAGCCTGCCGGCGCCACGCACCACAAAGTTGCGGACGAGAGTGACCGCCAGCAGGCTCACGGTGAGTTTGTACTCCAGATGGAGGAAGAACTGCGGCACTCGATACATCCGCAGCTGCGCCGCAGACGAGAGTTCGTCATGACATCTCCAGCCTCTGGGTGGCCAGCAGCCGCAGGCAGCATCACGAATGCACTACACGATCTCAAGCATTGCTGCTGTAGTTGATGGTGATTGCGGCGGGGACGCCTCGGGATCGCTCACCAGGCGGAGCATGCGGAACATCTGGAAATAGTCGAGCGCCCAGGCAGGCTTCAGCCTGTAGGCCGAGGGGGTGGCGCTCTCGCACCTGAGGTAGCGCGTTCGGATGGTGCTGGGATCGCCAATGAGCTGCTCGTTCTTGCGGTACGCCAGCCGGAACTTGAGAATCATGTCCACCAGGAATATGGCGCTTAAAACATACTCGTTGATGGCCGGCATGTCGTCAAAGGGGCTGCGCACACAACGACAGCCGCTTGGGGTTAACGCTTGAGCATCGGACAGACAATTCGTCACTGTTTGGCACTGCGCAAGCAGCCATACTTGAGCAGGCAACACACACTCTGCGGCGGATGCGAGACCTGCCACTGCCAACTTGTCAACTCCTGTGCTTTGCAGCACGCACATGACATGCACATGCGCATTTTGTGCTTGGTCAGCAGGTGGCGGCAAAAACTCACTGCTTGCTGGGTGGGGGCTCGAAGGCGATGGTGTATGCCTTGATGACGCCCGTCCAGGCTGCCGCGGCAATGGTGATATACCAGAAGGCCAGGTACCACAGATTGTCTGGGCAGATGATTTCTGGCGGCAGGATGGCGCGGGGCTTCGCACCGCCCTCCTGTTGGCGCTGCTCTCCCGCCTCCTGTGAACCCAAACAGTCCTGGTCAGACCCCGTACGGTCATCTGACGCACTAGTGATGCAGCTGCAAAGCGGGTGGCGCCACAAATAAACGCGTGCAGATAAAACGGCAAGGAAAAGTTGTCGTGCAGTTGCCTGTGCACTGGCTCACAGCTGCAGGCCATCCTGCGGTTAGCAGCTGCCATTTCAGTCCAGAGGATGACGTTCGAGCAGCCCCCTCCTTTTGTGCAAACAAGCGCACAGGCGCCTGATTTCGCACCACATCATCGCCTTCGTTGTCCATCCGAGAGTAGCCATGCTGGTGCTCGTCGGTGCGTCGCCTTGAATCATAACCAATGTTAATGCCCAGCAGCTTCTTCTTTACGCGGTGGAAGTGGTGCGTTAACACCGCCACGCTGCCGCCGGCGGACCCGGCCATGGCCGCCGATGAGGGCGGCGCCGGGCGGCGAGAGGTTCTTGCAAGCTGCTGCCTCCAGCCCTGCGACACACGGGATTGGATGGTGTTTGGGAAGCTGCACAGCCCGCTTCTTGTGCTTGCCGTGCTTAGTGCGCTGAGCGGCAATCACTAAGGTTAGAGGAATGCAGCTGAGCTGGATACATGAAGGAGCAGCTGGTGCGGATGTGACAATTGGATATCTAGGCTTGTATTCGTATGCAGATATCGTCTCCTGGCGTTCACCTGCTCGTATCTATCAGGCTGCGAGCTAGGCCGGGCACAACATGTTCGTCCGCCCGTGCTGCTGATACTGGAAACCAGTTTCGCAAACACCAATTTCGCGAAACATCTACTTCGTGATTCCACGCAGGTCTGCAGCTGCGCTTCGACGAAAACGATGCTGGATAACACTTTTCGGAAGCGTGCACGACAAACCTAAGGCTGATCCAGGGAGATCTGGCGGCTGCCAATCGGCGAGAAAGCGCAATGGTGACAGTCTAGCTCCGGGCGTGGCGTTGCAGCACTTGTGGTGCCCGGATCGCCTGTGCGTACTCCTGCTCGCACACACGTGAATGGCGTGACTCAACCCCTGCACTGAAATTTGGGGAAAGCGGGGAAAATATCAACACGTGCCGGAACCTGCACCGCAGAGTCATCCAATTATTACGGTGCGACAATTTTGGCAATTTGTACGCCATCACCTTTCAGTTCCTTGCTTTACAACTCGTCAAATTACACGCATACAACACAACATGCCTGAGATGGAGTACCGTCGGCTGGGGTCCACAGGGCTCAAGGTGCAATGTGCAACTGACATCAACGTCATGAATTTTGCATGCAGGCGATGACACCCGCATGATCAGTGCAAATCGGGTGCAGTGTATTGTAGAACACGTTTCACTAGTCACTTCTGTGCACCTACGCCCAGCACGCACACGATGGCTGCTTGAGCGCTGAACTACACGTCTGGCGCGCGCACGTGATGGCTGATCGAATACTGCGTGCTGCCTCATAGGTTTCGGCTCTGAGTTACGGGTCATGGGTGACATTCCACAGCCAGCTGGATGTTGCCAAGGTGAGTAAACGCATCCTTGCTGGCGCGGCACCCCAGCCTTTACCGCTGACTCCTCTGATGCCACCGCCCACCGCCATCTTGACCGATCATGGCCCGCGTTTCTGCAGGCTAAGGGACTGATGGGCCAGTGCTTCGACGCCGGTGTAAACTTCTTCGACAATGTGCGCGAGCAGACTCGGACCATGCGTGCACGTCAAGAAGCTTCTGACACATTGCTTGAATGATCCGAAAGCGCCACCGACGATCATCATTGCAGAGACTAACATTATGACTGACCGAGCCCTTCATGAACTTTGCTTCCATCGCAAGCTGCGCTTTGCCTGCTGTTCCCAGGCGGAGGCGTACGCGCAAGGCAAGAGCGAGATTGTGATGGGGGAGGCCATCAAGGAGCTGGGCTGGAAACGCAGTGACGTCGTGCTGTCCACGAAGATCTTCTGGTGAGTTAGACCGAACGTATGATCATGGCTGCAGGCCTGGCCGCGGACGCATCTGCTGAGATACAGCCAGGATATGACATGGCTGTGGACGCATCTTCTGAAGATGCAGCCGGTACTGACGCCAGTACCTCCCGCGCGCAGGGGCGGGAGCGGCCCAAACGACAAGGGCCTGTCGCGCAAACACATCATCGAGGGCACGAAGGTGCAGATCACAGCCGAGCGATGCTGCACCATTCTGCAGAATCTGCACAATGCAGTGCAGCTTTCGGGCACCACATGCTGTGGGCAGCCCTTTCAATCGTCCAGGCTCACGGTCAGCGCGGATGGCGTCGCCTGCACACTCAATGGGGCAACACGCTGCACGCAGGCAGCGCTGAAGCGGATGGACCAGGAGTATGTCGACCTGGTGTTTGCGCACCGCCCCGACCACGAAACGCCCATTGAGGAGACGGTGGGCCTCTTTTCTTGCTGTTTACCTGAAGGGTCTCTGTAGGGAGTGCTGGCTCTTCAGATGTGGTCATGTCGCGGTGCAGGTGCGGGCGTTTAACTGGCTGGTCGACCAGGGGCTGGCATTCTACTGGGGCACTAGCGAGTGGACCAGTCAGCAGCTCCAAGAGGTGCGCGCCTGCGCCCGTCACGCCATGCATTTCATCACAATGGCGCACATGGGCATGCACGCTGGACTGCAATCAACTGCCTCGAATGCTTCAACTCAACAAACGGTTTCAAGCAAGCGCTGACACGAGTCGCCACTTTTTGCCGTGTTGGGTTTCAGGCATGGGCTGTCGCCGACCGGCTGGACCTGATCGGGCCATCCATGGAGCAGCCCGAGTACAACCTTTTTGAGCGGAAGAAGGTGCATCACTGGATCATGTCTGACTGTGAGCAGACCAAAAACACTTCAGCTGCACGACACTATGGAAACATGTGCCGTGTGCATCAGAAACTTTGAAATCGAAGGGACTACCGCGCAGGTCGAATCCGAATTTGTGCCCCTCTACCAGCGCGGGCTCGGCACAACTACATGGTCTCCTTTGGCATTTGGCCTGCTGTCAGGTAGGTCTGCGAGCCTCTCGCACGCTACCGAAAGCTGGACAGCCTTTTGTCGTCATTGCCAGCAGTAATTGCGGCTTTCAGGTCACAAGGAGCTTTTCTGCTTCTAACACTACTCTTCCTTGTTTGTAGGCAAGTATTGCAAGGGCAACATCCCAGAGGGCAGCCGCTTCAAGATGGAGCAACACAAGGTGAGTTTTACTCGCTTGGCAGATGTGCATTCCAGAGGGAGACTCGAGGCTGCGACCCCTTCCCACTGTATCGATGACCTTCACATGGATTTTGGGCTGAGCACCTGCTGCTTCTGGCGCAGAAACTGGCGGAGTCCTCGCTGGTCGATGACAAACTGGCAAAGGTGAGGACGCTTCGACACTGCTGCAGCCCGGCATATCTTTGATGGCCTCTTCTTCTGGCTGATGCCTCCGTCACAGCGGCGCCTGGTGGAGTGATGACCCTGGCATAATTATCACGGCTTCCGGACCACAGGTGGACGCGCTAAAGCCGGTGGCAGAGGAGCTGGGCTGCTCGCTGGCGCAGCTCAGCCTCGCCTGGGCCGCCTCCAACCCCAACGTCAGCACCGTGATCACGGGCGCCACCTCATCTCAGCAGGTCGATAACAACAAGAAACCGCTCTACAGTTTGCTGTTTGACGGGCAGTATTGCCGCCCGCTTCATGCTCCGGCCTGCGATGATGTCTATGGGGCAGGCATGTATTCAAGGTCGTGAATGCTGGTGAAGAGATGTGGACAACGGACATGGCCTGTGCTCCGTGCAGGTGACCGACAACATGGGCTCGCTGGCATTCGTCTCCAAGATCGACAGCGTGAGGGAAAAGATCGAGGCCATCATGCAGGTGATGTTGCAGGGACACCCGTGCTCATTGTATACATCTGCCACTGCCGCTGGTGAATGTGTGCGCTTGAGAATGCAAGCATTATGTTTGGTAGCGATGCTGACAAGGAATCATGGGCGTGCAGAACAAGCCAGAGACAGTGAAGACGTACAAGTAGTGGCGCAGCGCGTGGTCGTGCACGCCTCGAGCTGGGTGGTCGCAAAGCATGCCGCAGACAGCGACTTGGGTACATAGCTTCCTGTATGTCAGCGTCACCACCCCATGTCGCCGCCGCCGCTGGGAAAGCTGGCGGCGCCATGCAGCAGCTGACATGTACTGCTCCAGGTGTGCTGATCCTGTAGCAGCACTGTTATACACACTACGCACATTGCGACAAATTCCTGTAGAATCAGAACACAGTACAAGGCCAGCCTTGGCAATGGGCCAAGCTGGCGCCTTGGTGATGATTCTTCAAGGCCTGAATAGTTTGTCAGTGTCAGTGATCCTCCTACAATGCAATTGCAAAGTGGCTGCATCGCAGCTATGTCTCCTTTGTTCCATTTCTCTGTTCTGAGCCTAGGCGTACCACTCGACGCTTCCAATCGAAGCCGTGCACCTGCTGGTTTTGTGTCCAACCTGTCCATGCCCTATCACCCCCCTATCACAGACAGGACGACCGGTGTTCGGGGTCGCAGCTGGGTGGAGCCCACTCCTCAGTGGGCGTGCTGTCTCTCCGAGGGGCGAGACCCGAGGTGCTGTTGCTGCTGCAGTCCTGATGATGCCCGAAGTATGAATCAGCAGGTGCCCAGGCTAAGATTGCACTTAGCAGATCCCATCAAATCTTTGCAGATTCGCACATCGTCCAGCCTGTTTGACGTTCTGAAAAGGGTTGGCGGTGGTGCCGGCCATCAGGGCGAGCTTCGTTGTCGAGGCGGTGGCGAGCACCGATGGCAGTGGCCAGAAGTACCTGGGGGTGCTCCAGTTCCCCAGGCACTCCAACTTCAAGACAATTCTTTCGATCGACGGGGGCGGACTTCGCGGCTTCATCCCTGGTGAAAATCCTGGTCTCAAGTTCAGCCATCTGCTCATGCATCTGAGCATGTCGAAGAGCGGCAGGGGGCCGCCATCAAAGGCGGCGACTCACAGGAGAGGCGACACGGTGAGGATATTATAGGTGTCGTTGTTTCCAGCGCTTGTGCTTGCAGCGCAAGGAACGAGTGGATCATATGCAAGGGCACACAACAGCAGCTGAGCACATGGTGTTCTGCGGAGGCAGAGGAGCGCATGTCAGACATGACTGCAGTTGCATGCAGTTCATCTGCTGTACTCAAGATTGTCTCTTAGTATCATTGAGAGAGACTCGAGTAGGCCATTGCGTAAGCCATTCGTTGCAGGGCCGCTGATCGACATCCTCGGCAACGGCGCCGGTGAGCTGTCTGCCGCGCTCAACCAGCAGCTGGCGCGCGACTGGCCGGTGCGCTCTTTAGATGTGACCGATTGGGACTATGGGAGTGCATCTGGGGTCGATACCCTAGGACTGTGTCCGCCGCGCTCAACCAGCAGCTGGCGTGCGAGTGGCCGGTGCGTTCTCCGGGAGGGGAGTGTATGGCTTTTGTTTCCGCGAGCAGCGCGGTCAGTATATCGAAGTTGCTGGACAGATTTCGCCTTGCCTCTTGTTGCAGAGCGCATGCCGGCGGGCGTGTCGTGCTTCCGTGATCCTGCAGCAAACGTGCGGCCATGCCTCCACCTGAGCATCGACCCCCACCTGTGTGCCCTGCCTGGGTGCAGGGGCGCAAAAAGTACGAGTTCATGCGGCTGCAGCTGACCGCCGGCGTGGACGCACGAGGGGCTGAGACGCTGTCCTTCAGCAAGGACCTGGTCACGCTGACCAACGGCGACGGCGCCAAGAACAACGAGCAGTAAGTGCTGGGTTCTGCTTTGAATTGTGCGCTTCATCATCATGCCGTGGAGCTGTGCCTGATGCAGGCAGGGGAGCAGGTGTGGTGCAGCTGCAGCTGCTGCACATGCTGTGGCGTTGCTCCACTTTCCACGCACTGCCAGGGTGGCGCCGCTATCATCTGCCGCCTCACCGCTGAACTCACCGCTGCGCCCTTCGAGAGGTCGTTGTGGTCGAAGGAACAGTACGCCAAGCTGAAGGCCAACAGCGTGCTGTCCCACATGGACGTCGTCGACGAGCGGCAGCAGCTGCTGGGCCCGGGGTGAGGCGCTTGTGATGAACACTCGCCACTGAATTCTTCAAAGCGCGCTTGCGACCTGAACAGCACCGCTCGCCACCCAGGAACCAGGTGCAGCCCGGCCTGCGTCCCGCTGTGTTTCCCAAGTGGCGCCTTGCATTTTCTGCCCCGCACAACGCTCCCTGCTCCTCGAGGCTTTCATCAATCGTGCTAGAAGCCAGGACCTGAAAGGTAAGGTGCCGCGCAGGTACGCGGTCGCCCAAGATGAACACGTGAAGGAGCGTCCCAGGACTTGGGTCAGCTCTTTCGTGCTGGACGTCCCTGAGGCTGTTGCCGCCACCAACAGAGCCCGCGCGGCGACAGGCGCGGCCGTGACGGCATGAAAACCGGCTGGAGGGAAGAGTGTGCGCCGTGACAGTGGACGACATGGGGAACACATGAGCGCTCAGCGGCGCTGCTGCGCAGATAGTGCCGTCTCTGAACACTGACAACCTGCAGCGCAACTGCGCGGGCGGGTGGGCAATCGCTCAAGCCACCAAGGTGTCAATGTTTTGCGAGCGCCGGTGGTCAGCATGGCCATCCTTCCGACAGTGGCACACCGCTCAGACGGGCATAGCTGCGCCCACCCGCCGTTTCGAGCGTGCATGCACGGCGGCGGCGGCTCCCAACTCCGTTCATCTGCGGCCTGTGACTGGTCTATACTGAAGATCATGGTATTCTTAAGACTGAGAGTGAGATCGAGCATCTCTGATCTGGCTGGCAGGCTGCTACGCCAGGGTGCACAGCGGCAGCATGGCGGCAGCGGCAGTTTTGCATTTGGGCTGAGCCACCTGACGAATAACAGGGCATAACAGGGCGTGCTCTGCCAACACGTCACGCAACATCTCGTACTCAGGCCCCTGCATCAGGTGATGCAGAAATGTGACAGACTGGTCAACATGCATGATCTCGTCATGCCAGGCTGTTTTTCGAAATGGGCTAGACTGGCAGGAGTGCTCAATTGCCAGAGTGGTCTCATCCTTTGCATTGAAACCCAGCTAGCAGCAGCACAGAGGGCCACGTCTCAATCTGGAGTGCTGCACCTCAAGTCTGCAGTGCCGAAGCATGCAAATTGTCTCTCGCGTGTCTCTCACGGCGTCGGGCCCTACCGCCTTGCGAAGCACATCTGCCTGCCGCTGGTCGCTTGCAGCGGTGCGTTAGCTCTTTGCCCGGGCGTGGACGCGATCCGGAACTGCAAGATAACGACAGGATATGATGCAGCACTGCCGTTCAGCATCATAACTAGCTGTACGCCACGCCCAGATGATAGGCTAATGGCATGAGGTGCGTTGTCGGTACGACTGGTGCTGCACGTCGCAGGGCACCAAGCGCCGCGTGGCCGTCATGGCGACATCGGCGGGTGAGCAGCCACGGCACCTGGGCGTGCTCCGATTTCCCAGGAAGGACAGTGACTTCAAGACGATCCTGTCAATCGACGGTGGAGGGCTTCGCGGACTTATTCCAGGTGATGAAAATTCTGAAACGGTCAACCTGATTAGAACAGATAGTACCCAATTGACATTAGCTGGCATTGGACCCAGCAAACTTCCGGTGGCCCCAATGGGTCGTTGTCACATGCATCATTTCAACAGGAATGCACACTTGTGCAGCCTTTGCTCTTATACGACACCACCGCACCGCCAAATCTGCATCGTTTCACCGCAACACGCGAATCGCGCATGAGCGCTCTCGAAAACTGGAAAGGTTTTCTTTGAGTTATATGCCAATGGTGGCAAATGCTGCCATCATTGCAAAGCCCCAACTCTTCTCGTTCCCTCCGCGCACAGCCGGGCTGCTTGGAGGGCGTCGAGGATACCATCACGGCGGCAGTCTCGGGGACTGAATGGAGGTCTGTTCATGTCCATGCTGGTTCATGAATACACTACCGTGACACTGACACGTGTATCCACTGCGCAAACAGCGGCACTGCTGGAAGGCGTTGAGGACGCCATCAAGGCGGTGGCGCGGTCGCGGGGACTTTCGGGCCTCAATGAGCGCAACGAGTGGGTGGCTCCGGCGGAGGGGGAGGACTTTGCCGTCGTGCTGAGCGACTACTTCGACGTGTGCGCTGGTGAGCGAGAACGCTCCTTTTGCTTGTGGAAGAGTCGCCGCATGATGCATCGCCGACCATGCACGTAGTCTGACGGTTGCAACGTATCGTGGTCTGCAGGCACCTCAACTGGGTCCATCGTCGCATCCTATGGTGCGCAACAGACGGCAGCAATGGCTGTCCAGATGCGCGCGCCTTCACAGAGCAAGTCAGACTTGCATTTGTATTTTCAGGCAGTGGCAGATGCCGCACCCACATCATGCAAGGGATGTCCTTTGTGTGGTTGCAGTGGCGTCCAGGGGCAGCCAGGCAGGGCAGCTGGAAGTACTGCCCTCCAACCGGTCAGGTGACACACAAGCCGATTCCCCGTCTTGTCGTTTGACAGCACCGGGCCTATTTCCTCAAAAGCATCCACACCGGATGCGTCAACCCTCACCAGCGCATCGCTGCAGGTGCTGCATCGGCCGCCGCGGTCAAGGCGGCGGTGGGAGCCGGCGCGGACTCTCCCGTCCCCGACTTTCCCAAGCTGGAAAAGGCCGCGATTGAGGACAACTATCCTCTGCCAGCATCAGGTTTGCAAAGAAGAGTGTGCTTTGAGTTCTCTGCCGGGACCAACGCAGTGCATTTCGATGGGTCCAGCGCCTGCAATGATTTGGCGCAGGACCCCTCGGCTGTGGCACTTCACGAACTGTGACCTTTTCAATTCTGTGCCGGTCCGCTGCTGCTGACGACTGCTTTGTGCGCTGCAGGCTCGGCTGTCGCGGCGCAGGCGCTGTTCCTGTCGCAGGCGCTGTCCATTTTCCCGAGGCGGCACAAGTCCTTCATCCTCGGCGAGGCGTTCGACAAAGCCCACGACTTCTTCAAGTGCGCAACAGGCAGCGCAACTTTCTTTCCATTGCGAGCTTGCTGCTTGCCGCACATTGCTGCACGGCCATTTGCAGGATTGCGGTGTCTTCCCACTGCTGAAGCTGAATTTTTTGAGTTCTTAGGGCCAAATACGATGCCAAGTATACGGTAAGCCGCCGCACCCCTGGTTTGAAAGTTTGTGGGCAGCGCCTCCCGATTTTGTTCTGGCGGTGATGCTGATGGGTTACGTGCAAGGAAGCAAATGTCATCTGCACATACCATTTTGGAGGCTTGTTCCTGCATCATGAACATCGTCTGGGATGATATCGACACCCCTGACTCTGGCAGGATGTCAATTCTGGCAAGACCAAGGGCATAGAAATTGTCCTGCAAAACGCGTTTGGCGAGGAGCAGCGCATGACAGATGAGGGCGTGCTGCATAGCTCGCTGGTGGTGACGGCGTATCAGGTGCGGCAAAACCAATGGTTACTGAGGTGTTAGGATGATGGTAGGATATCAGTCGGGATTCGCAGTCTCTGCCGACTGTTCAGCAACATGCGCACGCATGTAGATGGTGCTGCATGGCGGTTGCCGCATCGGCTATGAACGTGGTCGATGCGGCATGGTGTCTCTGCTACGCCGCCCCTAGCAGCCAAGGCCGACACATGACTCCGCCTTGGATCGTGCCTTGCATTGCAGATCGACTACGACAGGCCGTTCGTGTTCTTGTTCTCTGCAAAGGGTGCGTCACTCTCTGACAGCATGCATGCTCGCTTGTCACCCTGAGCATGATTGACGACCATCACGATTCGCCCGCCAGCATCTACACACCACTCTGTCGCACAGCATGTGCCCAGCGCGTTGATCATGCGGTGCTGCTGCATGGCTTGGCAGCCATGCCGGCACACACATCATGCTTACGAACCTTTCGATGATTTGGACGCTCCAGATGAGGAGTACGGGTACAAGAAGTCGCACTCTGGCTATGCCGCGCTGCGGCGCTCCATGACAAAGGAGGAGGTCAAGCTGGCGGGCGACAAGATGCTGGAGGACAAGGGCCTCAGCGACATTGTCATGGTGAGCTCGCTAGGAAATGTTCACAACAGGAAGTTTGCATGTATCTCTGCCATGTGTCGTTGCTGATGAGCGGTGTAACGGGCCATGTTGCATGTGCTGTGACGCCTCAAGCACTCTTTACCACAGTATCAACCCGTGCCTCGAGGGCTGGTCTTGCTGCTGCAATCAGGTACCCGACCGTGAGTTCTATTTGTGGCAGGCGGTAAGCACATTGATGCTGCCGCTGCAGTTGGTGGTGTCATCGACCATTGTTTGTGTCCGCGGCCCATGCAAATTTGAAACGCTTTTCCACATCAATGGTCTCAGCGCTGCCGTTGGTGGCGCAGATCCGGGCATCGACTTCCGCGCCGACTTTCTTCCCAGGTTTTGCGCTGTTGTGATGATATGTCTGCCTTTGCCAACAGTGCTGGCAGCGCGTATGCATTCGATGTGGCAGCCACGCAAGCGTCTTGTCTTGCTGCGTGCAGTCGCGGAGGTCGAGAACCTCAGCAACACCTCGGGCAACAAGCCCGACATGTACCGCATGACGGACGGTGCGCAGCCTTTAGACTTTGTTTGAATGGACATAACAATTATCAGCGATGTCTTGCTGTCTAACCCTCGTCTCCCATGTCAGCATTGAGCACGCCCTGTGCATGGGACATTGTGCTGCGGCTGAGTGCTCTGCTTGTAGCAGCCTCACATCCTGCTTCTCTGCGTCTCCATTGATCAAGTAGCATTTTTTCTTGCTATGTTGCAGGCGGCGTCGTGGCCAACAACCCGGTGAAAATTGTGCAATGAGTTGCTCAGATGACACTCACCGCACGAGCAGCGCGTCAAAGCTCCTGCTGGTCAGCTGCAGCAGCCGCAGTGATGTGGTTCGACACTCGATCTGCAGCTTGCTAATTGACAACGTTGTGCCTTGTCAGGCCATGGCCGCGGTCGCCTTTGCGTCCGAGCGGTACGGCACCAAATTCGTTGGCGAGGCCGGCAAGCCCTCCCTGGCGGTCCTGTCCATCGGCTGCGGTACCAGCTCCCAGCTCAGGTGTGATGCGACTGATAGAGGCTGCCATTAGTACGATGCCAACCTGCACCTATCTGTGTTTATTGTCTGTTCTGCTCACATGCTCGCGCTTTGCGCAGCTCCGTGGACTTTGGCGATGGGCAGCTGGGTTGGGTGTCGGGTGAGCTTCGTTCGATGCATGGCGCCAAAGGAGCGCTCGTCGGCACATGCACAAGGATGTATTTCTTGAGGCATATCGCTCCATTCCAACAGTGTTGAATGCTGATGACAAAGTCCGCTGACCTTGCCACGTGGCTGTCCCGTATGCAGGTCCCATATTCAACATCCTGCAGGGCGGCGCAGGTGTGACACGCTGGCTCCAGCCGAAACTCTCTGCAGCGTGCAGAAGCGGTGTCTTCACCTCGACAGCGTTCCAGACATGTTGGCTCCTCCTGTCCGCAATAGAATCCGCCTCGCACACTGCTTCACGCAGCCTGTAGGTAAGGCTGACCGCTGCGCGCACGCAGCCGTTGAGTTGAAACCTAAACCCTGCTGCCGCAGGCGAGCTCACCGCTGCGCTGAATCAGCACCTGGCGAGCGACTGGCCGGTGAGCTTTTGGCAGAAAACCCAAAGTCGAATCAGCTTGTAACAGCCCGAGGCGTTTACTGCTTGCTTGCACCCCCGGCGTAGGCCATGCACTGACAGGAACTTTGCGTGACACTGCGCACTTGCTAGTCAAGACCCCTGCAATTCACTAGCTGGTGCACATTGACGCTCAAACCTGAGTGACGCTCAAACCTGAGACCGATGTGTGATGCAGGGCCAAACGCACTGCCAGTGCTTCAGGGTGCAGGCAATGGCGGGCGAGGACAGCCTGGAGACAGATGTCGCACAGTGGCTGTACCTGACACGAGTCTTTGTGGGTCTGTGGTGCAGGGTCAGGCGCACACCTAATTCCACTGGCTGCAGGTGACGGCCGGCAAGGACAGCCTGGAGGCGGACATTGACATGGGATGGACCTGACCTCTAACGCAAGACGGGTCTGTGTGTGTGGTGCAGGGCCAGGCGCACTGCCAGTTCTTCAGGCTGCAGGTGACGGCGGGCAAGGACAGTTTGGATGAGGACGCCAGCGAGACGCTGGCCTACAGCGGCGAGGAGATCGTGCTGACGGGCGACAGCCGCAAGGACGCCCAGTGAGTGTGATGCTATAGCTCCCACTGACTATTTGATTCATGAAAGCACGTCAGAGGCGCGGAGGTCGCGCTGACGACCATCCGTGGCTGTTTTCTGTTCTCCCAATGAATTAGCGGGATGTAGTTGCTTGGCGGTGAATCGAGAGTGCTGCAAGCACCACTGGTCACCGCTCCCCGCATGCTGCTGCTGCATATTGCAGTATGTGTGGGTGGGAGGGGAGAGGCGAGCAGGGGTGCGAAGTTGGGCATTGGCACGGCCTTTGCACAGCCCTGGCCAGCCATGCTGGACGATGGTGCTCCACGCTTGGGCGTGTAGGTGTGCACTGCTGCCTGGTTGGTGCCGCGTTCTGACGGTCATGTGGTGTCGCCGCAGCAACAAGCCGTTTTGGCGGGCGCTGCAGCTGGCCGGTGAAACTTCGAAGCCGGACCGCGACGGGTACCTTTCGGCCAACAAGATTCTGAGCAACATGGACATCGTGCGCCGCCTGCAGCTGCCTTCTTTCTTCGCCTTCACGTTGAATCTGCAACATATGGGGCACGAGTGCTTGACTGCGGCGGCGCATTAGTCAGACAGGACGCTTAATATGCGCTTCTCGCCATTGCCCGAGTAACCAGGTACACGATGCACCAGCTCCTCTCAAGCAAGAAGACGGCACCAGGAACATGACTACTGTCATTGTGCTGTGTGTAGGTCGACGACAAGTACGCCCTGCTCGGCATCGGGTGAGGCGGACCTCCAGCTACAACTCCTGCAGTGATGAAAGATTGCGAGGGCCAAACGAGGGCCTAGATCAGACCCCTGGCGCCATCGAAGTGTCGCCACATGTCCACACTGTGTTCATGGTGTTTTAACGCCAGAATCTCCAATTTAATTCTGCTGTCAGTTCCTCCTCAGTTCCTTCTGCTGTCGTAACGCAATACACACTATGCTTGGACCCTTGCGCCGCAGGCACGCCATGGCGCAGGACACCGACATCCAGGAGAAGCTGCGCTACTGGGTGGGCGCCTTCATCCTGTCCAACTCCAACAAGCCGCTGAGGGGCTAAACAAGCTCGGGGCAGGGTCGTTCTGGGCGCTGCGGCAGTCAGCAGTCGTCAAGCAAGCAGAGGGCATGGTGCGCCGCCTGGTGTCCAGGTGGCGAAGACACCGGCAGTGCCGGCAGCCATAACGTCGGCAACAGTAGCATCGTGTGGGAGGCTCGAGTGAGCGGTGCCCTGTGTGCTGCTTATTGTGCGACGATAGCGCAAAGTGATCTTCATCACCTTCTTATTGCCTAATTTTCCTGTGTGCCTGCAAAGTGATAGCGCTGGCGCTGAAATTCGTTTCAGCGTGCTTCCCTTGCTCAGATTCCGTCGCTGTGGACTGATCTCAGTGTGCAGCCGGTCGCAAACATTGTGTGCAGCCGGTCGCAAACATTTGCACTTGTGTTCGCACTTGTGTGCAGCCGGTCGCAAACATTTGACCAGCTGGATTTTGTGAGTTGCACTGTCGTGAACATTGTCGACAGCTTTCTGTTGACAAGATATCAATCCTCTCGATCGTGACGATCCCTGAGCGCTTGGACGCATCACACCCTCTCACGTTCTGCCTGCCGCCTGTCTCGATGATGTTGGCACGCCACACGATATCTGCACACCAGAGATGAGACTGCAGGTGCCCAGACTCATCCAGTGAAGGTCAGCTCTCGCTGTCGTCACTGCCGTAGTCGCCCAGCAGCCCCGTCAGGCCGCCGCCGCCGCCCGAGCTCGACGGGCTGCCGTCCAACCCGGACGCCAGGGCCGGCTTCTTGGCCGCCGGCTCCGTGCTGCCGCGCCCTGAGTCTTCAGCCAGCCGCTTGGCCGGCTGCGCCGCTGAGGCGCCGCCGGCCGCCCCGCCACCGCCTGTTGCTGCGCCGCCGCCGCTGCCGTTCTGCTGCGCTGCACCGCCCGCAGCCGCCGGCGCCACCTGCTTCGGTTTCACCGCGAACTTCGGCCGTGTCGCCACTCGCGCCGCAACCGGCGGCTTTTTGTCGGCGGGCTTTTTCGGCGCCGCCGCCTCTGCTGTCGCCGCCGCGCCCGCGCCGCCGTCCCAGGCCTCGTTCCGGGTGAGGGACGCGGCGCCCGGCGCCGCTGCTGCGTCTGCCAGCGCGGCCGTGGCCGCCGACTCGTCCACCCGCTGCACCTGTTGAAGCGCGTATTGGCATGTGAGTGGCATCAAACATGTGCGCATCCTAGCGAGGCGTGCGGAGGCTCGAGCTCGAGACCTCGTGGCGATCAGGCAGTGGTCGTCATGGGCACCTCGTGTGTCAGTCAAGCATCCAAGCGCTGCTCAGTGCAAAGAACGGAGCGGGTGGCGATGCCAGGTGTGCGCACCTGCGTGGCGCGCTGCTGGAAGATCTTGCGGATCATCTCCGCGTCGGCGGCCTCCATCGCCTCCTCATCCGTCTGCGCCGACCGCTGCAGCGCTGCGAGCGCCGCCTCCGTGTTGACGCTGCCGTGCCGCGAGTTCAGCGCCTACGGTACAGGCAGGAGACAGGAGCGTGAGAAGCTGACAGGTCAATTGGTCAACAGTAGTGTCGCTGCTGATGGCAGCATCATGTTGCAGCATGTGCGAAGCAAAAAGCAGTGAAAAACAGCTCTGGCATTCAGACGTGGAAACGCGCCGACGGCAGCGCCAGGACCGCACAGCGCCGGTCCAGGTACACATTCGGATTGCTCAGCTGTGAAAGCCTCGATAATTCACACACAGCCATATCACAGTTCGGAGGTATGGGTTCTCTTTTGTGGCGCAAGTTGATTCCAAGGGCTTTGCGCACGAAATCTTCCTCGGCACACCTTAGAATATGAACCCGACCCCTAGATGCTTGAGCCTATTTCCGCACCTGCAGCTCCTCCAGCGCGTCCATGATGTTCGTCTCTGATTAGACAAGGGCAGGCTGCACCCCCAGGCCTGGCATCCTAAATGCTAAACCCTTGAAGCAAAAATCCCGCACCTGCAGCTCCTCCAGCGTGTCCATCCACCTTGGAACGCACAGGCTCCACCCCAAATGCCTTAGATTTCTGAAATGCCTGGAGATTCCGCAGCAATTTGAAAGATCCGCACCTGCAGCTCCTCCAGCGCGTCCATGATGTCCATCTCCACCTTGGAGTCGTTGGTGCGGTTCTCCAGCGCCTTCATCGCATTGCCCCGCTCCTCGTCCTCCCGGTTGGACACCGCTTCCGCCACCGTCTGCAGGCAAAAAAAAATGTTGCAGTTCGACTGCACCGCTGTCCTGCGCCGCTATGTGAGCATGTGACTCGAAGACACGCATGCAGTGCACTTCTGGCGTGCAGCTTGGCTGGCATCACAGCACGCATGGCGTCGCAGTGAGGATGCGACTGACTCCAAAAGGACACCTGGGCTTCCGATGGGTTACCTGCAAGCACACCCCATCCGTACCTTGTCCTTGTCGCGCCAGGGCTCGTAGTTGCGCGTCGCGCCTTGCTCCATGGCATAGTCGCTGTTCTTGGGGTCCGTTTTCATGCTGATCTCCGCGGCGCAATTTTTGCAGTGGAAGTAGAAGCGGAAGATCTTGATGCCCAGGTAGTCCTCCCCAACCACGTCCTACAGGGTGGGACACTACGGCAACGTCAGGACGTGTGCCGCAGGGGCCGGTTCAGGTAATGAGCGTTTGGCAGCTCGTGCAGGTGCATCCCGCGGAGCAGCGACAAAATGTCAGTGGCGGCGTACACTCACAGCAAAAGTCATGCGGTGTGAGTGGTACGCCAAGCCATACAGGCGTGCGTGAGCAGCGGCAGACCCACCTCCATGCGCATGGTGAACTTGGTACCCTTGTACATGTAGTTGCCGCAGGTGTTGCAGCGCACGCTCATGGCGAGCATCATGCGCACCTGTGACGGATCATGGCGGAGACAGAGAATGCTCAGCGACTGCACAGAGATGTCGAGTCCTCCTCTCGAAGGAGGCAGACAGAGTTGGTGCAGACAGTGTACACAAGCATGCACAACCATGCACATGGGGCTTGGTTGACAGTGCAAGAGCAGCTGCTGCACTCAAGTGACAGTTGTGCAAATGGCAAGGCAGTGCGGCTCACCTTCATCTGCGCATCTTTGTTGCCGCGCTGCCCGCGGGGCAGCTTTGCCGGATCGAAATCCGGCGGGTAGTACTGCACGGGAGAAACAGAGAGACAGTCAGCGGACTTCACCACCACTTCTGCGCCGCTCGGTGTAAGCGAAGACAGTCAAGCACACATGTATTCAAGGCCATGCTGTGTGACGTAAGGTTTTGCAGACTCACCTTGTTGAGTACTTTGCGCTCTCCCATGGCTGCTGGCTGTTTGTAAGCCTGGCCAGAGGCCCTTCAACCGCTCCTGGCAACCTGATGTGCAACTGCTCAGCACCCCCGCATGCAGCGGCTGTGTGCCTTCAGGCGTGTGCTTCTAGGACAAATTTGACATACAGGAGCACCGAGCTGTCGAGCCTGTCGAGCGGAGTGTAGTCCGGCCTGACAGAGTAGGTGGTACAGATTGTGGTAGTTGATTCTGTCAGGACGGTGCAGCGACTCGAAGCAGATCGCGAGATGCAGGACAAGCGTGAATGCTTCACCAGGAGAGAAAGACAGTAGGTTTGCTGCAGCAATCTGCGCGAGCCGAACATGCAACCGCGACCCCGTTATGCAGGTTGTGCAACCCTGTTGCTGGCTCTAGCGTAGACACTGCACTCCCACACAGCATTGGTGAGTATGTAGAGGTGCTTCACCTCGTGCTGTTGCTGTAGGCGATCAGTTTGCAGCGAACCGAAGTTCTCGGCCAATCCCGAATTCGAATCAATTTATATCAGAGACAGCAAAAGCACTTCACCCAGCGCGTCAAGAGGTCGAAGGAAATAGCTTTGAAATTGGACGCAGTGCGTGAAGGTGCTGGTGAAGATCACTCCCTCTTGATAAAGCAGACCCGTCATGGCAGCGTTGTCAAAGGCGGAGGCAGCGGTTTACGACCGACAGATCCGCGTTTGGGGCGTTGACACGCAGCAGAGGTGCATACCTGATCCCCTCACGCCTCACAACCCGTGCTGTGGCAACTGCAACGCGCGCGCCGTCGTGCGCATGCTGCTGTGCTGCACGCGCTTCGTGGTGTTGCCTTAATAACGGACATGCGTGCTCTCCACAAGGCTCAATGCGGCCAAGATCCTGATTGCCGGCGGCGGCGGCCTCGTCGCCGAGGTACGCTGTTGTACTGTTCTCATGTTGCAGACTGCCGCATAGTTCTGCCAAAAACCGGCAAACGCCGCTTCCGGACCGCTTCCAGACGGTGCGTTCGCGAGCGAAGGAGTCTAACGTCGAATTTGGATCGCATCTGCTCAGGTTGCGAAGAATGTGGTGCTGGCGGGCGCCGGCTTGGTGGCGTTGATGGACGACACGCCATGTTCCTCCGCGCCGGGCACCAGCTTCCTACTGCCCGCCGACGCGCCCGCCGATCAAACGTAATGTGGCCCCCTGCTGCAAAGCGCATTGCGCTGTCGTGCGTGTGCTCGTTTGCCGCTGCGCCCGGCACCGCCGTCCTGGCCCCTGCCGTCGCGCCCGCCGATGAAACGTGCTGCAGATCAACTGCTGCAGATCAACCGAAATTGCGCCTGCGCTGCATTAATGCCATTCGCTGTTTGCTCGCCTGTTCTCATGCCCGCAAAAGGGGGCGGGATGAAGTCGCACCCGCGTGGTGCACGTGCAGTCTGTCTGGCGCCTGCGGGGTCGTCTTGCTCACTTCGACGTCGTCATGCGGCTAAGTATGCCGATGCCCGGTGCCCGCAGGGTCGCACAGGTCAGCGTGGCCACCCTGCAGGAGATGAACCCGCTCGTGAAGGTCTCTGTGGCGCCAGGTGTGCTATCCTTCTGGCTGGCGCCACAGCCTCGGGCATGAACCTCCAAGACTCCAAGAGGGCATGGCAGACTGGTGTGCCTGATGTTCATTTCACACCATAATTCGAGTTGCATGCTGTCATCAGCATCGTCCTGCCCTTGAGCCCCATTCAATACACACTCGAAAACGTACTGCAGGCTCGGCTTGCGGCGGCAGAGGACCTGTGCCAGGGCTACGGCATCACCTTGGATGCACGTTGTCCAACAATCGATACCGACCTGCATTCTGATCAAACTCAGCACGCGCAACTGCAGGCTCTGCGGCGGCGGCGGACGACCTGGCTTTCCTGTCGGGCTACGATGTGTTGCTGCTGGTCAGCCCCTCGCTGGCGCTGCTGCGGCGGTACGACGAGGCGTGCAGGGGGCACGGCGTGGCGTTCTTCGGCGCCGCCAGTCGCGGCGCGGCCAGCTTCCTGTTTGCAAACTTGCACACGCACACCTTTGCGTCCACGGTGGGACTTGCCGCTTTTGCTTTTCTGGCATTGCGGTGTTGCCAGCATCCAGCTTCTTCAATGTGCTTCAAGGGTGCAGCATGCCAGCTATTGCAAAGGCTTGTGGACGGTGGGGCACTGCAGGTCCTCTTTCAAATGTGATCCCCGTTGATAAACAATTGAAACACGCAATTCTGCAGGAGAAGCAGGACGGCGTGGCAAAGGCAGGGCACCTCACGGCGCAATTCTGCAGCCTGGCGGAGGCGCTGCAGCAGCCCTGGAGCAGCCTGCGCCCCAAGCGCACGCACCAGCTGTACTACGGCCTCAGAGGTGCTTTACCACACCCTATGGACCTGCAATCCGATGGCCCCAATGTGATCCCATGTGATTTTTTTGAGCTGTCTTTGAGCACACAGCCGCCAGCTTGTGAGGCGGGTGCAGTCACTTGTCACAGCGGCTCAGCTGCATCCACAGCATGGTGGACTGACGCCATTCCTGGGCGTGGCGCTGTGGTGCAGTGCTCGCGCAGTGGGAGGCTGCGCACCAGCGGCAGCCGCGGCCGGGCGATGCGGCGGCGCTCGAGCAGCTGGCGCAGGAGACGGCGGCGGCGGCGGGCACAGACGCGACGGCGATTGCGGCGGCGGTGGCGTCATATGCGTTTGGCGCCGCTGAGCTGCCGCCAGTGAACGCCGTGGTGGGCGGCGTGGCGGCGAACGAGGTGCTGAAGGCCATCTCGCATAAGGGAGAGCCCGTCAACAACTTCTTCTTCTACAGCCTGTCAAATGGCGTGGGGCAGATAGAGACGATTCGGCCGCCACCGGCCGCTTGAGGACTGTGGTGTGCAACTGAGAACTGTGACGTGCAACAGCTTGTAAAAGAGAGACTTATCACCGAAGCCCAACGCAGCCGGCCTCCACCTGCGTGGCCCGGCACTTACCAGAATCCAGTCTCCGCCGTTTCCGCCAATTGTTCGGGTTTCCGCGCCAGCTAACTGCATTATGTAGCTAATTTGGCCAGGCGACCTAGAGCACACTCGCGCACTCGGCTAGCGCACAATCTGAACTTTGCAACGAGTGTGTCGAGTGCTGGCCTCCGCTGGACTGGCGACGCCCGTGCGGTGGTGGCGCGAGGCTAGAAGGTGAGTTCGCGGGTGATTGCTGAGCAAACTCTCACGCTTGCTGCGAGAGGATCCAGACAACGCTGCCAGCATCTGCAGCTCCTTGCAACCTTCCTCGGAGGAGATAGGAGCTTGCATCGACTGCCGCTTTCCACTGCAGGTAGCAGCGACACCAGCCCTGAGGAACCATGGGCAAGGTGCCTGTGCGCCTCAAGGAGGTGGTGTACACTGTGTCACCCTTCGAGGTTACCATCCTCAACGGCCTGTTGAAGGACTTCCCGAAGAAGGTCCACAAGAACCTGAGCGAGGTGAGGTGGTGCCGACCTGCAAACAACGATGTGCCAGCGCGCACATGCCGCATCTGCCCGGCTTAGCAACAGCTGCTGACACAGTCATTCTTCGTGAGCGCAGAAAGGCTGGGACATCTCGCTCTTCTGCCTCCTGCCGACGGCGGCCACTGTCTGGTGCGGTCCTGCACGCGACCCTGCGGCAGTGTTGTTGTGCTGCTCTGCCAATTGCTGCAGCGGAATGCAACAGAACCCTGCTGACGCTCTGCCTGATCTGCAGGTACGCGGAGAGCTTCAAGGACAAGGAGAAGCTCGACCACCGGTATTAGAGTTTGAACGTTTTATGCACCGGCGTGATGTTGGGGGCACTGGCGAACACGCCTCCAGCCCAAGGCCTGCTGGGGCGGCGTGCAAGGTGGACGGGAGAAATGCTTCACATCCTTGTCGCTCACGATGTCAAGATCTGATCCATGACGGCACTGCTGCGGAGTTTGCAGCGCCATGTGGTGACTGAGCTTGTATGAACAGCGAATGCCACATGTCTGCGGCGTCGGCTGCTGCACCATCGCAATGCGTCCGGAGAAACGTAACTTTGGAGGATACCCATATGTAACGCAGACGTCGTGGTCGTCCATCCTACCTGGCAACAGCTGCTGCATGCCCGCTGTAGCTCCTGACTAGGCCGTAGGTAATGCGTGTCCAGTCCAACGCCTGCCGGAAGACTCGTCACGTTGATCTGTAGAGCAACAACAGGTGTGCAGACGGCCGCAGCGGAGATCATCGCTTGTGAAGGATGCGACTCGATGATGGCGTGGTGACAACTGGCGCATTTTACATTGCGACAAGTTGCATCCTGACGCCAACTAACTCGGTCGAGCAGCAGCCAATAGGTAGCCAGTGAACCGATTCAGCAACGTTTCCTCCCGTCAGCGCCTGCGCTTCGGGTCTCGCCGGCCCGGGCTGCGCGACCGGCTGCGCTTGCTGTCTTTGTGCTTGTTGCTGCTGCGGCTGCTGCGCCCGTCGCGCGATCGCGACCGGCTGCGGCGCGATCGCGACGGGCTGTTCCTCCCCCTGCTCTTTGACCTGTGGACAACACATGTATATGTCAATCACGATTGTCAGTCTCAACGGATCTTTGCCGAGGTGGGTGGCAAAAGTCCACACAAGCACGGAGCTGTAGGGACGGCAAGCCACACGCAAACCAGAACACGGACATTGAATGAGGAGGGGCTGTATGCGATCCCCTCCCCATCTTTTGTCTCAACGCCGCCAGTGTCAGCACTGCCAGCAGACAGCAGCAGACAGAGAAACGCTCACCTGCTCCTGCCTCGGGAGGAGCGGCTGCGGCCGCGCTCAGCGTCGCGCTCGCGCCCTCGCGACCTGTCGCGGTCACGCCCTGCGGCGCCGTCCGCGTCTCGCTCGCGGCCGCCGCGGGATGAGCGCTCCCGTTCCTGCTCCCTGCTGCTGCCGCGCCTGCGAAAGGAACGAGACACAAGCTCAATGCACTGCCGACAAGGCGTTGCCAAGGACGGGAGGGCGGACCGGCCTGCATCCTCAGCACAGCCTCGGGCGCCAGCCGCCGCTGCCGCGCAGCCTCGGCCCGCGACATCCAGCAGGCGCACACAGGCCCCCAGAGCGACGCGACCCCAGCGTGGTGAAGACCCCCAAGACAATCGCGCAGACAATATGAGGTGTCATCCACCAAGACGATCCCACAAATGGAGTTTTATCTCCCACCTGGTGGAGGAAGGCCTGGCGTCGTCCGGCGCCGGCTTTGAAGAAGACGCCTTTTCGGCCTCAGCCGCCTTTTCTGCTTCGCGCTCCGCCTCGACGGTGAGCTGTGCGCGCTTGACGCGCACACGGTCCTCGATTTGCGCCTTGGACAAGCCGCCCTTATCTTCCAGCTCCTCTCGAAACTCCATGACCGCCAACTCCACCTGCCGCACACACATTCTTTTGAGAAACCACTTTCCTAGGGAACAGAGGGAATCAAAAGAGGGACTTGGCCGCCCTTGTCCTCTAGCTCCACCTGCAGGGTACATGTGCACTGAGCTTGAAACTGGGCTTTAAAGAGGATGCAGTCTCCCAGCATAAGGTGTGAAGAGCGGTCCACCGATCGCCCTTATCTTCCAGCTGCTCCCGAAACTCTGTGACAGCCAGCTTCACGTGCGCAGTATGATTGGTGGACATTCGTCTCGAGTTGAAGATGCACACGACAGGGTTCTCGAAGCAGAGGGAGACAGTCGCTGCTGGTGCAAGGCATTTCGGAAAGCCTTGCTTTACCCCACCTTGCGGGCGCGGGCGCGGCGCTCTTCCTCCTCTTTGTCGGAGCGCTGCACGCCGGCGCGGCTGTCGGGCGGCCGCGCGCCCGCCGCCGGTGCCGCCTCTGGCAGCGGCGGCTCCGCCGACGGCGACCGCTCCAGGCCTGCGCGTGAGGAATTATTTGTCGTCAATTTATCGTCGTCTATCGTCAGTTTGTCGTCAGGTCTGTTGTCAGCCATGTCAGGTCGGTCCTTCCAGGCAAGCTGCGTGCCAAGCGAATGCAGAGCCGGAAAGTGATTGACGCTATTGAGTCACTGCAGGCTTGCAAGCATATCTGCAGGCCTGCAAAGCAAGCAGCCTAGAGGCTCTGGTGGTGATACAGAGCAAACGGGTTCAAGGCGTAGAGCGAAGCATTTGGGCGAGCGGCGTACCTGGGATGGGATGCGCGGCCGGGGTCGCCTCCGCGGACGGCGCCGGCGGCGCGGCCGGCGTTGCGGGGCCAGGGGAGCCGTCGCTGAAGATGTCGTCCGAGTGCTGAGGACTGTCGGCACCGGCGCCGGCAGCGCCGTCATCATCGTCGATGGTCGTCCACCTGTGAGCCGCAGCAGACAGCACTCAGGCACTCACCGCACGCCATGGGGATACCCATCAAGCGGCATCGTCCGCTACATGTGGAGCTGCAGCATGTTTACCGTGCCTGAGCAGTACCAACACGTGACTACGCGTGCACATGCGCCCCTCACCTGGACACGGGCTCGTCTGGCCGCGGCTTTTCAAGCGGCTTTGCCGCCGCCGGCTGCTGCTGCTCCTTTACCACCTGGTCCGCAAACACGCCCAGCACCGGGCCGGCGGCACCGCCGCCGCCACCGCCGTTGGCAGACGCCCACGTGGGGCTGCCATCCGCGGTAGCCGTGCCCAGCTGCGCCGCGCCTGCGGCGTCCGGCGCCGCCGCCGCCTCCGTCGCGGGCGCCGCCTGCCGCGGCGCCGGCTGGAGGTCACCACTGAGGTAGGCGTGCAATGCCAGCAGCCTCGACACCTGGCAAAAAACAACAATAACGGGTGATTGATGGCTCATGCTGTCGGTTTCAGGGTCCCACCGAATCGTTTTCCCTGCCCACCGCGGGGCATCGTCATGTTGCACCTGAGCAGCACCCTAGGCGTTCAACATCTGTGAGTGACTGGTCGGCGGCGGCGTCGCGGCGCGACACCCCGTTGCGGCGGCACCGCGTCTGGTACGTGATTTTAGAAGCAGATGCTTTTTGAAAATCTGCTGCTGAAACAGCTACGTGGGGGATAACCTGGTCGGCGGCGCCGCCGCGGCGGGACACGCCGTTGCGGCGGCATCGCGTCTCCAGCGCCTCGGGCGCCAGGCCCTCCAGCTCCGCCCGCAGCTTCGGGTTGTCGGGCACGTCCCCCGCCAGCCCGCCGCGCAGGAACGTCGCCTGTAGCGTCGGGATTGGGTATAGGGGTCGATGGGCTTTCATTACGCGGCGGCTCAGCACAGACCTGAACGAGACACGCTCACACCATGCTGCATCACCGCCATCGGTTGACGGCCGGACATGTAGTGTGGCAGCTGCCCACACTCAGCGTGCCCATGGGGCAGTTGGCAGTCAGCAGACATGTTTTTAGCTGTCATCAGGCAATCAGCGCACCACCGGCAACGCTTCATGGCGTGCACCTGGAGGCCATTCAGGATGTCATCGCTGAAGATGAACCAGTCGCGCCACACGCGCAGCACCCGCAGCACGTGCCGCCGCAGCCCCTCCTGCGTTGAACAAGCACATATCTGCTGTCAGATTTTGAAATTGCAGAGGATATGTTGAAGTTCCCCATGATTTGCAGAGTGTCCTCGAGATATCCATGTGCCAGACGTCAAACGTGTGAAGATCAGGTGACATAGCGGACGCTGCGTCGTCACCGCTTATCATGCGCACCTGCGCGGTGCGGCTGGGCGCGTTGCGGTAGGTCTGCTGCCAACCCGAATGAAATGCACTACCCAAAGTCCAGTCCAAATCGCACCTGCGCCACGCGGCTGGGCGCGTTACGGTAGGTCTGCTGCAGCGACTCGAAAATGGGCGGCAGCGCGTCCTCCAGCCGCGCCCGGTAGCGCGACGCGTTGCGCACCGGCGCCGTGCTGTTGTGCAGTATGTCCGACGCCAGGAACAGCCGCGCCACCTGCAAAGGGTCAGTTTATTGCGGCTGTTGCAGCCAGGAAGATGACCTCAACGCCAAGATGTCACATGCCCCAAGGAACACAACGCCACATTTGAGGGGAGCTCACCCTGGGCGTCTCGTCCAGGGTGAGCTTTTTACTTGCAGGACACAGGCATGCGCCTCGGACCCCTACATCCTCCCATCTCGAGCTTTCTCGCACCTTGGTGGGGATTGGCGTCTCATCCAGGGTGAGCGCCTCCTGCAGGATATCCACCACCTCGGCAGCGCAGTCCGCATGGTCCAGCGCAAACACCATGGCGTCGCGCACCTACGGTGGGACTGAAGACAGTTGAGATATGCTGAAGATCGCCGTGTAGGACTGAAACGAAATGCACTGCGGCGTGCGGGGGCGCACGGCCAGAGCGCTGCAGCACCGATTCCTCATCAACTTGCTGTCCCACACGCAACATGGGGAGGGCCAGATGGCGTCGCGATTTAAAAAAGCGCACCGCGGCGCGCTCCGCCGTCAGCGCCCGCAGCAGGTCCTCAAACTTGTCGCGCTGCAGGTCGCTCAACGGCGTGTCCTTGTCCTGCGACGTGCAATCCGGTCAATCATGATTTTTCGATGATTCACACCTTGGAGAAAAAACGAAGCTCTGGGATTCAGCGCCGTAGGCAGCAACAGCCGCCGATGCTCGTCCCCCAGAGCTGGCAGCTGTCCGTGCAAGCTTGAGGTACACGCCCAGCGGCCACCTTGACCCCCTGTCATAGCTGTGATTGCTGGGCAAGACCCGGCTTCGAAATTCCCCACCTTCAGCTCGCCACCGCGCTGCGCGGCCGTCTGGTGGGATCCAGTGGTGAGCGTCATCGGCGGCGGCAGCCACCGCTGCCCGCCCTCCAGCATCACAAACGGCTCCACCCGCCACGCCCGCTGCGTGTCCCCTGCACGCGCATGTCACCAGCGTTTGATACTGTCTTTATCAACCCGTCCTGTCGAGCCACAGATCCACGCACAACAATGGGCAAACCAACAAAGCTCTCCGAGCCTCTGCGCAGACGGTGGCAGTGGAAGATTGGAGGCGTGTGTGGGCGGGATCATTGTCGCATTCAGTGAATGAAACGGCAGGGGCTGTGGCCGGCTCATCAGTACACACAACAAACAAATGCTTGCGCGCACCCTGCGCGAGGGAGTAGAGGCGCCAGCGGAAGTACATGTGCTCCGGCGACTGCAAGTTGAACATGAATGCAAACTCTGGGTTGGCGCTCTCCCGTTCCATGAGGACCTGCGTGGGGATAAAGAAAAGAATTCTATATTTACACCCAGCGTCACAAAACAGGTTCAGAGCACGACGGCGGGAGGCACAGATGTCAGTTGCGCGCGCGCGGGGGGGGGGGGGGGGGGGGGGGCCGCCCGCACACGC
>JAABUW010001270.1_pt1 | contig 43682 bp, 15 predicted proteins | sample 5560081 | NCBI WGS metagenome assembly JAABUW01 (sample SAMN10711882, study PRJNA513363) | rock metagenome | isolation source: Antarctica rocks | place: Antarctica: Victoria Land, Knobhead sud | reverse complement strand
GCATACATGGGCGCATATATGGGCCACATGGGAGCAGCATTAGGGCATGCATACGCGCATACATAGGCCACATGGGAGCAGCAATGGGGCATACATGCGCGCATACATAGGCCATATATAGGGGCAGCAATGGGGCATACATGCGCGCATACTCCGTACATAGGCCATATATAGGGGCAGCCCTATAGGGAGAGCAGGGAGGAAGGGAACAGCAGGGAAGGTAATCCCTACCCTGTTCCGCAGCGTACTTAAACCTAGTATCGTCCTATATTAAAATCTTTAAAGACTCGGTTATATTATCCGGTATCTCCTTCTTAAATATATCTAATTATTATTAATTTACTATATTCTTTAAATAATAGTTCCTAGCGATATAACCTAGGTAATTATAATTATAATAATTTATTATTATTTTTCTTTTAATATTATTATTTATCTCTTTTTTAAAATCTTTCTACGGGTCTCTTCTTAATAAAATCGAGTTTTAGTTATATATAATTATACGGGTTAAGTCTTTTACGCCGGTAATAATTAACCGAACTATATTTATTATTATAAACTTTTAAATATTCTTATCCATTAGTCCCTCCGTTATAGTATTTCTTTATTATATATTTATATAACTTATCGTCAATCGCGATTATATATTCTATAAATATATCGAGGTTTTAAATATTGGTTTTTATTTATATAAGTTTATCTTCAATATTATTTCTTAGTTTTTATCGATATATTATTATAAAAGTAGTATCGTCCTAGTCCGTTAGTATTATATAATATTAAAATTATACCGACTAATCGGACGTAGATTTTTATTATATTAAATATTAAATAATACGAACTATTATATTACTCTCGTTAGAAAGTTTAAATATATAGCGAATTTTAATTTTAAACCGAGAGAAATTTTTTTATTTAAAACTTTATATCCGAATTATTAATATCGTTAAATTCTTTTATATAGTATTTTAAAAATAATTTAATTTATTTCTACGCGTTATCTTTTATATAAATAATAGTAAAGATCGTTTATTTATTAATTAATATAATATTCTCGTTAGATATAAAGAATAACTAAAATTAAATAAATTAATTATTGAGTTTTTTACGCTCTTTATAATATATTATTTTAGGCGAGAGTCTTTAATATAGTCTTTATCTTTTATAATATTACGTTTTCTAGTACTTTTTTAAATATTTAAAGTTAAGGCTTTTTATAATTTTAAAGTATTTATTTTAAAAATATTTAAAGTATTAAGGCTCTTAGTTTAATACTTTAATATAATATTAATAAAACCTAGGTTAATACTTTTAGAGAAGAGTATTAAAGATTAATAAATAATAAATAATAATTTTTATATAAATAGTTAGATATAGCTAGAGAAGTTTAATAAATTTAATTAAGAGTTTAATAAACGTTTATATTTAGAATCTATAATTAAAAGTTTTAAGGGAAATTAAATATAAAGCTTTTATTTACTAGAAAAGTACGTTATTTATATAGTAGAAGGAAATTATATTAAGAGTAATATACTTACCTTATTTACCCGGTGAGTATAATAAGTAATAATATATTTAATAATCGCGGTAAATAGTCTTATTATTAGTATTTATTTTACTCTTTTACTAGGTAATTTTAATACTATATAATATTTATAATAGAATATAAAAATAATACCTTAATTAAAATACTTAAAAATTAATAATAAAAACCTGAATTATTAGAATTTAATAAGAAAATTTATTTTCTTAAAAGTTATTTCAAGGAAATTATTCGTAATTATTATAATAATTTAATTCCAAGATACCCCTAGAGTAATTAAAACTATAGAATTAATTTATAAAGAATACGACGTACTAGGGTTACGATCGTATATTAAGAAATATATTAAAGAATATATTAAATACTAGTAAAATAAGTCTATAAAGTATATTAAATATAAATAAATCTAACTCGCCCTAGTACTGAATATATTATAGGATAATATTATTATAAGTTTCGTTATTAAATTATTAAAATTAAAGAACCTTATTATTATAAGAGTTTTTAATTCTATTATAATTATTTATAATAAACTTAATAAATATACTATAATAATACTAGTAAAAGAAATATATAAGGCGGAATAATTCGCCTTCGTATTACTAGATTTATTAATTCGAGATTATAATATCTTAAAGTCGATAACTTCTAACCGAGATAAATAATTTACTTCTAATTAGTAAAGAATATTTATCGGCGCTATTAAAATTAAGTTATAAATATTAATTATATATTACTCTTAAATAGACGGTTAAACCGAACGAATAAACTAAATAATAAAGATATATTTAAAATATTATATTAATAAGAAGTAAAATAATTAGATAAGACTTTAATTAATAATTTAACTAGTATTTAATAACGGCTAGTTTAATATATCTAAATTTATACTATTTTTTATTAATTACGAGAAATATCCGAATATTTTTCTAGAACCTAGAAGTAAACTAAATATTTAAAAGATTTTAATTTATATAACTAATTTAAGATTTTTATACGAGGATATATAAATCTAATTTAAATTAATAAATATTTAAATAAAGACGAGAGTCGATAAATATCGAAAAGAGTATCTTTAATTAAAAGAGAGGGATAAAGTATACCTCTTAATAAAAAATATAAGAAATAAAAAACCGAGTAAGAAACTAAATTATATAAGAATCGGACTGTTTTTAATTAAGAAGGCTAAAGAACTAGTCGATTATAAATTTAATTTTCTAATAAATATTAAAGTATATTTAATATTCTATATCTTTTTACTAGAGTTGACGGGCTTTATAATACTCTTATAAAATAATTTTTATTTTTAAATAAAGGAAGAAACGGAGTTCGAAGTTAAAAGGATTTTAGAATAATAAAATTGAGACTACTTTATTAAGTAAAAAAGATATAATAAATTAGAAAATATTTAGGAATTAAATACGAATTTTAGGAATTATCTAAATCTCTTATAAAGATTCTATTAAGAATAAAAAGTATAGCCGATTAATTAAATTTATCTTTAAATTATAATTACTCTAAGAATATATTAAATAAGAAATTATTAAATTCAAAATTAATATTTTTAACCTCTTTATCTTTCTTTAACTCGGTAATTTTTTTTAACTCGCCTTCGATAAATTATTTTATTTTTTTTAAATAATTTAATTTCGGCCTAAAGACGAGTTTACTTCGTTAATTTTATTTTGATTTTTTTTAATTTCTTCTTTTATAATCTCCGGAGACGAGTTTATTTTATAGATAAAAAGAATACTAGGTTATATTCCCGCCTAATATAAATGTATTTTATATATTTATCCGAGCGACTCCTAATTTTATACTTTTTAAAATCTCGTTTCTCGACGTAGTATTAATAAATATTTATAATTAACTTTAAGTTAAAGAGAGATTCACGAAATTACTATTTATAATAATAAAATAAAGAAGTAGTAGAGCTAAATATTTATTATAACTAATAATATACTTCTAGGACGAAAATTTTCGGGAGAGGAATTTAATATTTTAAATATTATATAATATTAGGATTGCCCGATAAAAGAGTATAACGGATATTAATAGTAAAATTATTTACTATAATCGGAGAGTAAATAAGATATATAAATTACTATTTATTATACTCGAGGAATAAATAAAATTAATATATCACTTTTAATACGATTTCTTTTTATTATATAAATATATATTTTTTATTAAATAAAAGTTTCGTATCTAATTTATCCTAAAACTTTTAATTATAAATTCAAAATATAGACGTTTATTAAATTATTAATAAAATTTATTAAATTTATCTAGTTATATCTAATTATTTATATAAAGATTATTATTTATTAATTCTTAATACTTCTCTCTAAAAGTACTAACCTAGGTCCTATTAAAATTATACTAAAATATTAAACGGAGAGCCTTAATATGTAGACGTAGTCTTTATATTATAATTATTATAGTTAATAAATTATCTATATTATAACTAAAATATAATAATATTAAAAATCTTATTTAGGGAGTAAATTATTCTTAGGTTTTAAAATTCCCTAAAGATTAATTCTTCTATTAAATAATAGAGATCTTTATTAAATTTATATATTTATTTTTATATTATTATATATACCCTAGGTACTATACGTCGGTAAAACGAAAAGTGGCTCGATCGTGGCTTAGGGCGCTCGACGGGCGCCCCGGGAGCCTTAAACGCGATATTTATCTACCGACTCGAGGTGCGCCCGAGGCATACAGTTAAGGGGCCTAGGGCTACTCGGGCGTATACCGAGTAAGCCTAAAACGGCCACTAATGGGCGCTAAATTAGGGGTGCGCCACTAACTTTGACCCCCGTCCATGGCCCCTGTTCATGGCCATGGCCCTATTCCATTCATGGCCATGGCCCCATTCTATTCATGGCCATGGCGTATTCCATTCATGGCCATGGTCCTGTCGCTGTCGTACCCCTATAACTGTCACTGTCGCACCCCTAAACCCCTGGCGCATGCCCTGGCGTATGGCCTACGTACACCCCCGCGAGGATTTCGCCTGAATCGATCGATTCCGGGCATTAAAATTTACTGGCGTTAGGGGTCGTTCCGGGGGGTCGCTACCGTCGATAGGGGCGATTATAGAACATCAAGATTTTTGAAAATTTTAGGTGGTAAATCATATGATTTTCTAAGGTTAGGGCCCCTAAAGCTCCGGGCTTAAATTACGCTCGTAGGGAGCCCGACGTTTATCTTATAACGGCCTCGGGCGCCCGTCGAGCGCCCGTCGAGCGATTTAACACTCGAAGGGTGCTCGGCGGGCGCTCGACGGGCGCTCGGGGCCGCTCGGGCACCTCGAGCCTACCTTAGGCGCCCGAGGCAGCTTGCCTAGTGGCCCCGAGCCGCTGGAGCCGGTTTTCGATTTGCCGACGTAGGGAGAGATTACTACTTAAGATATAGGTACGCCTTAAAGTAGGACTACGTAGTATTAATTTAATAATCTTCTCGAATCGACGGACGAAGATAAAACCGATAATAAAGACGAAGACGATACTTGTACTCGTCGTATACGAGACGCCTCCGAATATAACTTTTCTCCCGGCCTTAATCCCGTTACCGATTAATTTAAAATACCTATTATTAATAATCTCGATATTATCGATCCTACTTTATTCTTTAGCGGTATATAAAGAGTTATAATATCTAGTCGTAAAACTTTTTTAGTTAAAGATACCGTAGAGCCTCGCCTTTAATACGCCGGTATAAAGGGTATAAATCGTTATATTTTAAATAAATTAATATCTTCTCGCGAGGCTTCTAAGGAAGAAGTTAAAGATAAGATTAATAATTCTAATCTTAATTCTACTTTTACCCCTTATCTTTTAATTCGACTTCCCGGCCTCGGCCCTACTCGTAAATAACCGAATCTTAATATTAAGAAAGTTAGCCGTTATAGACGTAAGCCTACCCGCGAGCGCCTCGCTAGTTGTAAAGATATATCTCGCTCGAAGTCTATTAATAAGAAATAACTAGTAGTAACTAATAATTAATAATACTTCCTCTTCTTACTCTTTACTTTTTATACCTTTTTTATCTTCGTATTCTCTTCGAATACTTTTTATAATTCTAGCGCGTTATTTAAAGTATTTATATTAATTTATTTATTAAAGGTCTTTAGTTATCTTAGTTATTTTATAAGGTAAAGTACCTCGCCCTTTACCTTCTTCTTTTTTAATACCCTTTTTATTTCTTATTTATTTATATTATTTATTAATTCCGGTAGAGGTATATTAAGAATCGAAATATCGCTTTATCGTTAATAATACGGCTTTAGAAACGATATATAAAAAATATTATAAATACGGTAACTAATTAATAATCCTAGGCGGTACGTTTATATTCCGACGGTATCCAAAATCTTAAATAATTTAATTACTTTATAAGAGAGCTTCTTACTTAGTCGTTTTTATATTAAGTTTTTAATTAATAATAATATAAGGTTATTTATATTAAATGATTTCGATTTATACCTTCCACTATAACTACGCTTTTATATTTTAACCGCGATAATCTACGCTCTTATTAAATACTCTCTTAAAGTATTTAATTTTTTAATTCTTTCTTATACCGACGATACTTCTCCCCCGTATGTCTCGCCCTCGAGACGCGGTTTAAGAGAAGGATTATAACTATATATAACTATAAATAATATTTATTTTATTATCGTATACTACGTATTATAATATACTTATTCTATTATAAATAAGAGTACTACCTAATTATTTTACTCGCTTAAGTAGAAGGTTTTTAAATAATATTCTAGGGTTTAGTTCTAGCGTTTTATTTAATTATCCGTCTATAAATAAAATACGGTATTTAAGCGCCTCTTAATTTTTATTAAATAGTATACCTTTAATTAAAACGTATTTATAAAGATAGAACCTCTATTAGAAATAATTTTATTAAGAATTTTAAACTTTAAGATAATTTCTTCGAATATTAATTCTATTAACCCCGTAGAGTCGATTATTTTAATAATTAGGATATATTGTAATATCTTTATATATTTATTTATAACTATAAAGACCGTATTATAAACGCGCCCGTATCGTTTATTTAGAGGTAAGTTAATAATAAAATTTATTATAATTTCCTTCTACGGCCCCGTAGGATATAATAAAGAACTAATCTCGTTATAAAGACGGTATCGATATACCTTAACCCGCTAGTATATATTATATATATCGATATATTCCCGTACGTTAACCTTAAGATTACTCTAGAAATATTTTCTAGTAAATAACTCTATTATCTTCTTAACGCTAAAGTACCCCGTTAATATATCGTTATAATATCGTTTTAATAGCTCTTCGCGGATTAATCCTTCTTTAAATATATAAATCTTATTATTATATCTAAGAATTAATATAGAATTTAAAGTCTATACTCCGGCGGAACGCTAGTAATCCGCTTATATAATTTCGGCGATTCTTATTTATAAGAAGGAATTATCCTTTTATAAAGCGCGAATTATTTTAATTATTAATAAATTCTTAATATTATAAGCCGTTTTATAAAGTATTATTAATTTAATAATAATACGTAGAATAAATAGTTTATTACCTATAGTTCTAGCGATAAAATTAAATAATTCCTTTATTACGTCGTAATCGATTTAAATAAATATCTCGTTTAAACTCTTTAGAATTTCTTATTTAGGTATTAACTCCTTAGGCCTAAATGAATATATTACCGAAGAATATACCTTTTTTACGGTAAACTTTAAAGACCTTAATAACGTAAATTTTACGTATATTAAGTTTTACGCGACGCCTACGGATATATTACTTAACGCCGGCGAAGTATTATCTACCTCTAGATCTTTTATATCTACGAACGTATCTCGTATTATAACGAAAATAGGGCCTTAATTAATATTTTCTAAATTTAATAACTTCTATTATAATATAAATAATATATTATCCAAAAAGTTATCCTAGCCTTTATAATTAAGACGATATAAAGGATTATCGGCTAGGTTACTTTTCTTAAAACGATACGAAATTAAGAAATTAAAAGATAAGAATCTTATTACCTAGCGCGCCTAGCGATTATTTAATTATTTAACGTTTATAAAACCCCTTAGGTTATTATAATCGATTAAGACTTTTATTTTATATAAACTATTTTTAAAGTAATATCATTATTATTTAAATATTATAACGATTATAAGGAGCTCCTTATTATAAATCTCGTATCGAATTTTTAAACCCTATATCTTATAGGACTAGAAAGCGACGGGATACTATTCGTTATTATTTTATAACTACGTTAAAATCGTAGTTACGATAAAATTAAAAATATTTATCTTAATCCGAATTTTTAATTCTAGATTAAAATATACTAGAATAAATATATACGAGAATAAATCGCGAAGTAGGTAAAACGCTTACTCTACCTCTTTAGGCTATTTAAATAAACCAAATTTATTATTATTTTAACTACCTTTTAATAAACCCGTTAATAGGCCTACTATCTATAAATAACGATAAATAAATCGACGATAAAAATAAATAAAGCCTAAAAATACTTATATATTATAAAAGGACTTTAGTTTTAACTAGGACTAAATCGTATTAATCCTACGTTCGTTTATCGAGATACCTTCGGTATTTACGATAAACCCTAGAAACTTAACTAACCGAGTAAAAAACTCGTATTTCTTAAGACTCGCGAATAAGGAATATTTTTATAGGCGTTCGAATACTTATCGTACGTAGTTAATATACTCCTCTTTTAAATTTAAATAAATTAAGATATTATCTAGATAAACGACGTAAAATATATCTATTAAGCTCGTTAATAATTTATTAATATAGGCTTAAAAAGTAGTAGGTATATTCGTTAAATTAAATAATATTACTATATATTCGAAAAGATTATACCGCGTACGAAATATTATCTTCTATTTATCGCCTTCTTTAATTCTTATTTAATAATAAATATCTTTTAAATTAAGTTTCGTAAATTATATAGCGTTATTTAAACGGTCCAGCGTCTTATTAATTAAGGGTAACGGGTAATGATTCTTAATAATAATCTTATTAAAACCTCGGTAGTCGATATATAATCGTAGTCTACTATCCTTCTTTAGAATAAAAAGGATAAAAGCCCCGGCGGGGCTTACGGAGTATTTAATTTAACTATTCGTTAAGGCGTCGTCTAGGTATCTCCTTAACTTTATTAATTCTAGGTTTAATAAATTATAAAGAGGCCCGTATAACGGGTTACCCTTTATATTAATTATATAATCGCCGCCCTTATACGACGGTAATCGACCTACTTCTTTATCTAAAAAGATATCGTTAAAATTTATAAATTTATTAGGAAGCGTAGGTAGTACGATAACGGAATTATTAAAAGATATTATATTAACGGTAATATCGTTTTTCCTAGCCTCGTTTTTATTAATAAGATCTTAATTAAAGGGACTAACTTTAATATAAATTAATATATATATAACTAGTTACGTCCTTAATAATTTCGTAAAATCCTTAAGTAATTCTAATATATACGTATTTAACGCGATACCGAACCGCTAGGTACGTATATTATAGTCGGTTTAAATCTTTTCCTTTTTTATAACCGGTATATTTATAATAATAAACGAGCCTTTCTTATTAATAAAGTAAAAAATATTATTATACTCCTTAGTTTATCTCTATAAATCGGTTAACCGGTAGACGATATTATAAATATTATAATAATAAATAAATTACCCGCTTATTTATTTAGGAGTCGGTAACGGCTCGCTCTCGAGACGCTCTAGGTTATACTACTATATAAATATCTCGTTAATAATATTTATCTCCGCTCTTAAATCTTTATCTATTTTAATACGAATAATTTTTATATCGATATTAATTAGGTTTGTAATAACTTCGTTATCGATATTTATACTCGGTCGGGTTTTTATTTCCCTTTATTCCCTCGGGATAAAGATTTCTCCGAGGGTTTATCGTTTTTTAACTCGGCGGTATAATCGCCGATATAGTTAATAATCTTTATTTTCTTCTCCGGATATTTATTAAAATAATAACCGAGTTTATAATAATTAAAGTATTTAATATCCTTAAGATTCTTATCGCTCGCGCGAGTCGTATACGTTTTATTTATATTTCTACGACTACCCTTATTAAAACCTTATCCCCTCGTATTAGATTTATCTTTATTATCTCCGCCCTTTAACCCCTTTTTATACTTTTTCCGAGGTTTTAATTAATTATTTTAATTATTATTTTATATCTTAAAGTCTCGATTAAGATTACGTTCGTAACGCGCCGTAAATAATATAAATTCGGTTCGTTTAGTAAGAATACTTTAAGCCCGGTTAACTTCTTTTAAGATATTAAATCTTAAGCGGGTTATTAAATAAATTATTTATTACTCTTTATTATAAAGAGGTAGTTCGGTTTCTAAGGTATTAAAGTAGGTATCGAAATCTCGTACTAATTAATTATTCCTCTAACGTATATATTAATATTTAAGATCTATATTTATAACTCGGTTTAAAGAGTCCTCGATTACGTTAAATAAATAGTCCGTAAAGAACTTCTACGTTAATATATCTACTAAATAAAATTCCTTATATTTATTTTATAATTTCTTAATTTACCCTTTTAAATAAGGTATTATATATAAAATCTTCTTTTCGTTTATTCGAAAATTTACGGGTATTAAATAAAACGCGGTCTTTACGTCGTAGATTTATTCTTAATAATCTTATAGATTCTTCGTATAAAAATCCCGTAGTTTCGATAACCGTAAATTACCTTAATTTATATTATAACCGATTTAATTACGATTTACCGTCGGGCCGTTTTCGTCTTTTATGTTTAATTTTTAAAGATTATCTTCGATTTCCTTATCTCCTTTACCTACGATAATACGTCGTAAATTTTCGATATTTTTTTAAATCGTAATAATAAAGGCCTCTTTCTTAAAGGTTTTTTATTTATATTTTAATTCTATAAATTATTAATCTACCGTAAGATTAATATTCTCCGGTAAATCTCCCGTATTTTTATTTAAAGTATTAATCCCGTATATCTCGCCTTCGGGACGACTATTTTTAAAAAGATCTTTTATACTTTTAACGAATTACTACCTAAAAAAGTTAAGAAAGATTAAAATTATTAAGTTATAATATCTAAGGTATTTATAATAATATGAAAATAAATATAAAGTCTTAATAAGAAAATAATCTTTATATTTAAAAAATAGAATTAATCTTTAAAGAATTAAAGCGAGGGCTCCGAGCCTCCTATTTCTAAAGGGGCTCCGGAGTACCGGAATCTATAATATAATACTATAATATAAATAGCGTAATTACGCCGTATACTCCCTGTATAGGATCTATATACTATATTTAATAGCTACCATGAAGCTAGTCTTAGTATAGTATAATAATAATACTTTTATTAAAAACGAAGAATAATTAAAATTAAATAAGTTAATTATTAAGTTTTTTATACTCTTTACAATATTAATTTAGGTAGGAGACTTTAATATAATCTTTATTATCTATAATATTATATTTTCTAGTATCGTTTTAAATATTTAGAGTTAGGGTTTTTATTAATCTTAAAATATTTATCTTAAAGATATTTAAAATATAAAGACTCTCTATTTAATATTTTAATATAACGTCGATAAAACCTAAATTAATACTTTTAAAAAAGAGTATTAAGAATTAATAAATAATAGTCTTCGTATAAATAATTAAATATAACTAGATAGATTTAATAAACTTAATTAATAATTTAATAAATATTTATATTTAGAATTTATAATTAAAAGTTTTAAGGAAAGTTAAATACGAAGTTTTTATTTATAAAAAAATATATTATTTATATAATAAAAGGAAATTATATTAAATATAATATATTTATCTTATTTACTTTTTGAATATAATAAATAGTAACCTATTTATTTTATTTACTCTCTAATCGTAGTAAATAGTTTTAATACTAGTATTCGTTATATCCTTTCGTCGAGTAATTTTAATACCGTGTAACGTTTATAATACTACGCGCTATATATAATTTACTACTTTTAACCCGAGACTCTACCTTAGTAACTAGTCTTAGTATAGTATAATAATAATCGATTCGCGCGAAATCCTCGCGGGGGCAACGCCTAGGTATATATTAATATATATATAATAATAATTCTAGGGCTACGATAACGATATATAAATAAAATAAAACTATATTTATAAATAAGAGTTATAACTATAAATAAAATTCTAAATAAATACTATAATTTAAAATATAAATTAGTAGCGTATATCTAAATTTAGAGAATTTTATAAAAAATTTAAATTCTAAAAATATTTAAAGCGCTTCAAATTTTAGATTCTAAATATAATATTATTTAATTTAAATCGATTTGACTAGTTTATAAATACTCGAAATATTTAGAATTAACTCTATATTTTTATAAATATATATATTCTATTCTTATTAGTTTTAAAAAAATTTAAATTTTTATTCGAGTATTTAAAGTTTTTATATATTTAGTAATTAAGAATATTTTAATTAAAATAATATTAAAACCTAGAATATTCGACTATTTTAAAGTAATAATTTAATAATTTATATAATAATTCTCTCTAATTACTTTAGATAAAGTAGAAATAAAATTATTATTACTAATTCTAATATTAAAATTAATAATAAAAAAGTAACGACGATTAATTATAACTAATTAAAAATATTACTAAATATATCTCTATAAATATAGGAACTTAATATAATAGTAACTCTATTTTAAATTTATTTTTATTATTTATAAAAACTATATCTATTTAATCCTCGATAATATACTAACTATTAATATTATTTATAGATTACGAATATTATATCGTCGCCGGTAGTTTCTTATATAGTATTATTATTATTATAAAGACTCGAAAAGTAGGTAGTTTATAATTAAGAGTAGATTTAATAACTTTTTTTTAGAATCTCTAAAAACCCGTCTTTATAAGAATAAATTTAAATTATAAATATTATAATTCTTTACTTTATTAAAGAAGATAGTTATTTTCTTTATTATTTAATATAATAAGATATATATTTAGAAAAATATTACTATCGTATTATAAACTCTTTAATAGATTTATTTTTACTCTAGAATATTAAAGTATTAATTTTAATAGTAATTTTAATAATTTTAATTATATTTTAAATAATAATATTCTAATTCTAATAATAACTTTAATAATTTCTTGAATCTATAATTTTAATAATAATAACTTTAAAGATTTCAAAAATTTCAAAAATTTCAATAATAGTAAATTTAGTTATTACTTCTACTATTATTATTATAATTTCTTACTCGAAATCTAAATACTTTTTCTTATCTTTATTCTTATTATTTAATAATTTCCTCTATAGAAATAAGTTACGCCTCGATAGTAATAATAATATAAAAATAAAAATACGCCTAGTTTAATTCTTAATCTAGTTTATAAACTTATCGAGATTTTTTCAAATTATGAAAAAGAGAGTTCTAATAATTATTAAAGAAAATAAAAATATAAACTAATTTAATTTAATTTAAATTAGAATTTATATTATTTATATTATTTATAAATATATTAAAATCTTAAAAGAAACTAGAATTAGATTATAAATTTTTAAATAATTTAGAGTTTACTTTAGATAAAATTAAGATAATTTATTTATTAAATAAATTAAAGAGTTATAAGAGTAGTTTTATTAATAATATTAGTATTATTTAATAATATAAACGAGTATTATTTCCAAGGAGAGGGTTTTATAAATAATAACTTTTTATTATTATCGTTTCTAGACTTTTTCAAAAGTATTTTAGAGATAATAATAATAATTATATTTTTATAAAAATTAGAGAAGAGTAGATTATATATTATATTATAAATAGGCCCTAGCCTAACTTCAATTCTATTTGATTAAGATATTACTACGAGCCTATTATACGAATAACTTATTGTATATACGTTTATTTAATATTGGTGGTTGCCCTACCTAAATAAGGTGTGCGGGCCATCTATTTAGCGCGCAAACTCAATGGTTTTAAAATCTGCTGTATAGATGTCAAGCCTTCGTGATAGAAATGTCTCAGCATTCTAAGGTAGTCTGTATCATAAATCACTACCTCGGATACACAGCGGCAGTTACTCCAATCAAATTTAATAGCGCTGTACTCGTAAGAATAAGCTTCAGAAGAAAGCCAGGGAAGATCGATCTTCCCTGTTAAATCAGTGTCACGTGCATTTACCGTCAATACAGTGACAGAAATGATATTCATTCGAATCCAGTACGATGATAGCTCCTAGTAGTGCGAGAAGGAGATATAAGCATTGATGCTGTTGGTACGACAATCGAAGCTGTGCTTCCCCAGAAGGTAATCCATGTCGTTCATTCGCCCTCGATCCTTCTTGATATCTAAGAGCAAACACGGCCACTTTAGCACAAGGGCTAGGCATATCCTTTCGGCTCACTCGGATCGTTAGGTCGAGAAAATACTCCTTCGACCGCCGCAATTTGCATGCCGGACTGCATACTCTTATTGCGCCGAAACCAATCTAGTGCTCTCATCTTTGAGCTTCCACGCTACCCTACGTGGAATTGCAGGTCTTTGATACAGAAGTCCAGTTTCTGTGTATGTGCTGGTCGTCTTCTGGCTGCATTCGATCGTGTAGGTGTTAGAATCTGACATGTAGAAAACAGGGCCTTTGACGCATCCGACCACAATTGGACTGACATGCCTTGCTTTGTCAAAGACCTGCTTCCAACACATGGGAAATGGGAAGAACACTCCTACTTTATCACATTTTCGAATAAACGTAGAGAGTGAACAATTGATATCAACTATTGAAGAGGGCGATGTTGAAGAAGTCGATATTCGTCGGGTCCAGCGAGTGTCTGAAATTACAACCTAACAGCCTAGCTAGCACTGAGATGCGCGGGTAACAGAGTTCATATTAGGACGATTCCTCTTTTAGTATTACTCGTAATAGCGAATTAATTCGATGTTCTCGGCACTGGGGGAAATAAGATGGGGAGCGGTTAGGTAGCTTTGTCGTACGCCTGGAGGAAGAAGTGGAAGCTAGTTGCTAGTTGCACTTATGAAGAAGGGTTGGGATTGGGCATCGGCTGTTTGTAGTGAGGTCGGTGCGCTGCATGTACTTAATGAGGCTAATCAGGATCAAGCAGCAAGGCTATCGCCACTTTAGGCCTAGTTTTACCCCACACTGTCAGACTGCCGACCGATGTCGTGTCGAACCAAGGGTAAAACAGTCTGAACTTATGAAGACCAAGGGCTAGGAGAGCCGAGGTACTGCCACCACTGCTAAGAAAACCGAACTACTGTACCATAACTAAGGTACTAGTCCCTCACTACTTACCCTCGAATGGTGTCATATTAGACGCGCTCGAGTGAGATGGCCGTGAAGCATTTGCGACCTCGAGGCTTTGACAATGATCGTTGTCGCATCTACCCGCTCGCCAACATCCATCATAGCATTTACACTCAGATCACCGACATCTCGAGTACACTAGTCTCGACTCGACAGACCAGATTCAGATCCTGCTGCAGCCTGCCTGGAGATCGCATGCATTGCCAACGTCGGCTTCCCCATTCGCAGTCCTCTTGCCTCATGTTGCAGCCTTGGCGTTGGCACTGAAGCACTGACATCTGCCGCCCATTACTCCTAAGGTCTATGCACTTCCAGCCTATCCTGGTCTCTTCTTTTGGGCTCTGGTGCCAAGTTTCCGCATTGCAACACCCTTTACGGACTCTCTATTCGTCTAGACGCAAGCGTGAAGAGTCATCGGCCAATGCCACTCCCTAAACACCCTGCTCCATGAATGCGGCCTCTGCTGTCTTCTGTCACCAGGGGTTATATCCGCAGGCCCAAACAATCGCTCGAGCCTTCTACTTGCCAATCGCCTGCCGCGCACCTTCATCCTACAAAAGGATACCATCTACAGAACACAGGAATGCTTTATTTATAGGGAAGAACCCCTCTAACCATCCTTGTCAAGAGATCTGAGCTGAAGGAAAACTACCGAGTGCTACGCCAATCTCATTGCACGAGACAGACAGATATGAGTCCTCAGCTGGCTTCAAGGAACGCTGTCGTGACAGTGAAGAGCGAAACTTCCTACCATAGCCCACCCTCATCCCTGTCCGACGTCTCGCAAGTCGACAACGAGGAATCGAGAGGGAGGAGGCAAGAACGAGCCCGAAGCAACACCGCAAAAATTGAAGACGATACCGGTGACGAGAAAGCAAATGGAGGTGACCGTGCTGGCGGAAAACAGCGTAAGAGAAAGAGGAGCAGAAAAGGATTGGAGAAGAACTTTCCTTGCCCCCATCAGGGTTGTGGGAAAAGCTACTCTAGAGCCGAACACCTATATCGTCATCAGCTGAATCGTAAGTTCTGCCCAAAGGGGAGAGGCCTACTTGTAGTTCTGACCGCTATTGCTAGACACGCCAAAGAAAATTTATGTTTGCGATTTTCCGGGATGTGAGCGTCGTTTTGTCCGGCAGGATTTGTGTACGAGACACCGCGAAAGGCACACTGCACGGGGGTCGCATCTGCAAAGGAAGGAGAACATTGTTCATGAGCTCGATGGGCGGCCATCGACAGCTGGGGGCTCCGATGGCCTCAGAGAGCAAACAGATACAGATTTTCGATCCTCTACCGGCCCAAATGGACCACTAACGAACAATTCTATTATTGCTCCTGCTTCGTTCTTCAAAGGTCATGAGGGTCATACGTTGCCTGCTCAATCGCCAATGGCCGGAAGAATTCCGGAGTCCTACCAGCCTAGCTCAAATAGCACCACTCCTTCTGGAAACCATATGAGATCGCCACAGTCTGTCAATACAGTGACGAGCTCAGATCACGGTTCAAATATGTCATCTCTTAAGAGGTCGAATAGTGATGAACAGTACTATGATAGCTCTGGAGGATATGACCATCGTGGGGTACGCAACATGTCTACTACATCTTACAATTCGAACCAGAGACCTTCGAGCTTTGGCTCTTACAAGTCAGCCTTGCCTCAGAAAAGTATCTACCCAGATTCCCGTCTGTCGCGATCAAATATGCACATAACCACGAATCCTGCAAGCTATCGACCTTCCCCCACATCGACCTATAATGGGCATCCCGCCCAAAGCAGCATGGCTCAGCCGCAAACGCAGAGCGGTCTAAGCAGCGTTGCTTCGTATGCATCCTTACAGAACTTTCCACCAATTCCACCTTTGCCCCCACCAGTAGTCTCACCAATGTCTCAAATCTCCTCGCAAGGGCCGCAGATGGGAAACTTCTCCAATGTGTCAACCCCATTGACCCCAGTGGAAGCGGGGAATAATTTCGATATGTACGGCTCAAACGGTCTGGACCCTGAATTCATGGACCAGAATGGGAACCCGTATTCCATACCCCTTTTTGGTGGGGATGGCTACAGTCGCTCTCCTTTTGCAATGGCAGACGACTTCACCGCTTGGCTTTTCAATGAGCCACGTCTAAATGCTTCGTCGCCAGGAGGGCACCGACAGGGTTCTATGTCCGTTGGTGCTACGGCCTTCATGGATGATACGGGTAGCATGGCTCGCGGAATGTATGGCGTCACCAATGATCCGCTGAATGCCCATGCTGGTCAGCCCATACCGCAACAAAATCTCATGGCGGTCACCAGTATTTTGGATCCAGCCCTGCCCCAAGTTGATCTCTCAGAAGAGAAAAGGAAAGACATACTCGACCTTATCGAGATGCGTTTCACAGACCACGCGCCGGTGAAGAAGCAAATGGATGCCTTTCTCGAAGGCGATCGTGACCTGCATACTCATGTGCTAAGTCTCCGGTCTATGCAGACTTACATCGGTTCTTATTGGTACCATTTCCATCCGCAAATGCCGGTCCTACACAGGCCGACTTTCTCGGCGGACAAGACGCAGAATTTGCTTTTGTTAGCTGTCATCGCAATTGGCGCATCCTGCCTCGACAAGGTCCACGGTCCAAATGTTACCCAAGCAGGCGCAGAGCTCTCAAACTTCCTCGCTTGGCATCTACGTGGGGAGATCTTTAAGCACGTAGACTTTTTACCACCAGCGAAGCTGTGGGTCTTCCAGACACTTTTACTACTAGAGGTGTATGAAAAGATGTACTCTACACGCGTGCTCCATGAGCGTGCTCACATCCATCATGGAACGACTTTGACTCTTATGAGGAGAGGAAGTTCCCTCATAGGCCGATCAGCTCTTGACTCGCCACCCACCGCCAAAGAAGAGGCCCTTGGAATGACCCTGAACGGTACACAGGCCTCAGCCTCGCATACACCTGAGCAATGGTGGAACCATTGGATTACCAACGAAGCGACGCGGCGGGTGGCCTTTGCCGCTTTTATCATTGACTCAATCCACGCTACTATGTTTGGACATGCCGCCACAATGGTCGCCCACGAGATGAAATTGCAGCTTCCATGTGATGAGACTCTCTGGTCCGCCACTAGTAGTGCTGAGGTTGGGCGCATCGAGACAAATCTTCAAGCAAATGGTATTAAGCCTATGACTTTCTTTGACGGCCTGAAGAACACATTGAAGGGCAAGCCTGTACGGACGAACTCCTTCGGTCGAACAGCTATCATGGCTGGTCTACTGAGCGTCAGTTGGCACATGAATCAGCGGGATGTGCAAGTTCATCACCTTGGCGCCTTGAAGGCGTTAGGAGGCAAAGACATCTGGCGAGGGCCTCTGACCAAGGCCTTTGATTCTTGGAAGAATGACTTCGACCAGAGTATCGGAAAGGATACGATTCCACCTTCCATGCCCTATGCATCCAGTAGGCTTGACGAGGAGAACATCTTCGAAAGTCGGACTGTTCTTCATCATCTTGCGCACATGGCAATGCATGTTGATGTTGTAAGCTGCCAGATCTTTGCAAAGGCTGGCCGATTACTTGGTCGAACGACTCTGCCGTCAGACTATGCAATAGCACAGAAGCGAATACGAGAGAACTGGGCACCGAGGCCTAGCGCGCGACATGCTACTTTCTACGCCTTGAAATTCCTCGCTCAGGTGCTCATGCCAGATACTACCAGCTCCCATCGCAAGGCAGCGAAAAATGGTACGGAAGGCTTTACGCCATATTCCGCCCGGGATGACTTCTTGCTCAACAGGCCATGGGTGCTCTATTTCGCATCCCTTATTGTCTGGTCTTATGGGTATGCATTAGATGGACCTGTGAGAGCGGTACCCAACTTGTCCAGTCTCGAGCAGCAGACATATGACATGAGAGCGTTTCTCACTAGAGTTGGAGGAATCCAAGCCCCTTCAGAACTCGAACAGATGAGAGACCGAAACGCATGTCTCGGAATGCTGTACGTGCTACAGGCTATGTTTGAGAAATGTCGGTGGGAGCTGTTACACGAGGCTGCAAGGCTACTTGGTAACTGTATTGAAATGTTGCGCGGGTCTACCTAACGAGCATGAAGAAAAGGCACTCGAAGCAATGGAAAAGGAAAAAGTGAGTTTGTGATACCCCTAGGTGCGAATGAGCGTTTTTTGTTCAGCAATGCGTTGCAATGTTTTTCTGTATCAATGTCACTTTTACGTATGTAGAACCATTTATCGAATGAATATGTTGTATCTCTGATCCCCTTCATGAACATGCCTTAAAAGTAGATCTCCACATTGGAAGCGAACTCCCTGGACTCCCTCGATTTCACGTGTTGGACCCTGGATCGCGCGACGGCCCGCCGATACAGATTAGGTAGCTCTCCAAACTCTGACGATACACGCACCTCTGGCACATACTCGTAATATAATGATGCCTCCCCCACGTGTACGCAACGCTTTCGATGACTCCAGATCGGAGGCATCGAGCTCAAGAGAGAAGCAGCCAGCTCACATCTCAAGCGGCATATCCAAGGCACGACGGAATGGGACCTCTGGAAGTGCTTTGAAGGACGTCACGAACGCAATTCGGTCCACCAATGAGCGGCAAGGCGCGCAAGAAGCTGTAGCCAATGTAAGATCTTCATTGTGACCAGCACACATTTTCTCGAGCTAACAGCCAAGACTAGGTCAACTGGTCCTCTTTCGATTCCGCTGTACTTCATGCTTATCGGCATGCGCACCGCCTCAACACTCCGCCAGCCTTCCTCTCCACATACAACCAAAGAATGCTTACAAGGCCTGGTATCGGACTGCGCTCACCTACGATGGCACGGCCCAAAGATTGCCGACGCGTTGGGAAAGATGAGCTGGCATTGGCCGTGAGGAAAGACTTCAATGCTGCCACAGTCACTGAGCCCGAGCTTATCACTTCGTTCCTGTATGCCGTGCATAATCAAGGTAAGCCAGTCCAGTTCCGCGTGTCGAGCTATCCCAATCATGCTAATGATTTGCTTCTGTCAGACAAGAGCTTCCGGATGCGATATGACCATCCCCCAAACAAATAGCAGAGTAGGACCATTGATATTGTATGAGCAAGATTTCTGGACTGCACGGCTGTACATGCATCAGGTTTTCGGGGGAGATACCCAAGCATCGATGGACTTTTAGGTGTACGGGCTGCTTTTCGGATACTTTGTGACGATCAATGAAGTGAGGAATTGCCGGCTTTGCGTAAATCTGCCAAGGTCGTCTTTACACGTCTTCCGTAGTCTTTCATACTCCCAAATCCAAGATATGAATATCATGGCACGCATCGTCTAAGTACCTCGTGAGCCAGCTAGATGGCACTGATGGCTCGCATGGTAAGGGAAAAAGCGCCGGAAAAAACTAACGCCGATCATCCGCAATATTTTTTTTGCGCGTAGGACGAGAGGCAAGCCCGTCAACTACAACAGCGTACAGAAGGCGTTGTTTTATACTGTGATCGAGTCAGATCGCGATGGAAGGTGTTGCTTGGGGGTTTGCAAAGGTATTTGAAAGAACGAGCTGCGTTGGTCCAGCCATGTCCCCCAGGACATCGGTTCCAATACGTTCGTTATACACCTCCATACACTGCCAGCGAAAGAGCGCAATACGAAGCGCCCAGAAAAGGACGTTCTACAATGCTCAATGCAACCAGACGATGCCTTCCTCACACTCGCGGCCAACAAGGCGGAAGTCAGGCGATACAGCGTGCAGCAAAATGGTAAGCTACGAGGAAGGTCATCAGTAAAAGCCTTGTTGGCTGACGATTACTGTCTGTGATAGGGCTTTCATGCAAGCTCCGCCAGATCGGCGACAAAGAACCCCTACAGCGTATTGGGCGTGGACAAGAATGCCGCCGCCTCTGACATAAAAAGGGCCTACTACTCCCTAGCCAAGAAATACCATCCCGATACCAATAAAGATCCTGGAGCGAAGGATCGCTTTGGAGAAGCCCAGACTGCTTATGAAATGCTCTCTGACCCGAAGAAGAAGGAGGCTTGGGATCAGTATGGCGCTGCGGCATTTGACCAAGGCGCAGGCTTTGATCCGAGTGGTGGTGCACCTGGCGGTGCTGGGGGACCGTTCGGTGGCGGGGCTGGTGGATTTGGAGGGTTTTCTTCTGGGGGATTTGGAGCGGATATCAATTTTGAGGACCTCTTCGGCGCATTCACGGGTGGGGGGAGAAGAGGAAGAGGCTCACGCCAGTCACCTTTTCAGGAAGAAGTACTGGTAGGCCAGAACATCGAAGTGCAGACGAACATCTCATTCATGGACGCAGCAAAGGGGACGAGTAAAGATATCCTCATCACACCCCTGGTGCAATGCCGGACATGCTCTGGTGGAGGCCTTAAAAAAGGGCAGACGCGAACATCTTGCAAGAAATGTGGTGGAACAGGCACCCGAGTGCATTTTGTGCAAGCAGGCTTTCAAATGGCAAGCACATGCGACGCTTGTGGTGGACAAGGAGTCGCCATCCCACGGGGTGGGGAGTGTGGAACCTGTAACGGGAATGGAGTCGTGAGGGAGCGGAAGAAGGTCAATATCGACATACCTGGTGGTGTCGAAGACGGTATGCGACTCCGCGTAAGTGGAGAAGGGGATGCGCCACCTACTGGCACAGCTGCAAACCCCAGCGCCCAATCGACAAGAGGAGACCTCTACATCTTCATAAGAGTAGCTGCCGATTCGAAGTTCAGTCGGTCTGGGGCAGATGTCCTATATACCGCTTCCATACCGCTCACGACTGCAGTCCTTGGTGGCGAGATCAAGGTGCCGACGTTAGAGGGCGAGGTAAAGCTAAAGGTAGCAACTGGAACTGGGACTGGAGATAAAATTACACTGGGAGGTATGGGCATGCCTAGGCTGGGAGGCCGACGGAACGCCCTAGGAGACCTGCGCGTTGAATACAAGGTTGCCATGCCGAAGTACCTGACTTCGAACCAACGGACCATATTGGAAATGCTTGCAGATGAATTGGGGGATAAGAATGCTAAAAGAATCATGAATGTTGGAAAGTCTAGGTAACGACCGATGCTGCTACCCTGCATGGAAACCTTCTAACTTCTCATAGTAATACCTCGACAACTCCGCAAGACTCATCGTCCTCCCCAACGTCTACCGACTCACACAAAAACGAAGGCTTCCTCAAAGCCGCGTGGCATAAATTGACCCACCAGCACCACAACCTGCCTCCGGAGCAGCCAACGGATGGTCCTAAGGCCGAAGACAAAGCGCAGGAAGATGAGCCCAAGAAGGCAGCAGGCTCCGGTTGATGTGTCGCGAGACTACAGATGCATCGCCATCATATTTCCAAATTCTGATTTTGCACATAGCGATACGGTATTTTAAGCCCAGACTTGATATGCATGTACATTAAGACCAGAAACCCTCCACCTACATCATAATGAAGGTCCGTTACCCTTTACTTGTGTGCAGTGCGTCTCCTCTGGTGAATTCTGAAGGTCTCAAAGCAATTTGGCGCTTATTTGAGTAGGACATTTGATGGCGTACTTTATCTTGATCAGGCGCTAAGCAGCGGACATGTTCGATTGGCCGCACGCAGCGGCGACAGCACGCTACATTGAAAAGGTGCTTAAGTCAAGTCTCATGACACTTCGTAAAGACCTCCTGCACAGGCGCTTCTGGAGAACTCCAAGTGCAAGTGAATATGTCATGTTCGCCCACCGAGTGAGACTAAAATCGAATGGCTGTACGCCCAAAAAGTGCGGAACCCGCTCTTTCTCTTGCGAGTAACGCTACAATAACATCGTTGCCTTCACACAAACTGTAAGCTTGCTGCTCAGACTCCACCCTGGCCTCAGCTTTGGCCCCAGGTATGTGTTTTATGCTAGACGATCTCCAAGACAGATATCTAAGGCACCCTAACGGACACCGGTGAATGCCCTCCCGGTTTAAACACCTGCAATATCAAACAACTTTGGCATCAAACCCAAACAGATCATTGCCGTGGGAGACTGTCATAGCTCTTGTTCAAGATGATGCAGACCCCCATGATCTCGAGCCCGCTGAAGCAGACAAACGAAATCGACTGGATCTCGCCTTTGAAGAGCTATATCAGGCAGACATATGGCGATGATCCTGAGAGGTATGCGGAGGAGTGTAATACGCTCAACAGGCTGCGGCAGGATATGAGAGGAGCGGGCAAGGATAGTACCGCTGGGAGGGACCTCCTGTATCGATATTATGGTCAGCTGGAACTGCTGGACCTTCGATTCCCAGTGGATGAAAACCACATAAAGATCTCCTTCACATGGTGCGTGTTAACCCCCTCCAGCAACTTCGTTCACTTAGGAGTACTGATACCCTGGACAATTACAGGTTCGATGCCTTCACACACAAGCCTACTGCTCAATACTCGCTCGCCTATGAGAAAGCGTCCATCATATTCAATATTTCTGCTGTGCTCTCGTGCCACGCTGCATACCAGAATCGGTTCGAAGAAACAGGGCAAAAGACGGCGTATCATTCGTTTCAGGCAGCCGCTGGCATGTTTACCTACATCAACGAGAACTTCTTACACGCGCCATCTACGGACCTCAGTCGAGAAACCGTCAAGTCTTTGATCGCTGTCATGCTCGCCCAAGGCCAGGAGGTATTTCTTGAGAAACAGATTGCTGATGGGAGAAAGCTTGGCTTGCTGGCCAAACTCTCAAGTCAAGCAGCATCTCTATACGCCCAGGCCACCGAAGGCGTCCAAGATAATGTAAACCGGGCCGTCTTTGAGCAAGTCTGGCTACACCTTACTCAAGTCAAGACAAACTATTTCTCATCGCTCGCTCAGTATTATCAAGCACTTGCAGACGACGATGCCAATTCCCATGGCACAGCAATCGCGCGACTACAGATTGCGGAGAGTGAAGGCAAGGACGCAATTCGAATTGCGAATGCCTTTCCGTCAACGGTGTCCCCCACGTCCAATCTTAGCTCCGAATCAGGGCCAGCTTTGATAGAAATGACAAAACGGCACGTGGCAAATGTACAGGAGAAGCTGACCTCCTTCAGCAAAGATAATGATTTTATCTATCATCAGACAGTGCCGGCGGAGGCCTCTTTGAACGCGGTGCCTACATTGCAAGCAGCAAAAGCCATCCCAGTGAGTGACCTATATCAAGGGCAAGACATTCAACGCATTATTGGTCCGGATATTTTCCAGAAAATTGTTCCTATGTCGGTCACTGAGTCGGCAAGTCTTTACGATGAAGAGAAGGCAAAATTAGTCCGGGCTGAGGCTGAAAAAGTAGAAAATTCCAATGGTGAACTGGCAGCCAGTCTTGACTACCTGAAGCTCCCTGGAAGTCTGAACGTCTTGAGAGGTGGGATGGATCAAGAAACAACAGTAGACGCGGAATTTCGAAGGTGGTGCGAGGAGCTCGCAGGACATGAACCATTCGCAAAGGCATTCGATCAGCTTCAGAGAGATAAAGCCAGCATCCTGAGCACCTTGGACACGTGCACTAAGGAGCTGGGCATGGAGGAAAGCATTTGTGAAAAAATGAGATCCAAGTACGGCGGTGATTGGACGCAACAGCCAAGTTCAAGACTTACTTCGACGCTTCGCAGCGACATCAGGAGCTACAGAGGCGCAGTTGAGGAAGCAAGTGGCAGTGACGCGCAGCTTCTCCACACTTCGCAGCAGTATGAGTCAGACTTCGATGAAATGCGTTCCGCTGGTGAGACGGATGAAGCAGACGTCTTGTATCAGAGGGCCATGCTCAACTCACGGGCAAATCGTGGCAAAGGCAGGAATGGTGTCGGCAGTCCGATGTCACCAAATGGAGAGGGAAATCTGCTGGATGATGACTTTGGTGAAGGCAGCCTCAGCGTTATGGACCAGATTGCTAAAGTCGAAGATCTGTTACGGAAGCTGGATTTGATCAAGCGGGATAGGACACAGGTGCTGAAAGATCTCAAAGAAAAGGTCAGGACTTCTTGTTCAACAAATCCAGAGCCTAGCTGATTGACAATCCTTCAGGTACACAACGACGACATCTCGAATGTTCTGATACTGAACAAAAAATCGATATCAAATCATGAAAGCCAGCTCTTTCAATCTGAGCTTGAGAAATTCAGACCTCATTCCAACCGTATACTGCAAGCACACCACAAGCAGACTGCGCTGATGAGGGAATTAACGCGGACCTACGGAGTCCTACTTCAAGACAAGAGAGTCAAGTCTGAACAGGCCAAATACGAGAGCTTCTATCGGCAACGGAACTCTGTCCTGACCAAATACAGGAAAGTGTTCCAGGCTTTCAACGACCTAGTCCAGGGCCTTATAAGTGCACAAACATTCTACTCGGAAATGAAGGACACAGTAGAAAGTCTGGAGAAGAACGTAGAGACGTTTGTCAACAATCGTCGTGCGGAAGGAGCACAATTGCTCCACAGGATCGAACAAGACAAGGAGAGCAGTGCAGGAGGCCAGGCTGGTCGCGAACGAGACCGATTGCAACAGCTTATGGAGCGAATGTCAGTGGATCCGTCATCATCGCCAACAAAGCCTGCGCGTCCTGCGCCTTCGTCGAGAACCTCACATTCCAATGACCCCTACTCCGCGAAGTCTCCACTAATGTCACCTCCGTACTACTCAAAACCACCATCGAATTACAGCAATGGGCCGCCAAAAATGAATTCGCCTGCCTCTGCGGCTTCCTATCAAAGCTTTCCGCAGCCTTCTCAAGCTGATCTCAGTCATCAGACGCCAGTGACAAGGGAGTCCTACCAATCCGGTAGTGCGATAGGGAGTAACGACCCTTACAATCCAATGGCTTACCCTTTTCAATCTCCAGCATCCCCACCCCCACCTCAGTCTGCTCTCCAAAGCCAACAGTATCCCCACCAGCAAAACCAGTATCTCCCGCAAGGCTATGTGCCGCCTCCTCCACCACCTGGTCCACCTCCAAGCTCGCAAGGGAACTCCGGAAACCCTGGCTATCGCTATCCTTCTGGTCCCGGCGGATATGCCAACAATCCGCCACCACGGAAAAGCAGTGCTAACCAGCCCCCAGCTGATCCCTGGGCAGGCCTGAGTGCCTGGAAATGAAGGCCGAGCCTAATTGCCCAGTCAGGGACACGTTTCACGCACTGAAATATGCCAATACAAAAAGCACCTTCCATGCACTACACACGATGTCGGAAGGGTTCATCCCTATGTACCGAGGCATGGCACCAACTTGATGGTCAAGGGCCTCGTGTATCCTGTACCAGTCAAAATCGTGTCCGTAATGCTTTAATGACGCCTTGCCACCACCCTCATCTGCATTTGGGGGTTGCATCAGTCTGCTGTATGACTGATAGATATTTACGAGCCTCGGTTGCTTTGGAGGAAGCCAAATTAACGACGCCTTGCATTATACCTGAATGGATCATCAACACAGACGCCGTTGAGAAGCGATAGCCGGTATGCGATGTTTCAGATGGATTGGCGAGTTCTGGGGCACTAGTGCTACGTGCGGCTCAAAGTTCCGCCTTTGCGCCGCTCAGGCCTCTTGCCCCGTGCTTTGTGCCATGGGCTCAAATCTGGGCATCTACCCTACAATTGATATCGTTAGCCTGTCAGTCTGTCAAGCTGTCAGCCTCCATGAAATGATATCTTATCATATGAGATTATTATTTGCACGTGGATTGCGTGAAGCAATGACTGACTGCAATTCACGTAGGAAAATGGAAACGAAGTGTATAAATCATATTCGAGTTCGTGCATTGCACAGTGAGATTGAAGAATGCCCCCACATTTCGAGACAGGCTTTTGAAGATGGTCAACGTTAGCATGACCGTAGTAATACTGCCTAGCCAGCCAGCTCATTCATGACCCTGAGCACCCAACCCCTGACTGTGATCTCACCAGGTCGACAACACCGAAGCAAGCAGAACACACATACTAATTTCACGCCGAATACTTTTCAGTCCGCTTCACTCGTTCGCTCATAGGTGTTATCAGATGACTGATATCACCCACAGGAATCTGGAAGGGAAAATCCACGGAAGCAAGCATTTGAGCAAAGAAGATCCACCACCCAGCCATCGTCGCCATGAACCCGAATGCACCGGCTGCAACCTGTAATTTCTGTGCCATGACGCTGTTGCCTTGTGCTAGTTGCCAGTACGAGCCAGTGAGGACTACGAATGTGAGTAGCAGTCCAAGAAAGATGGCGACGAAGACGAGATTGGTTCGTAGGGCGCAGACGAGGTAGATGAAGCTCAAGAGACCCATGAAGAGGAGGAAGAAGCCTGGAAGAAGGATTGTTAGCACTCATCAAACGTAGGTATGCTAGATCATGAGGCTTCTTACCAAAGCTAGCATGGAACTGGGGACTCGTCAAGCCAGTCGCAATGTTGTTCGGATCAGTAGCATATTCGCCATAGGCATTGAAAGCAGGCGTGAGCGTTGCGCCAAGCGTGAACCAAAATCCTCCGAACGAGCAGAAGACAACGAAGGAGAATGTGTTTCCAAGGAAGAATTCCAATATCCCTCCGAGGCTCATGAGAAAGCCGCCGATGAAGTAGTAAGCGCCAACTGTAGCAATGCCGTCACCCCCTGCTCCCCGCCAGCCCATGAGCTCGCATGACAGCGGGCTCAGACTGAGAAGGAAACCGAGCAGTGCCAAAGGAGTGGGATTGCCAAATGTTTGTCGGAGATCGCCCTTGACAGCGTTTTGTGGGTTGAGATAGATCTTCTCGAAGAGTTCGGGGCTGATGGTGAGCGAGTTGGCGGTGCGAATTTTGTTCAGCGCTTCATCCGAGGTGTCGTTTCGTCCCGGGTGATAGGGTGAGGTGGGTGAGACGTTCAGGTAATTAGGGTGGCGCTTGGGCTCTTCTGACGGGTTATGCGCTGAGGGGAAGGTTGGGTTGAATGATGGATTGAATGTTTTCTCGTTGTCTAGGGTCCTGTGTCGATTAAAGCTTTGCTCATGGTCTGGAGTCTTGAGTCGAGGATGGTCACGTTCGCGGTGGAAAGCGAGGTAGGTATCCATTCTTCCGACTATCGAATGGTTTTCAGAGCAGAGGTAGAAGGTTGACATGAGAGGCTCTGAGGCTTTGAATGCTCTTGGCACGGCAGGAATCGAAGCCTCCAAGGAGATATAATGTGGAGGGGGAAAGACCAAGTCCGGTGTCGAGGGACTCGGGAATCAATATATAGCTCGAAGAAGGACCCAATGTTGGCTGATTGGGTTAGCATACAAGACATGGGAGGAGATTTCTTGAACAGTCTCTATCCGCAAAAGTTTCAGACTCTCGACTATCACAAATTTAGTATGAGCTACATGACGATATTTGCCAGGTATGATTGATGATTGGAGCCCAAAGCGGTCATAGCTTGGATGACATCCTGGGGTATTGGGGTAGCCGCTCGGAAAGGTTATGGGGATGAAATGCTGAGATCTGGGGTAGCGTGACCGTGCGTCGTTGGATTCTGATCAATAGCCGTAAGGAGCGGCATTCGCAAAGACGGTCACAGATTGCAGGTGGTAGTGAGAGAATGTCCCCAGCCATCGCTTTGGTTGGCCAAGGCTGAGCGTAATGGTGTGAAGGTGTGATTCGATTGGTTGGTTTGGGCTCCCAGACGTCTTCATTTCAGTACAAAGAGACTTTGAGCTCGGCGCGGGTAACGCTAGTATAGTATAGCTAAAAGGTCCTCTCATACTGTCTCTCTGCACGTTGTATCCAGAAGCTCTTAGTTGCGCACCGCTGGAAACTTTGGCGCATAATTGAAGTTAAGCGTTGGCGAAAAGTCGTTGCGAAAACAGAACCGTACATGTGTCGAAACCCATAGCACGCGGTCGTAATGATTCGAAGATATCGGCCTAGATCCGAGAGTACTTTCTACGCATATTGTTTTCGCGTGGAGCACAAAGTCAAACATCCCACTGAGGCTATTGGCTTTTCTGACAATACCCATTCGACGTGCTGTAATCTAATCTTACTTTAGATGCAAGAGATATCTAGAGGCGTATGGTTCGTAATTCGCCAACTCGTGATCAGCACACGATGGCGCCTTATTTCTGGCGGATCGATGGTATACGTCAAAAGCCTCGAGGCGAGGCCATTGATGCTTGGGAGAGAAGGTCGCTCGCCCAGCGCAATGTCCAAAGACGCCAGACCTGCGGTAATTTGCTGCGTTGCTGCTGCTACCGACCATGGGCCCGAGCTTGGATGTAATGATGGAAATTTCCTTTGCAACTATAAGAGGACCTTTTCAATCGTTGGGTGTAAAATCGACAGTACTTCTGAGCCTGAATTGAGACATGGAAAATTTTCCCAGCGAGCTCTTCCTTCCCAGACTTTGATTCTCCCGTAAATTGAAAGGCGGAACGGAGTATCCAAAGCTTTGACAAACTAGTAGATGTGGAGATACTCATCATGAATCTGGTTCGTCACGAATCTGAACCTCTTATCTACCGTACAACGGAATTATCAATGTGAAAAATATAGGCACTGGGAAGGCAAAAGTACATGAACATAAGATCGGAGACCGAACAAGCTGTTGAAATCTGATCCTTATAGCAACAGAGTATGGAAAGTGTACGTATTGGCAACCACAACATAGTCCTCAGTGGACCGAGCAGTATCTTGCTCAAATTAAGCCGGAGATATACACCGCTGAGATAAAATCTTTTTCTCGAAAACGATGGGCCGTAGATAGCATTACATAGAACGCATTTACCATTCTAATGGCTCGTCAATCTGCTCGCCTCTATTAGTCTTCGGAAAAGACACAGCCTCCACCTTGACCGGCCCACTCCTATTGCCACTCTTTAAGTAGCCACTGCCGTCTAGCCACGGTGTGTCCATTGTCCTTCTGCATTCGAATTTCCGAATTTGGTCCTCCATCTGCATTGTCAACCCAATATCGTCCAGGCCATTGACCAAGCAATGCTTCCTGAACTCTTCCACTTCGAAGTCAGCAAGCTTCTTACCCGAAGCATCCTTCACCTCTTGATTGACAAGATCAACCTCAATCTCCCGACCGGCTTTGGCTTCTTCCGCAATCTTCTGTAGTGTCGACTGATCAGGAATTACAAGAGGGAGCATGCCGTTCTTGAAAGTGTTGTTAAAGAAAATATCAGCGTAGGAAGGAGCGATGATGCAAGTGATGCCAAAGTCAAGAAGCGCCCACGGCGCATGTTCACGTGAGCTACCGCAACCGAAGTTAGGACCTGTGACAACTAGGATCTTAGAATGTCTATATGGCTCCTTGTTCAAGACAAAGTCTGGATTTTCGGAACCATCTTCGCTAAAACGAAGGGCAAAGAAAAGCGCCGAACCAAGGCCAGTACGCTTTATGGTCTTCAGGAATTGTTTGGGAATGATTGCGTCTGTGTCGACATTACCGCGTTCCATTGGCGCTGCTATGCCTTTTAGTGTAGTAAACTTAGGTTTCCCGCCCGATGAGCTTGCAGTGTCGCTGTTGGCATGAGGCTGATTGTCTTCTGGTAGATCGAGTAAACGCTCCAAGTCGTCGTCAGAGTCGATGTCATCGACTTCTGGTTTCAGATCCATCTTTGGAGGTGCCTTTGAAGGTGTAGCGTTTCCATCCGCCAACTTTCGCACATCTGCTAATTTACCAATAATTGCTGCAGCGGCTGCCATGACCGGTGACATGAGATGCGTTCGGCCACCAGCACCCTGGCGACCTTCAAAATTGCGGTTTGATGTGCTGGCACAGCGTTCCCTTGGTGAAAGAATATCTGGATTCATGCCCAAACACATCGAACATCCTGCCTCGCGCCATTCAAAACCGGCGTCTGTGAAGATCTTATCGAGGGCTTCGGACTCTGCTTGCTTCTTTACAAGGCCAGAGCCTGGGACAACCATCGCTCGCTTAAGATTAGGTGCTATCTTCTTGCCATCAAGAATTTTGGCAGCAGCTCTGAGGTCCTCTATCCTCGCATTCGTGCAGGACCCAATGAAGACCTTGTCGAGCTCGATGTCCTCCATTTTGGTACCTGCGGCTAAACCCATGTATTCCAGAGCTCGCCTTGCGCTGTCTCTTGCTGACTCGGTAGGAAAGTCTTCGGGATTTGGCACAACGCCGTTGATAGGCACAACATCTTGCGGAGAAGTTCCCCAAGAAACCGTTGGAACGATACCCTTGGCGTCGATGAAGACGTCCTCATCGAACTTCGCACCCTCATCTGTTTTCAGGCTTGACCAGTACTTGACAGCCTTCTTCCATTCGTGGCTGTTAAGCTTAGGTGCCAATGGCCGGCCCTCAAGATATTTGAAAGTCGTCTCGTCTGGCGCTATCATCCCTGCTCTTGCACCTGCTTCGATCGACATATTGCAGATCGACATCCTGGCCTCCATGCTCAATCCTCGTATAGCTGACCCGCAGTATTCGATGACCGCACCAGTTCCGCCCGCTGTGCCTATCACACCGATTGCATGTAAGATAATGTCCTTGCTACTGACACCTGGTGGTAGCACGCCGTCGACTTGTATCCTCATATTCTTGCTTCGTTTCGTAATCAGGGTCTGCGTAGCGAGCACATGCTCAACTTCGCTTGTTCCTATGCCAAAAGCAAGAGCTCCGAAAGCTCCATGTGTAGATGTATGGCTGTCACCGCATACCACAGTAGTGCCGGGAAGAGTGAAGCCCTGCTCAGGACCGATGATGTGGACGATACCCTGGCGCTTGTCCCCCAGGCCGAAATAGATCAGACCAAAGGCCTTGACGTTGTCCTCGAGAGTGAGACATTGTGTACGGGAATCGGCTTCCTCGACGAATTGCCCCACGTTCTTGAAGTTTTTCCTGGGGGTTGTAGGTACGTTCTGCTAAGGGTGAGTCATATTTGCTCGTTGGAGAAGAAATTCCTTCCATGAGCTTACGTGGTCGGTAGTAGCAAGGGTGCAGTCAGGTCTTCTGACCTTTCGATTCGTATTTCTAAGGCCCTCAAATGCTTGCTATAGGCCCATTCAGTCTCTGATGGTGATGGAGAAGCATGGATAGAAAACTACCGGTGATGTAACCTCATGCACGAGATGTCTGTCTACACATGATGTCAGCATGTGTGAAAGACCAAAAATTGAGTTCTTCATAGTACCAATATATAGCAATATTGTCCCATCGCTTCGCTCGTCAACAATATGGTCTTGGAAAACCTTGTCATACAGTGTTCGCGGTTTCTGGTCAACTGAAGGCATAGCTGTTATCTGTGTTCTTATAGCTTTTGAGAATGTTTGAATCAATAAGGCTTCTTATTTGGACAGGTCATAGAATTGAGGGGCGCCTTTATAGAAAGAGCTCCAGCAAAGAGCTTCGCCGAAATCGGACTACACCGGACTTAAAGTACCATAGGAGCGGTACGCCAGTAAATCGCTACAAGGCTGAGTACGGCGGACGATAGCTGAAGATAGGACAAAACCAAAAACCGAAAAACGAAAAATCAAAAAATAATCTACGGCCTTACCGCGTAGGTTTTAAACCTCCTAACCTTTTTACCTTTTAATTATATAAACGGTATATTTAATTATATAACTGTGCGGGTACCTCGCTATACTCGGTGCGGCTAGCCTCAACGCGAATTACGTCTCAACGCTAAATCGATTTTACGCCTAAAAGTCGAATATTAAATAATTTATATAATAATAGTCTCTATATATAATACTAAGATAACTTCCTATATTAAACTTACTTATATTATCCTCTTAATAATATAATATAAAGTTCGTACTATAAAAGTTAAATAGAGAATATTAGAATAATTAAAACTACATTAATAAAACTAAATATCTTTCGTATCTTTCGTATTATAATAGTTTTAATTAAAAATATTATTTATATCTATAGTTTATAGTTAGAATTTAGAGTATTTAGAGTATTTATATAAATCGTGGCTATTATATATATATTAAAATATTCGACTTTTAAATATAAAATCGATTTAATATTAAAGTATAATTCGCGTTAAAGTTAATTATATCGAGTATAGCGAGATACCCGCACGGTTAATACCTCCCTTAATTTATTTATATAATTTAAATATTAATTTTTATATTAGATATCTAGATACGACTAAAGTAATTATTTAATTATATAATTTAATAATTTTCGAAAGGAAATACTTTATTATTTTTATATATATCGGTAACTCCGGAAACCCCGATTTCTATATATTTTATACCGAAAATACGTAAAATACTAGGAATACGTATCTACTTATATCCCGTATTTTAAGCGCATTATATACCGATTAAATAATGATTCTATAGCGATTCTATAACTTTTTTTTTTTTGAATTTTAACTTTTTATAGTATCTAGACTAGGGCCTCTATATAAGAATATAAATATATAATTAAATCTGTTTTTAGCCTAGATTCCGAATTTTTAATTAGATTTTTACTAGTATTACCCTATAGAGTTATAAAGTTATTTTCAGGATTAAGTTTAACTCTCCCGCGTAGACCTTAACTCTAAATTTAAATTCTTGGCGCCAAGTCTTGCCAAGGCTATAGAATGCGCATTCTATACCGATTAAATAACGATTAAGTAAGTTTATTTTTCCGGATTTACCGATATAAAGAAAGAAATATAACTAAATATTATATAATTATTATACTATACTAAGACTAGCTTTATAGTAGCTATTAAATATAATATATAGATTCTATATAAAGAGTATACGGCGTGATTATATTATTTATATTATAGTATTATATTATAGTTTCTAGTACTTTAGAGGTCTTTTTAGAAATAAAAAACTCGGAGCCCTTACTCTAACTCTTTAAAGATTAATTTTATTATTTTAAATATAAAGATTATTTTCTTATTAAGACTTTATATTTATTTTTATATTATTATAAATACTTTAAGTATTATAATTTAATAATTTTTAATCTCTTTTAATCTTCTTAGGTAGTAATCCGTTAAAAATATAAAAAATCTCTTTAGAAATAATTATCCCGAAGGCGAGATATACGGGATTAATACTTTAAATAAAAATATAAAAGATTTACTAAAGAATATTAATTTTATAGTAAATTAATAATTTATAGAATTAAAATATAAATAAAAAGCCCTCGAGAAAAAGACCTCTATTATTATAATTTAGAAAAATATTAAAAATTTACGACGTATTATTATAGGTAAAGGAGATAAAGAAATCGAAAATAATCTTTAAAAATTAAATATAAAAAACGAAAACGGCCCGACGGTAAATTATAATTAAATTAATCTTAATATAAATTAATGTAATTTATAATTATCGAAACTATAAGATTTTTATATAAAGAATCTATAAAATTATCGAGAATAGATTTATAATATAGAGACTACGTTTCGTTTAATACCCGTAAACTTTCGAATAAACGAAAAGAAGATTTTATATATAATATTCTATTTAAAGAGGTAAATTAAAAAGTTATAAAATAAATATAAAGAACTTTATTTAATAGATATATTAATATAAAAATTCTTTACGAACTATTTATTTAATATAATCGAGGACTCTTTAAACCGAGTTATAAATATAAATTTTAAATATTAATATACTCGCTAGAGGAATAATTAATTAATATAAAATTTCGATATTTATTTTAATACTTTAGAAATCGAATTACCTCCTTATAATAAAGAGTAATAAATAATTTATTTAATAACCCGTTTAAGATTTAATATTTTAAAAAAAGTTAACTAAACCTAAAATATTTTTACTAAACGAACCGAATTTATATTATTTATAATATATTATAAATATAATCTTAATCGGGATTTTAAAATATAAAATAATAATTAAAATAATTAATTAAGATCTCGGAAAAAGTATAAAAAAAGATTAAAGAGCGGAGATAATAAAAATAAATTTAATATAAAAAAATAAGATTCTAATAATAATAATTATAAAAATATAAATAAAATATATATAACTCGCGGGAGCGATAAATGTTAGAACCGGTACAAAAGCGATATTAATATAGGTATATTGAATAAGATAACTAACTAAGGAGTAAAGGTAGTAGTTTTATATATATAAAGATATTCAGGAATACTAAGGCGGCAGCGGTATACTAGGCCTAATCGGGTATAGTGGCACGTGGTTTATTAAATATAAGTTATTTATTAAATATGAGTCGTAGGAAGACGGGTACGGTCGTAATACTACCCCCCTCTTTAATAAGCGATACCTTTAGCGTTTAGGTACCCTTGACGTTAGTAATATAATAATTTATAGTACTTTTAAAAGTTAAGGACCAGGTTTCTATAGATATTTAATATAATATTCGTCGATAATATCCTGCGCAGCCTCGAATTCGCTATTATTAATATTATATTATATAAGATCTTGGTTAAGGCCTCCCTATTTAACTCGGTACTTTAATCTACCGCGTATTTCCTTAGAATCTAGTATATCGTCTACTACCCATTCGTCGCCGTCGGGGGTTACGATTAAATTAAATTTAAAATTCCTTTATCTCGGTAAAAGGTTATTTTCGGCCTTATTTAACCGGTCGGCGTAGAAGATATCGTGTTATCTTATAGTTACTAGAAGTTCTAAACGATATAACGCTCCGTCTTTAGAAAGTATCTTAAAGAGTTTTATCCTTTTATCGTCTAGCTTCTTATATAGCCTAGAAGTAATAATATCTTTAATAAATTAAAAACCCATTTCTCCTTCCTAAAATTTTATATCGGTACGGTATTTATCCGTTTATTTTACTATCGTTTTACGGGTTTATTCTATATTCTACCTAATATACTATAGTATTTCTTCTATTCTCTTTATTATTTATTCCGCCTTAGTCGTATCCAGGCGCTATCGGGTTAAATCGTAGATAAAATTATTAAGACTAAAGTTTATTCGTGGGTAGAACTCTCTATTTATAAAAAATAAAGGTATATTTATAACTACCGCTATAGTGTCGTTATTAACGAATTTAGTTATTAATAACTATCTAACCTAATTATCCTATATATAAGAATAGTATAGGCGAAGATACGTTTTTAAGCTCTAATTATTCCGTTCTATTAATCCGTCTATCTAAGAATAGTATACGGTTAATAGTTTCGCCGTGATTCCGAGCCTTTTATAGAAGTATTTCTAAACTAAAGTAATAAACTAGGGCCCTCGATCTAAAAGGATAAACTTTAGTAATTTATAAAATCTAAATACGTCTCGTATTAATATCTATATTATCGATTCGGTTAAGGTCCCGTCTTCTTTATTAACGTAGGGCACGTAGTGTCGTTTCTTTATTAATCGATATAATATAACCTAAATAACATTATATCCTTAAGACTAGGGTAAACCGGTAATAAAATCGTAAATAAAGTATTACTAATGTTTATTAGGTACTGAGAGTAACTAAAATAATTTATTCGGTATATTTCTTAAAGCTTTAGCACGAGTATAAGTATAATAATTATAAATATATTATATAGCCGTATCCTTTATACCTCGTTAGTAAAATTCGCGTTTAAGGAGTTTATAGGTACGGCGACCTCTAAAGTAACTATATACTAGCTAATCGTAGATTTCGCGAATAACTTTAATAATTAATTCTTATAGTACTCATAACCGGTCCTAGTAATATAGTATTCTATTATGGATAGTATACTTTACTAGCGTAATCCCTTTATACTTTTCCTTACTATTAATAATAGTAGCGCGTATTTCGGTATAATAATTATCTATCCTATTTACTTTAGTAATTTAGTAATAAATTAGATTATCTATAACCTAAATCTAAATACCGTCGAGTTCTAGTTTAGGTTTATCGTCTCTTTATATCCGGTCTAGTATAAATATAATTCTGAATTAATAACGAACCCTCTTATCGTTAGGGCTAGAGGGTATAGAGTTTAATAAACGGGTTAAAATATCTACTTTTAAATTACTAACTCCTATTTAATAAATAATCTTAATATTAAATTCGGATAGTAGGTTTAGGTACTTAGTTTATCGTCGAGTAAGTTTCTTTACTTCTACGAAGTATATTAAACCCTTATAATTAATAAAGATCTTAATAGAAAGATTTATTATTTTTAGTTTAAAACGCCAATATTCTAAATATCGTATAATAGCTAGTAGCTCCTTATTATAAATCTAATAATTATATTCGGTTAACGTTAAGTTTTTACTATAAAAAGCCACCGGGCAGGCCTTACCCTCCTCGTTATACTACGAAAAGATACTACTATTAACGTAATCGGATAAATCTATTTCTAGAATAACTTCTTTCGTTATATCGAAGTATTTAAATATAGGGGCCGTCGTAATAACTACCTTTAATAACTCGAATACTTTATAGTATTAAAGAGTTTATTCGAACGGTACGTCTTTACGTATCAGCTTTATAATAGAGCGGACGATTTTTAAGAAATCTTTTATAAAACGCCGGTAGAAGTTATAGAAGTTTATAAACACCTAAGTTTATTTAAAGTTAACTGGTATTAACTAGTTAATAATAACTTAAATCTTAAAAGGATCTATTCGTAAGCCTTCGGTAGAAATTAATAATCCTAGGAACTTGGTTTCCTATATATAAAACTCGTACTTTCAAATAATATTAACCTAGAGTCCCGCTTCGCGTAGTTTCTAAAGTATTATTCGAATGTATTATATATACTCCCTACGCGTTTTATTATAGATAAAGATATTATCGAGATATACTTAATATATCTAGTTAATATATTTAAAGAAGAGGTTATTTATATATTATTATTATATAATAGATCCATTCATAAACCCAAATAATAATATACGGTATTTATAGGATCCTAGAGATATTATAAAAGTAGTATAATCCTTACTATCGGGGTATATTCGCAGTTTATTAAAAATTATAATAATATCTAGTTTAGTAAAGTATTTATATCCTTAAATATAGACTAATACCTTATCGATTAAGGGAATTAAATAACGATTCTTTTTAATAAGAGTATTTAGGCGCCTATAATTAACGTAGAACCTTAAGCCGCTATTTAACTTCTTAGCGAAAAGAATAAGTAAAGTAAAGAGTACTTAATTAGGTAGAATAAAACCTTTTTTAAAATTTTCTTCTAGGTACTTCTTAACTTACTCTAGTTTATATCCCGATATCGGGTATATTCTACTCTTTAGAAGCTTCGCCTTAACGTCCTTATCTTTAAATTCTAATTAATAATTATATAAACGATAAGGAGGAAGCTTATCGGCTTTAACTTTATTAAATAAATCCGCGTAATTATAATATTCGGATAATAATCGCTTCTTAACCTCCTTAGGACTAAATACCTTAATTTTATTTATAAAAACCCCGTCTAGATTATCTTTATATAGCGTAGTTATTCGTTTATCAATTTCTTTAATCGTAAAAGAGAATAACTAGTTTATTTTATCTTTTACGAGGAGGTAGAATAAGGTAATATTAATTTTATAAATATCTAGAATCTTAAGGTCTCCTAGCTTCGCTAATTTAATAACTCGAGGGGTAGGAGTAATTCTTTTTTTATATAACGATTAAGTAATATAGGGAAGAGAGTTATTATTAGGGTCTATCTCGTCGGTATCTTTATTCGTCGGTTTAGGAAACTAGTTCTTAAATAATAAAAAAATAAGATCCTTCTAGGTAGATATAACGTTTCTATTATAATTATAACGACCTAGGGCGAACAGGATTTTATCTCGTAATATATCTAGTATAATTTTATACTTATTCATTTATAGTTTACCTAAAATAATATCGTATTATCCTAGCGGGGTAATAAATATCGGGTAGGAGGCCTCTTTATAACCTTAAACGATAAGATTTAAAAGAATTATATAGGTAATTAACTTTTAATTTAACCGGCCGTCAAAACCTCTTAATAACTTAGGTCGTAATAATAGAATAGGTTTTATTTATAACTTCTCGTAGATATTATTTATAATAGCCGTATTTATAATAATATATACCCTAAAGTAACCACCGTCTATAAGAGTATTAAGCGAAAACTCTTATTGGCGGGAAGATAATATAATTAACGATTTAAAGGAGCGGCGTCCTAACTCGTCTTTTTCTATAAATATTAAGTATACCTTATTTTTTCCTTTTACTAGGTTTCTTTTAGAAGAGGTTATTCGTTTCCCGAATCCGGGTTAGAAATAATAATTTATTTTATAATATCCTAAATTTCGTAGGTATTATTTATACCGATTTTATATATTCTAGCCTCTTCTTATACCTTCTTTCCGGCCTCGTTTTAAATTAATTTAGGGTAATCGCTTTAAAAGTATCCGAGCTTATTATAGCCGAAGTATTTAACGGAGTTTAGAACTTCCGTTTTAATATACGATTTCGTTAGAGTTAGCTTTATAAGGGGTATATATTATCCGAGGATAAAAGTATTTACCCGACTACTAGGAGCGACTCGGGTACTAGTAGTAACTTTTACGGTAACGGACTTCTTAGCGTAGGTAGAATATTACTTCTTATTTATATTAAATAAATATTCCTTCTTCGCTTTAAGAGTAGCCTAACCTTAGTAAATCTTAAAAACTATATAAAGATATAAATAAAACTTCTTATCGAGATCCCGGTATAATATATAATTATCCCTATTTATAATTATTCTAAAACGTATATATTCCGAGTAAAAGTCTTAGAAGGACTAATTTATAGCTTGGACTAGTATATTCTAAATATTATAAATAATGACTTATTAATTAGGATCTTTATAAATATCCTAAAGGTGAGAAAGAATTTCTATAACGTTTTTATATAAATTAATAGTACTTATTCGCCTCCTATCGATAGTATATCCTATAATATTACTATTAATTCTTAAAGTAATATAACTAACCTCTACCGCGGGAGTTAGGAAGTAGTCGGTATTAATTATAAATTTCTTAATTATCTTAGCTACCTAATCATCCTAGGTTAGATTAAGCCTATTCGTAAATACTAGCGGATCGGGGAACTTAGGTATTAATTTCTTAAGTTAGGCTTAAGGAGCTAGATTATTATCTCGATCTCTTAACGTATTAACTTATTATTATAATATTTATTTATTTTATTATAATATCTGAATACGCCCCTAGGCCTATTAAACCTATTCTTAAATAATCTTAAGATTATCCTATATCTTATTATAATAGAGGGAGGTATTACGAAAGAAATCCCTTTTAAATCGTATTTAGTTAAGTATCTAGAGTACCGAAACGGGGTCGTCTTTAATTTATTTACGGAGTTATACTTTATTAAAAATCTCCTAGGGAGTACTAGCCGCGTCCTCTTTAATTAAAATATTATTCGGTAATATTAATTAACGTCGGGCGTTTATCTCCTAGAGTATCTCTCTCGTCTATTAATTTATAATTTCTTATTATATTCGTAGTATATTATTATATACTATAAGAGCTTGCGTAATTAAATAATAATATATTTTAATTTAATATATATTAGGGGGGTATTATTATTTTCCGTTAGTTTCTTTCGATTTACCTATAATATAAATAGTCCTCTAGTTTCTTTATTACTCGTTTAAATATAAATCCGACACTTTATCCCATTAAGGCTCTTTATATTCGATTTATTTATATAATAAATTAACCTAAGGATATTAAGCCGCAGTAAAACTCCTATTAACGTTTTCTTTAAATTCGATAATTATTCGAATAAAGAGAGTATAGGGTAAGTTAGTTATAGTATTAGAACTAATATAAAAGCGATATTAATATAGGTATATTAAATAAGATAACTAGTTAAGGAGTAAAGGTAGTAGTTCTATATACACGAAGATATTCAGGAATATTAAGGCGGCAGCGGTATACTAGGCCCAATCGGGTATAATAGTACGTGGTTTATTAAATATAAGTTATTCATTAAACATGGGTCGCAGGAAGACGGGTACGGTCGTAATAATAAAAATCTTAAAGATATTAAATATTTTAATTATTATAAATTCGGTTACTATTCTAATAAATATCTAAAGAAAAAGATAAAGATTATTAATTATATCGGCGATTATACTATAGAGTCGAAAAATAATAAATCTTTAAGGAAATCTTTATCCCGAGGGAATAAAAAGAAATAAAAACCCGACTAAATATAAATATTAATAACGAAGTTATTACGAACCTAATTAATATTAATATAAAAATTATTCGTATTAAAATAAATAAGGATCTAGGAGCGGAGATAAATATTATTAATAAAATATTTATATAGTAGTATAATTTAAAGTATCTCGAGAGCGAGCCGTTATTAACTCCTAAATAAATAAACGGGTAATTTATTTATTATTATAATATTTATAATATCGTCTACTAGTTAACCGATTTATAGAGATAAACTAAAAAGTATAATAATATTTTTTACTTTATTAATAAAAAAGGCTCGCTTATTATAATAAATATACTAGTTATAAAAAAAGAAAAGATTTAAACCGATTATAATATATATATTTAACGGTTCGGTATCGCGCCGAATATATATATATTAAAATTATTTAAGGATTTTATAAAATCATTAAAAACGTAGTTAGTTATTTATATATTAATTTATATTAAAGTTAATCCCTTTTATTAAGATCTTATTAATAGGAATAAAACTAGGAAAAGCGATACTACTATTAATATAATATTTTCTAATAGTTTTATTATCGTACCGCCTACGCTTCCTAACGAATTTATAAATTTTAATAATATCTTTTTAAATAAAGAAGTAAATCGATTATCGTTATATAAAGATAGCGACTATATAATTAGTATAAAGAGTAACCCGCTATATAGGCCTCTTTATAATCTATCGAATTTAAAATTAATAAAGTTAAGGAGATACCTAGACGACGCTTTAATAAAAAGTTAAATTAAATACTTCGTAAACCCCGCTAGGGCTCTTATCCTTTTTATTTTAAAAAAAGATAATAAATTACGATTATATATTAACTACCGAGGTCTTAATAAAATTATTATCAAGAATTATTACCCGTTACTCTTAATTAATAAAACGCTAGACTATTTAAATAATATTATATAATCTACGAAATTTAATTTAAAAGATATCTATTATCGAATAAAAATTAAGGAAGGCGATAAATAGAAGATAATATTTCGTATATAATATAGTCTTTTCAAATATATAATATTATTATTTAATTTAACGAATATATTTATTATTTTTTAAATTTATATTAATAAATCGTTAGCGAGCTAGTAAGAATATAGTATTAATAAAATAAAACACGTAAGAATCGTAGTATTAACGAAATAAAATAGTGGTTAAGATTTAGTTTTAGTATATTATATATTAATTAAACTCTCTATCGATATAAATAAGTTATTATTTTATATTAAAGTACTAGTAACTATAATAATTACCTCTATAAGTAAAGAGCCTAACGTCCTCGAGGCTATGAACTATTAATATAAATATATAAGCGAATTAGTCTTACTGAAAATAAGTTTAATATTATAATTACGCCGCGGAATAGGGAAGGGAATAGATAGAGAAGAGAAGAGAATACTAAGAGAAAATAGGGAAGGGAAGGGATTCCCTATTATTCCTTATCTCTACCCTCCCTATAGGGCTGCCCTATATATTTATATTATATTAAAATACTTTAAACTTTTCCGCTCAGTTATTAGGAATAATTAATTATAATATATCGTTAAGATATTTCTTTACGTAATTTTATTTCTTAAATCTTAATTAATAGTATACCCCTAAATAGTCTTATTACTACTCTATATTATACTTTTAAATATATTTATTATTACTCTATACTATGCCCCTAAATCGTCTTATTCCTACTCTATAGTATCTACTCCTAAATGCCCCTATTACTACCCTATAGTATGGCCCTAAATGACTCTATTACTACTCTATAGTATACCTCCGAATAGTCTTATTACTACTCTATAATACGCCTCTAAATGGCCTTATTATTACCTTATAGTATACTTTTAAATGACTCTATTATTACCCTATAGTATACCCCTAAATAGTTTTATTATTACTTTATAGTATACCTCTAAATGACCCTATTATTACCTCATGGTATATACTTTTAAATAGCTCTATTATTACTCTACGGTATACCCCCAAATACCCTATTACTACTCTATAGTATATACTCCTAAATAACTCTATTACTACTTTATAATATACCTCTAAATAGTTTTATTATTACCCTATATACTTTTAAATAACTTTATTACTACTTTATAATATACCCCCAAATGGCCCTATTATTACCCTATAGTATATACTCCGAAATACTCTATTACTACTCTATCGTGTACTTTTAAATACTCTTATTACTACCCGATAATATACTCTTAAATAATTTTATTACTATTTTATAATTTACCTTTAAATAACTTTATTACTACTTTATAATATATACTCCTAAATAATTATATTATTACTTTATAATTATATTATTACTTTATAATTATATTATTACTTTATAATTAACTTTCAAAAAATTTATATATTATTAAATATCTTTATAACTATTTTATAATATATCTCTAAATAATATACTCTTTAATAATTTTATTATTAGTTTATAATATATTTTAAAATATATTTTAAAATAATTTTATAATTACTTTTATAATTAACGTTATATTTATCTCTCTAATTAATTTTATAACTAATCTTTATATAATAATATATTAATATATACTCGAGAAATTTAAATATTTATTTATATATTAAAGATTTAATAAGATAGTATTATTATTAAAAGATTAATAAGAAACTTATATA
>JAABUW010001257.1_pt1 | contig 43886 bp, 41 predicted proteins | sample 5560081 | NCBI WGS metagenome assembly JAABUW01 (sample SAMN10711882, study PRJNA513363) | rock metagenome | isolation source: Antarctica rocks | place: Antarctica: Victoria Land, Knobhead sud | reverse complement strand
CTACGAGGTGATGCAATAAAGTATTCGGAATGGCCACCGTACCGCAATTGCACTATACGCGAACATCAACAAAGATGCAAATATTTACATATAAGGGCAATAACGTCAAATACATATAGAAACGTTAAGTGATTGAAATTATAATATACATCTAATCATGAAAGTGACTGTCATCAATTTTTTTAAGATTTGATCCACTCGACGCTTCTGCAGTTAACGTGTTCGTTGAGTGACATGTTTTGATTGACCGTAGAACCCCTGCGTAAATTTAATCATCAAAACTTTGCAATCACACATAATAATCAATACTGAGTTAAACCTGATTATTAGCGACTTCAGTTATAGTCCTGAACTAAATCTTTTTAATGAATTCAAAAAAATCGAATACGATCGAGCGCGCATAAAGATAGATATAAAGGTCTATGTAATAAGCTACGTTGATTTTACGTTGGCCCCCTACGTTGTACGGTGGCCATTCCGAATACTTTATTGCATCACCTCGTAGACACAAGGTCTCGCGATCTCCATCGAAACACTAGACCAGGCTCACTTTATGCAACGAAAATCAAAACCAACCATACTGACCATCCTCGCCCTCTCCTCGCTAACCCCCATACCATCCCCCAATCCCCCATTCCCCACCTCCCACTCCCCACCCCGTACCACCCCACAACTAACTCCCCACCCCCCACCCCTTTCACCCCCCGCACTCCCCCCCCACCATCCTCCCCCCCCCCTCAAAGAAACCAAGAAACAGAAACTCAAGTCAAAACTCTCTCTCCAACAGCGCAACACCAATCCCACGCTCCAACAAGCGACCCCCAAACCAGGGCATCGACCTACGGCCCTTGACGCCCGGTATTTGCCGATTCAGCCGGTCTAGCTATGTAGGAGCGGGAGAAATAGGTGGGAAGGATGGAAAGTGAAATATGTACAGTAGGCCGGGAGGATATTTCCGGGGGGGTGGGGGGGTTGGATGGAAGCGGAAAGGAAAGGAATGAATGGGTGAGATAGCATGCCCGATGACATAGAATACGAGTAACCCAAAACTCAAGCGCTCGCAACCAAACCCTACCAGAAAAGCTGCGACTTCCTTGATGTTTTCCCCCTGGTGGGTTGAATGTGAGAATGGTAAAATGGGGCAGATGGGGGGAAAGAGGTACAGTATTCATCCTCATGTGTACATACTCAGGGTTGACGATCCCCATGATTTATTTCCACAGCCAAGTCCGCCCCCTCGCTCTCATGCTCAAGTCATATCAGCTACAGTACACGATACTTGAGTCTGTAAACCAAAACCATCTATTTTGGCGATAAAAACACTGCCGAGGACGGAGAAGCCTGGAAAAATTTACGACTCGAGCTTTGGTTGGAAGATTACCCGTTTTCGATACTGTACAAAAGCATCTTATCTACAGTAGCTACCAAAAGCTTTCTTTCAAGCCCCCATCGCCGCTCACAACGTACACAAAACGCATACGTTTCGTCGAACCCCAGGAAAACGCCAAGGAGGTCAATACACCTCTATTCAACCCTTTAGCTCACAGATCACCGCGGTGCAGATACCACCACCAAAAGAAACCAGAAATGCAACAAGACTCCAGCAGGCCCTTTCTTGCAAGTCGTCATATTACTTTATCAGACATGTATATATATATGCTATGCCCTTTTCTCCACCCTTCAATGATCATACCCTGCGCCTCTCTGCCAAGGACTCCCGTTGTTCTGCTGCCGGTAGCCCGTCTGCCTGGGCGGGGCGTGGCCGTTGTTGGCCCATGAGTTATTGTCGGTGTAGCCACCGTAGCCGCCTTGGGGGTTGTCGGTGTAATGATTTGGTGAGCCATGCCTTGGCGTCCCGTCACTGGGGAGGAAGGGCATGGCAGAGTCCATAGGAGACCGTGGGGCCTCGCCATGGCGGATGGGTGATCTGTTTGAATTGGCGGTTGAAGGTGGCAAAGGCATACCCGACGGATCGTGGGGGTTACGTCCTGAGTTAGACGAGTACGAGTCTTCGTCGTCGTCAAGGTCGCGCGTCTTGTATGCGGTCTGCGTCATGTTGCCTCGGGCTGTTGCACCTAGAGCATCAAGCTCGGTGTTGAGCTGCGTGCTGGATTTGATAAAAGAACCTCGGTCGTCACGCATCGGTTGGTAGCGGGTATCTGGGTTCTTGGAGATAATGGCGTAGACGGTGGAGAACAGCACCATGACGACCAGGACCGTGGCAAAGATCGCGTTCATGAAGAAGAAAATCACTCCCATCACACCAGTGACGATGCCCTAGATAAACATTAGTACAACGACATACAATCAATCGCCATAGTGAGAACTAACCGGTTGGTTGAACACAGCTGTAAAAACCAGTAAGAAGATGACGTTGAGGAAGTTCATGGCGGCAATGGAGATGTTGAAAGCGTTCGTCTTTTTGTCCATCCATGGTCGAAGAATGCTCACAGCGATCAAGAAGACAGCTTCAATAATCACTAGCGCAATAGCCTGAATTGTCCCGGTTGGTTGGGCGAATGCAATAAACACTGCCTTAACGAGGATATAGAGCAGCAATGGCAAGATGAAGTAATACGCCGTTGCGCGGAATTGAACGTAGAGGAAGCCCCATTTGTTCAATGCTGAAGGATCAGAGTAGAGGATGTACGCCGGATTCTTGTGCATGCTAACGGATCGTCTGGCGATACGGTACACCTTCAGCGCAGCCCATAGCAGGGCAACCGTCATCGAAATGAAAAAGAACAGTGCAAGTACTACTTCGGCAGCAGAATCCCGCTGTGTCAGCTCCCAAAGGCAGAGAATGCACATTTGGGGATAGCCAATCAAGACCTGCGTAAGTATTAGTGCGAGTCGGATCAATATGTTGAGCTTTATCATACCAGGCGGAATAATATGCCCTTCAGAACAATTTTCCAGCCGTTTCTGAAATCCTCGAACTTGTTCCCTTTCAGCCATTTTGCCTTTACTGCAAGCTCGCAGAAGCCCTTGAATAACGCCACTCCAATAGCCGTCAGTGCTATGAACACCATGAAGAATACAAGACCTGTTAGGAAAATATTGGTAGATTCGATGTTGGCTTTGAAACCAACACGCTTGATGCCTTTGACAGTAACCGCTGACGTGGTCGCGGTGTTTCCGGTTGTAGTGGGGGTAGCGGGGTTCTGTCTCTTAAGCAATTCATCATGTGCCCGGAGGAACAAGATGTGAAGGAATTCCTCGGATCTTTTCTGTATCTGAACCGAGGCCGTGTTCAACGTCGATAGCAAAGTCGACGGTTTCCCGCCAGTTGCTCTTTGGTACCACGTACAAATGTCTTGCAAGAACCCGACTCTGATAATTCCCATACTCCACTGGAAGTTCTGAGTCCATGCTTTGACCATTGGTGGTAAAGGCACCGAGGTCATACCAATGATGGCTTGGGCCTGGAAGAAACCAAACAAGGAGAGAGCGTTTGCGGCGACATGAGCGGCTGTATTTGAATGTCCTAATCCAGAGGTCACCGCAGAGGCCACCAGGGCCAGACCAGCGACAACTGCTGTAGCCCACCCCACACCCTTCTGGTATACCGTCTTTCTATTCGATAGTGATGCTTGTACACAAGCTACACTTTTCTGCGTGGCCTTGTCCTTTACATAAATCTTGACCACACCATCCAGATCAGGCCAAGTATATGCGATCCCAGGTACTTTCTTTACCGCATCAGGCGACACAGCCAAATTCGACAAGGGAAGACTGATCTGGCCAGTATTCATAGGGCACATGCCCGTAAGCTTCTGTTCACAAGGATCGAACTGCTGTTTTACAGCAAGATAGCCATAAGCAAAAAACTGAATTTCTGCGGTGACATAGCCCGAAATGGATGATACGCCAATCACTTCAAAAGCCAGAGAGTTATTATCCGGCGTGAATTCGACATCGAACAGAGTTGCAGTAAAACTTGAGTTCTCCTGACAAGAGTTAAGTGAACTCGATTCGATGACTCGGACTGCTGAGGTGAGTGATGGAAGGCTGGCGAGTATGGCGAGAACGAGACTAAATGATCTTGAAGACAATGGAAGACGCATTGTGGGTTGTGTTGTTTGGATGTGACTCGCGGTACGGCGACAAAGGTCAGGTAGTCCGGCAGTCTACCGGAGAGCGATCGCTACAACAAGTTTGCGAGCTTGAGCCGATTGTTGTGCCACCTCTTCCAGTAAACAAACTTCCGAACAGATCTGGGCGATTCCAGGTAATCCGTAGACTGTAGTTGCTGTGATGTAGTCGCAAAATCGTAAATGTAAAGTAAACGACGGTCGCCGCGACGACTAGTGAGCGAAAACAAGAAATCAAGCGAAGGGCATGCCGGAAGAGGACGGATGACGGCGTGTCGAAATCGTACTAAGCCTGAGCATCCCTTTTGTCGCCTCAGTCCAGTTGTAACGATTGTGGTGAGCGTCTATCTTCGAGTGTAGTGAGAGTTTGTTGTATTGTGTAGATGTTCAGGTGCAGGTGCAGGTGCAGGTGGAGGTGAAGGGAGGAATGTCAGCGACAAGGAGGCGGTTAGCGTGGCGCTAGCGGAGAAAGGGTTAAATTTCGTATTATCTGTTGTTGCTGTACGCGTAATACAAAGTCATCCAACCACAGGCCTGACTTTAATGAAAAGCATACGAGTTCAAGGATATATACTCCGTAGCAACGATGGAAACACGCAAAGGGTCAGAGTACCAGTGAATTGAAAGAAAGGTTATTAGCATGATCATGCATGGTTTTGCTGACTGCTGGCCTAAGTCCTTCTGATATTTCCCGTTAACACTGCCCTACACTCATCGTCTCACCTCCATTGCGCACCCTTCATGTTATTCTGCAGCAGCATTAGGCTCCCTGTCTAGGTAAGGTACTCTGGTTGGCATGTCCCCCAACTTCAGGCCGACCGTCATCTACCAATCCATCACGAGGTCCCCATCCCACTTGCTACTTCCAAATTCCTAACCAACCGGAGATCTCGCCAGGAACGGCAGGCCGGTTCCTGTCAGGTGCGATGTTTTATAAGGCTGTGCAGTTCTGCAAGCCACAGGCCAAAAATAGCAACCATATCATGCTGTAAACCAGCTAAAGAAAACTGATAATGCAGCAGCTTCTTCATCACATCACATACACCAACTGACTACAGACTACTGTCAGGCATAAGTTATAACGACCCCCTTCCATCAGCTTCTGAAACTTGACAGGGGCCGCATGTACGAGTTTTGCGTTTGGGTTTTCCAGAGTTTATGCAGGTACGCGCACTTTGCAGCGGAGAAAAAGCTTGACTGATGCGCCGCCTATTGGATTGGTCTCGTTGTCATATGTACGTACCACGAGACGTTGACAGCGAATTCAGGTACAGCGGTGCAGTGGTGGCAGAATGCTTTTGTATTACTATCTTCTCATGTCATCGTCGTAAACCGTCATCCATCTACGTCTCAAGTACAAGCAGAACCCGGTCCGGTATCGTCAATGCCCTACCTTGCCTTGCCCTACCTTTCCCTACCCAGCCCATCCACAGCCAAGCCAAATAACGCCCGCAAGCCATGTCGTGAATTGGCTCAAGGTATCCGCAGAAAATCCTGAGGAGCGTCGTATCCTCATCGACATCCGATGGGAAAAGTTATACATCGAATTAGAGACCTCTTGGTCTAGAAGGTCACGTCCTCGGCAGACGAGATATGATTTGGAGACCCTCTGTAACGTTTGCGCTGAATGTTACTAACTTTGTCTGGGCTGTAGTTGCCAGATGTCGTGATGGGCCGAGGGCCGGTAGGTTTGCGCTGAGGAGTAGATCCAGAGGCGGAGCGCGGAGAGCCGTTTGCCTGTCTACGATTAGCTGTATGCTCGTAGAACCGCAAAGTAGAGGCAGAGGAGCGCACCATATCGGCACCAGATGACGCGTTACTATATCGCTGCTCGGGTTGCAGAAACTCCGAGCTCAAAGGCGACGCAAACGCCGGCCTGTTGTCTTTCGATGCCAACTTTGGTGGTTGTGCCGGTATCAGTGGGCCATCGTCTCGAACCTTTGGAGGCCGAGGCGGGGCGTTGCTCTTTTCAGCCGCTGATGTTTCCGAGTAACCACCATCAGATATGGGCGATAGATTACCCGCTCCTCCACTCAATCGATTGCCAGGACCCGGCGGGAAACGAGCAAGGGTAGGGTTTGAACCCCACTGGTCAGATGTTGGAGAAATGGGAGAGCCAAAATTATGAGCTTGAGATTCGAGATGGGTTTGGTACCGATGTGTTGGTCCCGGGCGTGGTTGGGGGTGCTGAAGATTAAGAGAATTACGGTGCGCTTGATATTTTGGATCCTCCGATACTTGAGAAGGAACCAATGGAGAAGGCGGGCGGTTACTTCGAAGAGGATCATTCTGGAACGAATCGTTTGATCGGATCCTATCGTCGCCATGCGGATCGTAATGGTCGTTGTCGTAGTGCAGATCCGAACCCGAGCGAGATGCTTCCGAGTAAGGTCGTTCCTTCCGCCCACTGTTTCGAACGTTATCGCCCATGGATGAAGCTGTGGTTTTCGACCATCTAGAGATCTTGGGGAAGAAAGAGGAACTACTTGATTTGTGCTTGCGACTCTTGTCCGTGCCAGTTTTTGGAGTATTCTCGTTGCTCTGAGCTCCTGTGGGTATATGTACCTGCGGTGGAGTGTCCAACGGCACAGACGTGCCTCGAGCATAATCCCTGGTCGGAGTAAGCAGCTTATCATCGTTATTAAACTGATGATCGAGCACGTTCTGCTCATGAGCTTCGAGCTCTTCGTCTCCTTCAAGGACTGTGCTAACCCGGTTCCCTGATCCTTGACGAATGTCTTGACTCCTCATACCATTTTGTTGCCTCGAAGGAGGATTCGAGAAGTATCCAGAATGACCGGTCGACGAAGTACCGGCCTGACCTTCAGGCTCATAGCCATCTTGCCCGACCGCTCGTGCGTTATCGTACGAGCTAAGACTTTCGGGACGAGCTCCAGTAACATTAGGCCGAATGTCCTGTGCAGCCTTTAGACCCTCCACTTCTCCAAGCAGCTGGACAAGCATGTCTTCAATTTTGCCAAGATCGTTTGTACTGCGTCCACTGAGCCCTTTCAAAGCACGCCTGAAAACACTTCGTCTCTTGGTTCGCATATCCTCGTCGTCCTCGGCAGAAAGCTGGCGAGAAGCGCGGGGAGCCCCCAAAGGTTGAGGTCGTGGGCCTCCAATGATTTTTTGAATAGTACGATCATGTTGTTTGTTTCCTGTATCCATGATCATGTCATCTTGTTCAGCAATGAACCTCTTCATATCCTCGAATGAATTGCGCATTTCTGCAGCGCTTCTAACCAAGGTCACGAGGATCTCCGTATCGCGAGCATTTCGTTGGGCGTCTCGTACAGTAAGCTATATTACGATAAGTATTTCCTGCAGGAAAGGAGGGAAAGGGTAACTAACGTGATCCATAAGCGCCACGACATCTTTGGACTGAATTCTGTCGATGCCTCGCCCCATTGCACTGTCATAAAGAGGAGACGGCATCCCGTGTGAATTGGCACTTAGGTGTCTTGCGTGGCCTTTGTTGTTACTTACGAACGGATCGTCATCCGCCACGAAATCGCTAGCATCGTTGACTTGGTTTGCCTCATACGCTCCATTCCAATGCTTGTCCTCCGGGCTGTTGGCGCCAGGAGAGTGTTGTGGAGCAGCGGATATGTAGCCCTCATCCTTGTCCTTTGCCATAGGAGGCGTAGGGATAGACATGCCGGTCATATAAGAGTCTCGGTTTGGTCCAAAGTCATGATTTACGCCTTGGGCGTATTCTTCCTCCAGGGTAGGCTGGGCTTTTCCATTAAAAGAGACATCTCTAGTGTTGTCCTGCCCATCATGATATTCCTGGTCTCGGCGGGCTAACGCTGCTGCGCTGAGCATACCTGCTGCTGCAGCCTTGAGGCTTTCATGAGCGCTATGATCGTTCGAGTGAGAGAACGGTTCACCTTTAGACTGTGGTGGGGTAGGTTGAGAAGGCCAATGATCGCGACTTCCGTGATGTATGCCGCCAATTGGTCCTTGTATGATGGAAGGATTGGTGTTAAGGTCAGATTCGTCCGAGTCAAGACCATGCCCAATTTCAGGGATTGGATCATCCGCAACAGGGAGACCACTAACCCCCATTGTAACTTGTCCGTCTTCAGACCGAGCAACACTCTGTCTTGGCGAGTCCGCTGCCGAACGTTGATCGTGTTCATGTAGCTTCTCGGATTTGTAGCCCTGGGTGTGAGTATCACCATGATCATCAGGATAACCACCATGCTCCTCTGAACCAAATTCTTTGTCCGACGCGCGAGGCTGATCGGGGGTGACTCGTCGATCCTCTTCGAATGAGTCTACGTAAGACTTGCTTCCAGCCTTAGAGCGCACAGAAAGAACTGATGGGTCATGCAGTGAAGCGACAGCTGATTCCACCGCGATGGGGGTCCTTATGAATTCCGCGTTCGCACCCATTCCACGAACATGCTGAGCTGCTGTGACCTTGTCAAGATAAGGGGCATCCATGCTATCATCGGTGTAGTTGGTTAGATGCCTGATGTCAATGGTAGCGTCCGGATAATTCTCGCCTGCCGTGGATTCACGGTATCGATTATTCTCTTCGTGTTGTCGTTCGTACCATTCGTCCATTGCAGGATCTCCTGAGTCATACTCACCTTGCGTAGCATCAGAATCTCGAAGACCGTGCTGGCCGAGCACGTCCTCTCCCCGCTCAAGGTTGATGCCTTTTGGTCTGTTCGAAGGAGGGAATTGTTTACTAGCGACTGACGACAAGGATTTGATGGAGAGAGCGGAGCCTCTCCTATTGTTCTGATTGAGGGATGACAAAGACCCTGAGCTGCGTGTGTATCCGGTGTCTCGGTTCGGAAGATCGCGCTCTTCTTGGAAGCTAGCAACACTCTGAATAGGACTTAGCCCTTGGTTATGAGCTCGGTGAGCAAAGATACGCTCGTCGTGATCGTTGTATCGATCATGGTTATGTGAAAAAGTTTCTTCAGCCAAAATACCTGCGCCTACTGCTGCACCACCAAGGCCAAAATCACTTGCCCGTGGACCAACTTCCTCCATATGGAGGCTCCGCTCGCTCTTTGCACTGTGCACGCTCAGATCCCCACGGGAGAGATTACTGTGGTGAGTACCCAAGCCCTTGTGAATTCCCACAGGCGTTCGTGTAGGCGTTCGTTGGGCAGGCGAGAGTACTTCTCGAGGTGAACCACGAGAGACTTCTCGAATCTCGGTTCTTCGGCGGTGCATGGATGGCGATGCAGGTCCTTCGGTTTGCTCAGATAGTATTGAGTCCCTTGTAACTTCTGACCCTTGTATTTCGCTTCGCATTGGCATCGGAGGGACCTCATGCTTGTAGAATATTTCGTCAGTGCTTTCGGCAACACTCGCACTTCTGCTGTGACTTTTGCTTCCTTTTCTCCTTCGCTCTCGCTTGTCAATGCTCGACTTCGAGTCATGGTGTTTCAGTGCAGCGGCTGTAAGAGCGCCGCCGACAACTCCACCCACTACGGCGTCTCTGGGTCGATGTCCATCCTTGTTCTTGTGGTGGTGCGCCGTCCCATCATCACGGATTACGGTTTCCTCGGACACATCCCGCTCAAAGCTACGTTCTGTGGGTGAGTCGAATGCCTTGTCCCGCCCACTTTCTTTCCTTCCTTTAATTGAATTACCAGATAACACGGTACCTGCATTATGCTCATCTCGATTGAGGACGACCTTGGGCCTTGTTTTTACATCAGGAGCACTTGCGTGTTTGGAGACTCGACGAATGAGTTCAGTCCGGGATGGGCTGCTACCAGATGCTGTTGAGTCTCGGTTGCTACGTTCAAATTTATTCCGGTTCTGCTGTAATTTCTGTTCTTCTTTCAAGGTAGTAAGTTCAGGCAAAATCAGCCGTCGGATCGCATCTTCTACCGTTTCAAGCAGCTTCGGATTTTTGATTGAGGAATTGGAAGTACCGGAGCGGAACGAATACTGGTCACCAGATTTCCGTCTGGTAGAAGCCTGAGACGTTAGAAGACTTGACTCGGCGCCGCTCACAAATTCATCTTCCTGTTGATGTCGGCTTGACCTGCGTTTGGGGGATATGAGGCTCTCGACAGCTTGCTCATTGCTGACGCTACGGCTTCGGGTCTTACTTCCATGTCTGCGTTTACTGCTGCTGACATCTCTCGGCTTGTTCTTAATCTTCTCGATGGCCTTCTGAGTAATCCTTTCTCGGCTCAGACTTCTGCTTCCCCTTCGTGAGGGTGTCTTTAGGGTATCTGTCGTAGTGATCATTGCACCTTTGCTTGTGCTTCGACTTCGATTGCGGCGGGGAGTCGAATTTCCAGCAGTTCCCTCCAACATGCTGTCCGGTGGCATTGATGAAACCTCCGAGGCATTTTGTTGAATGTATCTCTGCTCCGCTGGTCCTAGCCCGCCAGATAAGTCGCTCCCCTGATCTCTATGCATTACCTCGATCTCGACAGGTGGATATCTTCCGGCTAGACTGGACTCTTCTTCCGCTGAGATGTATGAACTGATGCTCTTCTCGTCAGCGCTTTCGGTGACGTGCTTATCCCCAATTGTTTTTGGGCCCAACGATATGCGTCTCGTATATGAAGGCTTGCGGTGACTCCCAGCTTCGGTAATCTGGATGTGCTCGTTTGTGTCCTTAATCTTACGAGCAGCTGATGGTGTAACCTTTACCCGGACACTTGGCCTGGAATGCACGTTTGGCCCTTTCCCTCCTTCAAAATACTCAATGAGGAGCGAAGTTTGTGACTGATGTGTCGCCCGGGTAAGTGTGCCTTCGTGGTCTTTATCGCGCTTCTCCCTCCTCTTCTTGGTGGATATTGTGATGGGGCTTCCGTCTTCTGGGACTGAATAGGATGTGCGGTCTGTGCGACGAGAGATGTCCGTGGCAAGATCAGTCCCCGTTACACTTCCCCCTGAGTTTTGAAATGTTGGCGAGTCGGTAGGCGCAGGGAGTGGGGGTTTGCGGGCTTCAACGCCCATTGCGATTACAATTGTGCTTTCGCGATTCTATAGTTGTAGAGTTGCGAGCATCTAAAGTATAACGGCTTCTTCGATGGTTGATGTGTAACGGGGGCGTATTTCTGATTTGGGTCGGTAAGGTACCGAGGCGGGCAGGTACCTGGAATGAGAGCGCACAGCACTCATTGACGATCAAGGTCAAAGCCGAGCTAGAGGAAAGGGATTCTGTCAGTGTGAGGGAGCATTGGTGAGCCACTGATAGAGACTCCTACCAGAGATGATCTGATAGAGTGTCCGACTATTTTGTTGATCGTAGCCGTTGTACTTCGGTGACCGGCATTCACCAGTTGAGTAGAAGTTTATCAAGCTTTGATGCCCTTTGCAATCATTCCGCCTCTAACCTAGGTCATGAAAAGCCCTTCAGAGCAATCTAGGATCTCGCAGAGTAGGGACTGGGGTGATGTCGAATGTCCAGCTGAAAAATATTGTGAGCCGGAAGGTGGTTTCTCCAGAAACAAGCCGGGCGTCAAAGAAGGCCAGGCTATGGCTCCTCCTCAAGCTAGGATTTGGAGGCTGGGGGCACAGCAAGGCCACACACACAACCAACAAACGCACACGCAGTGAAACCACTAGCCTTTGCTCACTCCCTTGGTTCTTGGAGAACTACCGAAAACTTACTTTACCCGTGCAATGACAGGCAGACCACCCAAAAGAGCGCATAGGATTGCGTAGTACCACAAGACTCTGATTGGCCTACCACAAAGATCTCCAAAGCTCGGAGGAACTCGCATGTGCTGAGATTGCCAAAGGAGAAGTGAATATCTATCGGCACACCTTGCCACCGCCTCTGGAGCCCTTGAAGTCACCCTTCTATCGTGCAAGCTCTGTCTACAGTACATCTGTACGTGTTACCGTATGACATTGAGCTTGCGTACGACCACGATAGCAATCACATCCATCTATCACAATTCCAAGTCGGTTGATTGACTGATTTACGGATCAAATCCGCGCCAACTGACTGGCTTCCGCCCCAAAGAGCAGGGTTGTTGTTTGGAGTTGACCGGACGACTGAACGAACACCATTCAATGGACGATACACAACATGATTGGACCCCAAATGACAGGTTTTATGTACTCCGATTTGCGCTTGACAGCTCATCACCTTCCAATAAGCGATTCTTTGGAAATCTATTTGCTCGAGCTTTCGTGCTCCGTATTTGGGGCCTTCCGAGCGGATCCTGGCAGGAGAAGGCAGAGCTCGTTGCCTCATTAGGCGAACTTGGTGATGAGAGACCTTGTGGGATTTTGCTTAACCAGCTAGACGAGTGGTATCACACATGTTTACATCGCTTTTACAATGATGAACTATATGAATTAAGCAGTCCTCGCCCACCAACGCCATGCTAAACTCAAAGTCCGTATCATCCAAGTCCCTTACCCATCAATCCGCTTTCGCTGAAAGCGCTGGCCTTGCTTCGGCTGACTTCCGTAAGCCCGCCTGCCTTCTGTCTTCTTATCCCGACTCATACTCGCACCCAACGTAATATCCACCCGCGGAGGAGCCTGGAAGCCAAAGCTCTTCGCTACTTTGATGAGATCGAGCTTATTGACATCGAATATTGATCGTAGACTGTGTGATGCATATGCTTGTAGATAGGAGCGGTAGCCATCTTTGGCCGACTGTAAAGAGCGCGTCAGCAATATCTTAAGGAAAACTGGAGTTCATTCACCTTGTTTAGATAGTAATTCTGCCCAATCAGTTTCTCCAACTGCGATTGGATATTGAAGATGCGTTTGGACGGAAATTCGAATTCCACCAAAGGTACTCGTGCTTCTTTGAGGTGCTTTAAGAAGCCTACCTCGCTCGGTTGTAGAAACATGAGACTTCGTCCTTTACCGTTGGCCCCTCGTGCAGTTCTTCCAACGCGGTGTATGTAGTCACGAGGATCATCGGGGGGATCGAATTGCACGATCCAGTCAACAGCTGGTATCTAAACAAAAGTCAGATTGTGTTGCGATATCGTGGTGTTCTAGCAGCTCACGTCAAGACCTCTTGCAGCTACGTCTGTGCAGATCAACGTGCCTTGCTTTGCGTTGCAGAACGAAAAGAAGGTGTTGGTCCTTTTCTCTTGCTTTTGCTTGCCGTGCAAATCAAGCACTGGCAGATCGATGTAATTAAGCAGCTCCGAATGATATTTCACGCAATTGCAGCTGGAAAAGAAAACAATGACCTTCTTCTTTAGATTTCTCTTCAGGAATGAGAAGAGAAGAAGGAAGCGTTTATCGGAATCGCAGACAACATAACCCTGTTCCAGGCCATCTACCGTACTATGCTCTTTTGAGTGATCAACGTTTATATATAAAGGTCCTGGTCGAAGTGATATCCGAGCCAGGTCTTCCACTTTGGTAGTCTGTGTCGCAGAAAATAGCATGGTTTGTCTTGTCTCTTTGGGTAGTATCTTGACAATTTGTTTCATCTCATCCTCGAAACCTACCTCCAATATCCGGTCTGCTTCATCGATGACCAATGCTTTGATATTCTTATAGACAAAACCTTGGGTATTCTGAAGATGATCTAATAATCGTCCAGGTGTTGCTATAATCAAGTTTACCCCTTTTGTGAGCTTTTCTGCTTCTGCTCTTCTGTTGGCCCCTCCAATGACAATACCATACGTTTGTGAATGATGAGCCATGAGTTCTCGAGCGACACCAAATATTTGCAGTGCAAGTTCTCGAGTAGGGGATACTATTATAACACCAGTCCCTGCACGCTGTTAGTCTTCGAAGCATTGTAGATGATTGAGACGAACCATTTCTTGGTTTAAATCGTAGCGCGCTCAGCATCTCCACCGCTGGTATGAGAAAAGCCAAAGTCTTGCCCGAACCAGTCTTTGCTGCCCCGAGCACGTCCCTCCCAGCAAGTAACGGTGGAATCCCTCTCTGCTGAATCTCTGTCATGGTCTCGAACTTCATATCCTGTATGGCTTGCATGGTCTTGCTTGATAAATTGAGATCGCTGAAGGTTTTGGGATCTACCCCTGTTGTGGGCAACGATAGAGCTGAAGTGGGGAGTGAGTCTGAGTTGATAGTAGTGTTGGCGCCATTAAGGGCACTGCTCTCTGAATCTTTATGGCCGTCCTGTCCTGTGGCAACATCTCCGTGGGTATTTTCCACTTCCACAGATTGAGGTTCTTGAGTGATCTCTGAGAGCTGCTGGTCGTCTTTACTACGCGTGTGCTTTTTATTTCTCTTGTGCGTTGATGGAGGCTCTGGTTCTGCAGCGCCATTGACTGGGAGAACATCAACCGCAGTTTCGAGCGCATTGGTGAGGGCAGATGTATGTTCAGCTGAAGATGCATGTTTCCGCTTGCGCTTCTTGGATTTCAGGTCTGTATTTTCCATGTTGATGCCTCGGTGACCTGTAGGTTTGTAATTCTTAAACTTTCGAAAATTCTTTGGTGGTGCTACGGTGATACGCTAAACTCCACGGAGGTTGCCGATTACGGCAGACCGAGGGGACCATATTCTATCGTGCAAACTGAAATAACAACTCGGTTAATCAATGTAATTTACTTGCTAGTGTTTCGGCATCCAGTTTAGCCGGTTCCCCGAGCAACAGATTCGTTTCTATCACGTCTTTTTATCGGGTTAGAACCATTATCATCATCATCAGAGATGGCGGCTCCTCAACCGAATTTTGCAAGAATTGTAGAAGGATTCACTACTGTTGCCCAAGAGATTTCCCTCATTCCAAACGTTCCAAGCATTGACAATGGACGGGCGCTTATTGAATCGATCAACGCATTAAAGCAGCAGATGCACAATCAACAGCAGCACATAAATCAGCAATTTGAGAACCTTCGAACCGACATGGGCACTCTTCGTACCGATGTGCACTCCCTTCGAACCGATGTGCACTCTTTTCGAACCGATGTGAATTCTCGATTCGAGAGGCTTGATCTTCGAATGAGCGCTGAGTAAAGATCTCTACTTTTTGTTAACTTTTATTAAACTCACAATGTAATGTAGTGCTGTCAATCATATTGCAAGAGTGCACAATTTCCACATCATCAACAGAGACGCAGAATATAGAAAGATACGCAATCAACATAATACAGTGGTGAAAGGCTTCCCTGTCAATTCGACTGCATTAGGACGGTTATCAGATTAGATTTGAATTCAACATCTAATTCATTTTGTCAAGCTTATACATTGCAGATGCCGCGATGTCAGATCTATTGTCTGCGTACGGATTGGACCCGGACGCGCCGACACTGGAGGCCAAGAGGCGAAGGTTTAAGCAATACATTGGTGTTGTCATCGAAATCTGAAGGGATTCCCGCATGGGACCCGCGCTGGAAGGGTGTTGTATGTGCCATCGGGATAGAGTCTTCAATATCTTTTCGACGGCGATTGTTAGGAATTAGTCTGGTTTTAAGGCATAATCCACGACGAAACCTCTAAAAATAGACTTCGTCAGACGCCCGAGGGGTCAACGTCAAATCCAAATAAGATTCGCAAGCAGTGCACAACCTAACAGCATGTACAAGTCTACTATAGCATGATCTGTATTCATCTGCTCCTGTTTCTATCGAAAAATGTGACCAAGCTAATAGCCGCGTTCCCCAGCAGGCATTACCCGCGAACGGCCAATAGAGTAGCGCCCTGTCAAGCAGGGGTTCTTAACTTCTTATAAGCTCGTTTTCCCATATTGAACGGAAACCTTCTTTACCGCCAAGCGATTCCGACACAAAACAGGCACGCTACCAAAATAAGACATACAAATGGTAAATGGGAGATAACAACTAGATCAGATCCTTCAAAACGTCATATTCTTCTCCAACGCATCCATCATCGCCGCCGCCTTCGCCGCCACGTTCTTACACTCTTGACTGTACCCTTTCTCCTTCTCCTTCTCGCTAGAGGCCACAGCATTGTATCCATCCCTCCAGAAATGCCATCTGTGGAGAGTAAAGTGTGCTTTGCCATCATAAAGTGGACCTGGATTCCATTTGCGCAAGTCATCGGAAGAGACCTCTCCTGGGAATAGGACCTGCTTGAAAAAGCTCTGCCCATACCATAAGATCCATTGCGCCGCTGCTAACACGTAAATATCATCGGGAACGCCCGGCCTTTCTCTATAGGGTTCACGGCCTTCGAATGCGTCGCGTTGCGCCCATATGGCCCACGTAGGACTGGTGTGGATAATGCGACGTTCAAAGAGATTCGATGCAAAGGCATGAAAGTTGATGTAATTGCGTGGCTTCTCTGGGTCTGGGCCTGTGTGAACCTCCGATTTAGCTTGCTACTGGAATAGTTAGGCAGGAGTAAATCGCAGGACGTACTATTCAATGATTCCCTGAGTGACTCCCGCAGGTGCTGGTACCGAATATACTGGTTCGGTATGTCCTTCAAATCGTTGGTGGAAGTCGACAATTAGAAGTCGAAATACCTGAGGTAACTTACCTTTGAAGTGTATGCCTGACCCAGCTTTGGGGAGTTCGCGAGGTATTCTAGAAGTTCAGCGAGCTTGAGCTGAGACGGGTGATGGTAAGGGATCTGTTCGGCAACTTCGATGCAAGATTCTCCAAAGTCCCAAACTTCCGTTGATAGAGGAGCTTTCTCCGGCAGAAGGTTCTCAATCGATCGTGCGGTGAACTCCAGCGTTAAGGTCGAGTCTGGCTGGAGGAAGTCACGGAGAAGGGCGAAGGTCTGGTCAGGGATGGCGTCGCCTGGGGGGTCCTCCATTTTGAGATCCAGAGAATACATGGTGGGCGCCGTCATGCCACAACACAAAGTACGCTTTATAGATCGAAATGTCTCGATCATAAGAAAGTAACCTTTGCAAAGGAGGCGCGACAGGCAAGGCAACTGCACGAAGTAATCGAGTAGAGTCGTGGAAGTCGACGCCTGAATCAAACGAAAGAAACGGTATGTCGGTATATCTCGAAAGTCAGGATGTTCACTTCCCCTTGTTGGCTTGCGGGAAATGCAGCCATGGTGCCAGAGATATACTCAGCTCCGGGAACTTTCAAGAAGGTATCATTCTCAACCTATCACTTGTGCACAGAGTGCATCTACTCGGGCTAGTAAAAAGACGCGTAACACTTAGGCCACGGACAATCATTGTTGAAATTTGAAATGGATAAGCAAGTCCTCACAGCCCTACGTCATCAGTTCCCAGTCTCTCCCACCTAGCTGCCGCCATTAATTGCGTCACTGCTACCGCATCTGCCTACCTTATCATCCATGTTCACAACTCCCCTTGCGTCCTCATGGCTGTCCGTCCCCAACATCTTCCCTAGCCGGCAGCGCTTTCTCTGTTGCCAGCACCTCTTCCCCCTCCATTCCCTGCCTCACCTCCAGTCCTCTCTCCTTCCAGCGCAGTATACCTCCGCCCTAGGCCTCCCTTCTTGCGTCCATTGACCCTTTTGTACCTCGCCAGCATTCTATTTGTCGAACACGCAGCTATGATGCAACGACAACATCGGCTCCTCACGACCCTAGATACAAGAAAGCTGTAGAACATACCGCTTCAACACTTTAGGGTGAGCCTGGGGTTATCTCTGCACCGATCCTCGCTTCCTCATACCTGTCTCACTGATGCATCTGGTTTGGACCCAGCTTGGAAGCCCCAGAGATTTTCACCACGGTGTCTGCCGGGCAAAACTTCGAGTGATACTGCCAGGAAGACGATCTGAGATTAATCCCCAAAGGCCGCTTTGCTTTTGAATTCTGCAGCATTACAGGGAACTCTGCGTTGCTACCCAGATGCCGTTCCAATCGGTTTCATAAATAGCAAAGTCTCTCCATTCTTTCCCTTCGGATGAGATAGTGATCGATTCGAAAAGCCGCCTCCTAATGGTGAACGGGACATCCGAAATCCTCGATGGCCTTGCAATTTGATCTCCACGAGGACTTTTCAGGGCGGGGTGTGGCGATAGACTACTATTGACGCACGGGTGAGAAAATCCTCAACTAATGTCCCCATGTTTGGCTGGTGAGAGCTTTTGCTCTACCTGTTTCATCAGTGCTCATGGACAATTATATAAATTTACCTCAGGAAGTTCTTACTTACTCTGGGAGGATGCCTTCGATATTCTTTGTGTTCGCCATTTGCAGGCCATGCGACATGCGCGCGCAATGGTCCACCTCATCCCAATCTGGCTCTAGGTCGTTGCAGTCTATCTCGGGAATCATGATATCCCCTGATTCTTCCCTGGCAGGTCATGCAGGCCCCTTGTGTCGTCTAGTGAGTCTCGCCAGCAACTCATGTAAATAATTATATAATTACCACAGGAAAGATTCTCGCTGACTGTGTTTTTGGGTGAGTCTGAATGTGCCGAGTTTCGGTGTTTTGATCATGACACAAGAATTCCTAGTAGGCTTTCGTTGTGGACTATCATTGTCCCATCAGATGGAGTCTTTGAGTGAAATTTAAGTAGTTGAATCTCACTGGCCATACTGTGCACCGATCATTCACCAGGCTGGGAAGATTTTCCATGGAAATTTCTCGCAGGGTGGCCCAAACTGCTGAACGTGCTCCTCTGTGAAGGCGGCAATGATTTCCTTAGTATGCTGCCTATGGCACCATCTTACTTCTCCGCCGCAAAAGCCACCACAGAGTAAATGTTTTTGCCATTTTCTTTATACGCCTGGCGAGTTGACTGGGCGACCTTACAAGCGTCGTCACTTACGTACCAGAACTGGCCTCAGCATCTCATTTCGACAGTTCTAACGGCTGGGCTTCTCTTCTCTCCTGAGAACAGGGAATTCGCAATTGATTTAGTGTGGAGGACAGGCGTGAGGGCATATTAAGCGTCGTAGAAAGTAACTTGCCTGACGTGTTTACTGCTATGATTGCTCTTGATGTCACTAGCATGACTCTGGCATCTCTATCTATTGTGTCGAAAGATAGATATTCTCGATGCTTCTTTGCTACTAAGAGCGGAAAAAGCGCATAAAATAATCATCTCGATCTGTTGAGAAGGGAAAGGATCACTCTATAGATTGTCTTCAGAAAGAACATGATCGTAGTGATGATATTGGCGATTAGAAGCACTACTCTCTACGATGCTTTTTTCTGTGATTCAATTCAAACATCTTATGATATCAAGTTCAATGAACTAACTGCTGAACAGATTTATCGAAGAATTAGCTTACTGATCGATCATCACCTTGATCAACAGATAGCTTGAACCCTGCAAGGTTCAAGTGGGTTTGGTGTGGTATTTTAATTGCTCGATTGCTTGATGGGCTTGGTACTTGGATGGATCGATTTAGGGGTGGCTGAGACTTACTATAGTTGGACGACATGATGTTCTGGACGGATGGACTACTCGGTTCACGAGCTTAGGATGTTAAAAACTGGTCTATGTGTTCGACGGCTTAGCGATTGGGAGGATTGAGTACCTATAGGACTTGATATTTTCAACTTATAGCCTACAAACAACATTCAGAGGAACCAACTTAACTACAGGACACTCCTCAGATTACGCAAACCCACTCTCACATTTTCTTCAAAGGCTGCAACACCTGCCCATGCTCCTCCATCCACGCCCGGATATGCGGCAACCCCGTCATCGGCCCCCTTAAAAGCACCTCCCATGGATACCTCGGCGCCACCAATCCGGTCTCCTCCAGTGCTCTAGCCTTCAGCTCCTCCACCGTCCCGCCCCGATTAAAGATTTCTGGCTTTCCCGGCAGTCTAGCCTCGCTCATCTGGTTACGGAGCGCGTGTGTTGCTTGCTCATCAACGGAGAAGGTTTCAGTTACAACGACGCCGTAGCGTTGGGCACCTTCGAATGAAACGAGGCCGCGGTGGACTTCTAGAGCTACGAGGGAGGGGTCGCGTTTCAAGGGGTCGCCGTAACCTCCGCCTAAAGAATTTCAGCGGGTTTTACAGAGCGGCAGGAAAGACATACCGCCCCAGGTCAGCCACTCGAGCAAGTCTCCATTACTGACTCTGATATGATCCTTCTTGCTGGGCAATACTTCCCTTCTCCCATCAGCATGCACCAGGATCTTTGAGGATCGCGCCCCAGGTTCTCCACCTATAACACCCCATGGCTTCGAAAGCCAGCGGTCGTCATGAAGGGAGATCTCACCCTCCTCGAGGAAGCGGTAGAATATGCGCTGAGCGTTGCCGCCACGGTAGAGACCTGGGCCGCCGGAGTCGGTAACTGTATTGTACTGTTCAATACGGAGAGGGTAATAGAGCTCGAGAAACTCGTTAGGAACGGACTTCATTGCGGGCCAGAGGCAATGGCCGTCCATGCCGTCACCGTGTGGACGAGCGGGAACCCCTAGAAGAATCAGCTTGGTCATCCAAACACAAAAGCAGACTCACCTCCGAAGCCAATCTGGTATAGTTGAAACCATTCGCCATTCTGCTTGAAGCTAGCATTGAGACCCCGTTAGTGCTGATGGATTGCTCAGTAAACTAATGACCTACCCAGAAAACATAAAATGGGGCGAGTCCGAGAAGCCACCGGCGGTCATGAACTCAGGGGCCTTCTGGCCCAGCAAACCGGACAGCAGGTCCATCACTCTTCCCAGCGTATGTGTACGAGTTGACAGTGCAGCTGGACGAACGGGGTTCAATATCGTTCCTTCTGGGATGACAATATCCACAAGATCATGAAATCCATCATTGATGACGGTTGTAGGATCGTAGACAGTGATAAGGTAGATCCCAACGAACATCTTGAACCTGCAAACCCCGTTTCATCAGTTGGCTTCTACCGATAGATGTATCGAACGTACATATTGTGGCTCAAATAGAAATTCACCGAAGACGGTGACTGCGGATCCGTCCCTGTAAAGTCAAACCTCAGGCGGCCGTCCTTTTTGCTCATTGTACAAGCAACCTTCCAGGGACCTAGCCCTTTACCATCGTCGTCAATGAAGTCCTCGAAGTAGACTGGTTCATCAGGAATTGCTGATTCGAATAGTGATCCAATCGCCTTACGATTCCGGTCGAGGAGTTCGTCTATAGCTGCAAAGTAGGTCTTGTCTCCGAACCGGGAATACAGCTCTTGCATCCGTTTTCCAGCTACACGGCATCAGTAGGTAGGAGACCCAGGAGGTGGAAACAATCTACCTAGCTTGCATGCAGCTACGAGTGCCAATGTGTCACTACAAACACGTGCTAGTTAGGCTGTACTCAATGTAGAGATATTCAACATGGACAAGGGCTCACCAGCGATTCCATTCTGGTAAACGACAATTACGGTAGATGATATCCACGACAGCCGTATTCCATACTCCCCTAGATGCTAGCTTCGTCAAGGGAATCTGAATGCCCTCTTGGAATATACTGGAGGCGGCTGTTGGGAGAGAACCTGGTACTGCACCGCCATTGTCGGTCATCTTCGCAGAAGTGTCAGCAAAGGAGCGTCAAAATGGTTTGGAAACTTACATGACCTAGATTGGCCGTCCAAGCGACTGTTTTGTCCAGTCAGCATCGTCTGCTTGGCATAGAAATGTGGCGCTTACTCAACTTCCCATTCGTGAAAATAGGCATGAGGACGAGCCAATCATTCAGATGGGAGACTGCTCCTTGAATGGAGTATGGGTCGTTTACAATGAAAATGTCATCTTCCTCGATAGTCCCTTTCCAGACTTTCACAAATTGGCCGATGAAGGAGCCAAATTGGCCAACGATCATTTTCCCACTCGGCTCTGCAATGACATTGAATTCGTCTTGCTGTTCTCTAATAGCTGGGGACATAGTTGCTCTCGTCATTAGGGTATCCATTTCATTCCGAGCGTTCCGAAGAGCGCTCTCAAAGATATCAACTGATGAAATATTAGCTGGGACTAGAGGATTCGAGTTACCATTGCCACCGACCTGTAACGATATCTAGAGTGACCTCGCTCTTAGTCCCGTTCGCTAAGCCGTTTGAAGTAGCTTCGACAGCATTCTTGCTATCAGAATCCCACAAAAGGATATTACCAACGCTGTCTATTTCCCCCTTGAAGCCAGGAAGAATAAGAGTGTTGCTGTCCATTTCGTTGATGATGCAAGGGCCATATAGGGTATTTCCGTATATGAGTTTAGAGCGGTCCCAGACAGTGCTCTCCTTGTACTCCTTATTCTGATATACAAGAGTAGTCTTCCCCACATTAGCTGAAGGAGAAGGCTCTGAACTTTTGGTGCTTTCGCTTTCTTTGACTCTGATATCTGGAGCAGTTTCTTCGGCAACTATGCGCAGATTCATGAGTTCAATATTGGCAGATAAACGATAAGTGAAAGCCTTCTCGTGCGCATCTTCGAAGAGCTCGCTGATATGACTGAGATCTTGGGCCTTGAGCTTTGCAAAGTCTACTTCAATTGGAATCGTGATTGCTTGGCCGATGTATCGCAAATCAGCCTGATTTTTGAATGTCTAAGTAGTACAGTACATGGCATTAGTATCTTCTCTGTTTAGAAGGGCTTTCAAAACTGCTGGGAAGACATGTTACCTGTTTATCCTTTGGCACACCTTGCTCCTCGCGCATAACCTGTGAAGCCTTTGCCGCCAAATCTTCGTATGCATCCAAGACCTCTTCTTTAGTTGTATTGGCCAGAATGCGGATAAAGGTGGTAGACACTTCATGGCGGAGAATCGTCGTTGCATCGCCCCATGCACACAGTACCCCCGGTGAAGGAGGGATGATTACAGGGAAAGCGTGAAGTAGCTTTCCCAGCGCGTTCGCGTGCAAAGGCCCGGCACCGCCAAAGGCGACCAGGCTAAAGTCTCGCGGATCAAACCCTTGTTCTATAGATACTAGTCGTAGTGCTCCGTACATTGTCTCATTTGCGATCTTTAGGATTCCTTCGGCCGCTTCATGAACACTAACGCCTAGATCGTTTGCTATGTCCTGGACAGCTGCTCGAGCAGCTTTGAGGTCCAACTTGAAGGCACCACCTAATAAATACTCGGGCAGATATCCCAACACAGCGTTAGCGTCGGTAACTGTTGCTTTGTTGCCTCCTTTCCCATAACAAGCAGGGCCTGGATCGGCACCGGAACTCTGTGGGCCGACTCGAAGAGCTTTTGTGACCTTTGGTACGCTTGCAGTCGATCCACCACCAGCACCGACAGTCCTTACGTCCACTGAAGGAGCTTTAACAACCAAGTCGCCAATGGTAGTCTCTCTCCGAACTCGAGGATTGCCGTCTTCAATGATGGCCACGTCAGTAGAAGTCCCTCCCATATCAAGAGTTATGAGGTTTCTGTAGGCCGTTTTGGCCGCTACGAGCGATGCTACCCCTGAGACACCTCCAGCAGGGCCTGAAAGAGCCAACGTCACCGGGAATCGATTCGCTAAAGATACAGAGGACAGGCCTCCATCTGATCGCAGAACACGGAGGTGCTTAGTCTTCCCCTTCAAGGAAGTGAGAAGATTGTCCAGATACCGGCTGACTTGTGGTTTAATGTAAGAGTTTGCGACTGTTGTAATAGTACGTTCGTACTCCATTAGCTCAGGCAGCACTTCTGACGACAATGATACGGGGGTTTTGGGGAATATCTTATCTAATACGCGGAGTACGTCTTGCTCACTGATGTAGGCTTCAGTATCAATATTCGGGCGTCATGATCGTACTGGCTTACTGTTTCGAGTTCGCAAACGAATTCATTAAGCTGACTGTGATAGCATCTGGCTTTTGGGTGATAATTGATTGTAATCGGTCTCGAAACAGCTTCTCATCAAATACGCGGATTTCTTCTCCATCAATTGCCATACGTCCTGGACATTCTACTGTCAATTCCAATGGAGCAAGAGGCTCTGGTTTCTTCCAGGTTATCCAGCTGGCCAATCCTAAGTGTTGTGTTTAGTGAGAAAGACTGAGCGAAAAGACTGGAGGCGAAGCACCTCCGGGCACCTGAGACCGTCTTGTTTGTAGTACATCTCTATAGCCTTCGGTAACGATAAGAGCTACTTTTGCTCCCTTCTGTTCGAGGATGGCGTTCGTAGCAATAGTCGTGCCATGATTGACGACCTGCACGACCGCATCTGCGGAATTGGGTATCTTAGAGAGTATCTCGTCGATGCCGTGACTAACGCCAATAGATTGATCCTTTGGCGTAGTATGAACCTTTGAGCGCCATGTCTCCCCAGTATTCACTTCAAGAAGCAGCAAGTCCGTGAAAGTTCCTCCAACATCTATCCCGAGTCTGTAGCTTGGTGCCATACTACGCGTGACGGAACCCTGGTTGATGAGAGAATAGATGAAAGGTGAATATCAGACTGCAAGCTGCCCGAATCGCACATCTCGCAATACTGATGTATTTGAATCGAGTGTATCCCTTTAGCTGCAGCTTTAAGCTCTCGAACATACCTTAGTCCTGCATTCACTTTGATAAACGAATGGCTATGATAGGATTTCCCTAATAGTCACCCAAAGGAATTGCGTTACAGGTACCTTAAGCCCCACACTTACACCCCACCACATATGCATAATGACGAACTGCTGGATAGAAGACACAGTGGAAGCAACTGCAATGACTAGGTTTGCCTAGTACTATCTCAACAGCGTGGGACAGAACACGATGGGTAGCAGTCTCTATGCTCGTTCATAGTCAATTTTAGGTACCTCTTAAGCCTTACACACCTTCCTTCTCTAGGCCTCATGCTCATTAAAGAGGCTTAAAGTGGTTCACAAATTGCATAATTCCCACAACAGATCATCATTGTATAAAATCAGAACCACATCAGACAAGGAGATCCCATTTCGAACAGTTGAACTCAGTGGCACGGTGAGAAAGCCGCAACTGGTCCGGTGGTGTTCTAACAAACTCATCTGAACAATCCCATCTTCCCGAATCCAACAAGCAAGCCAGCGGTATATATCTACTCCTTGTTTCACCTGGCTCGGAGGGTAGCTACCTCGCCCTTGACGACGATGGTTGAATGTGAGCGGGATCAACGAGGTAGGTAGATATTCTCGATCGGGCGTCCTAGAAACACTCCGTATGCTTTGCGAGTGACTGCCGATGAGGTTCGAGTCGGGAATACTGAATATACCTCTCCATGTCTTGTCATTGTTAAGCCGGATGGAACATGTATGCTATGAAAGAATGGGAGATGTTTCGGTGCTGATACAAAATTGTGAAGGGGAAAAAGAATTAGCCAATGGGAACCCTTGTACGGATTAGGTAAGCCTCCGCTCCTCGAAACCCATTACCGCTAACCCGAAGGGGCTTAGCGACGCTGGCACGTCTGAGAACTGAGGCAACCACTCAGCCGCTTTCCATACGGTAGCAAAGGAACAGCCACAATGCTCTTGCTTCCCATCTAATTCATCGTACACAGAGATTTGTACACCTGAGGGACCGTTCGTTTATATCCTTTGTTGCTTCTTGCTGGTTTCGCCATTACCTTGATAAGATCCTCTCACCAACATCCTCATCGCCCCAAACAGCGAACCCCCAAATATCTTCCCGCGACGCCGGCGCCCTCAAATCCTTTAACAGTGGGGTTTCTCTACTTAGCCATTGTAAATCCAACCAAAATGCTTACGAACAATATAGACACCCACGGTTCGTTGGAAATAACCCTCTTGCGGAACTAGAGGGCTCCGTACTCGATTGCTGCCTTCGACTTTGCTGCAGTGTAATATCTATTCATATTCCGACCATCACTGCTGGGTTATCCTAGGGTAATCTAACACCGATACCACGCCCGGCAGAGGCATTGGCTTGGTGTGGAACACCTCATAGATCTGGCGGCGCAAAATGTCCCCGGAAGCCACACCAGGATCTAGTACGGACCGAAGGGGCCTTTTGCGCGCAACATCATTTGACGAAGTAGATGGTCTTGAGACGGCTGTCCAACACGGGGAGTATAAAAATGGATTTAGCGAAAAGCGAACCCGTTTGTCGAAGGCGTGGAAAGAGTCACCTCCTTGGTTACGGCCCCGATGCATGTTGATAGCTCTCGGCATTGCTGCGGCGCTATTACTGCTTAGCACTTTCTACCTCCGACAACATGGTGGAATAGTAATGCCGGCGGAACCTTCAGAAGCTGCTACTCAGACACCGAGTATACCAATTCCCGTCCAACCCCCTGACGCCAAGGTTTCGAAATGGGAAAAGCCGACAGGCTTCAAGATAATTGGCTTGATTTTCTTTGGACGACCGTCAGTGGTGGAAATACTCGACTGCTACCTCAAGAGAAACCTTGCCTCAAATGGAGGGTTCTTGGATGAAGTGCATTGGGTTGTCAACACAGATAAGAAACAAGATATACAATACCTCGATGACCTGTTGGAAACTTCCGCTGTATACAAGAAGATCAACATTCCGTCACTTACGTACAACAGCGTATGGGAACATGCTGTCGAGCGTGACCATATGTATATTAAGATAGATGATGACATGGTGAGTTGCCCCCAGTCCTATTCTGTTTAATCTCTAGCTTCTGATTGAATTTAACAGGTATACTTCGATGATAATGCTATTGCGAACATTGTTTTTACAAAGATGACGCATCCGGACTCATTAGATGTGGTCGCAAACTTGGTGAATAGTCCTGAAACCGGCTGGCTGCACTATCATGTTGGGGCTATACACGCATATCTGCCTGAGAAAGAACATCCGTCTTCTGATGTTGACCCTGCTTCTTATGGTCCGAAAGCATGGCGAGCATCAGCTTTACCCACATGGAACGAAACTGGAGAGATGAACTTTCCATTGGCGGGAACAAAGCCAGACGACGGCAGCACTATTCCGGAAGCAGACCCTGGGGCACCTCCCTACAAAGGTCATCGCTGGCTACCATTGCCAGACAACGAACGGAATCTCTATAACACACCGATCGCTGAAACGGCGTATGATCCATATGGCCCAGATTGGACAAGCTGGGCAATTCCTGCCCAGGTCCACTATTCTCTGCTTGAGAACCTTGAAAAAAACCAATTGAGTAAATACCATTACGGTAGCGGTCTGGACACTGAACGTGAAGGCATCTGGAATATGCAGTATGGGCGGATGAACATCAACTTCATGGCAATCTGGGGCAATGACGTTCTCGACAACCTGCCTTTCTCGCAGAGTGATGATGAGCATGAACTATCTGTGGTTTTGACCACCAAACTTCGAAGACGTAAGTTTTTTTAATGGTGCTCTTTCGGGCAATTACTGATCTTTGACAGCTCTATTGGTCAACACGCATGCCATTGCCGCTCATTTCAGCTTTCGAACGCAACACGAGCTGTACGAGACTGATCTTCTCAGTCGATACCGTGCGTACGCCAACGAATTCATCTGCACAGCCGACAATCAGATTCCTACATCCGCCTAGTAAAGCCTCTTCACTGGTGATGATTCATCGCGCCGAGGTAGCTGCTTCCACCCCTTGAGCATTTTGAGACATGCGACAGCAGTGGTTAGGTTGGGTTATGGTTGGTACTCAAGATGAGGATTGCGGAGCGCTCTTCCGAGGTGTTTAATTTCCGGAAACACCAAATCGCGGCTAGCTACATCGCTTGCAGCTCAGCTTCTTACGGATTTAGTCACAGAGAAGACTCGCCGCTGCGTTTCGCTCAGCATAGACTATATTCACACGGGGCCAACCGAGGAGTAAAGCAAGTGCTCTACACTGAATAGAGTCGAGCTCTCCAGTCAATCATTACCAAACGCCTTAATCGAAACCCATCCTTACCGCCAATATCTGGACAGCCATAGCTCCAAGAGATCACCACGAATACAGAGCGGCTAGCCTTAACACTTCAGGACGGTTAGAGTATGTGAAACTGATGTTCTCATACTTATGATAAGCCCGTGGCTTGTAAAGAAGCTGTATTATAGTGTACAGAACTTATTCACAAGATCCGTATTAGCTTTCTGTCGCCGGTTGAATATGCCTTGTCTTGTATACCAACTATGCATGCGTATAAAATACTTGGCTCCTACAATCGCGCTCATACACTTGAGACTACTAAAACTCCCTCCCACACATCAAGGCTGCCGCCTCGACCTCCTCACCCTCATCTTCCTCTTAGGGCTCCCACGCCTCTCCTTCCGCATCCTCCAAACCACGCGCCCTTTACTGCATCGTCATTCCTCAGATCTTTGTTCTCTAACCCTTACCTCAAGATATCCCCCCCCCCCTCATCTTCTTCACTAAGTGCATCTATTTGTGTTGAGAGTTTGATTGATTGTGGGAGAAGGCAGTTGGGGTTCGTTTGATTTTAAACTTTTGGGGGAAAAGGGGAGGGGGGGGTTGGCGAATGTTGTGGAGAGAGCCGTTCTTGTTTGAAATTAGGGAAACATGGTTGGGGTTGGAGCGTAGGAGCGGATGTGTGCAGGAAGAATGCTTGGGGGGCCTATAGTTTGCACAGCGAAAGCTTCGATTGATGATGGAGATTCAAGGATCGGAGCAGGAGAAATGGGACGAGGTGGTGTGTGAAGTGAGGAGCATCATGCCATGCATTTGAAATGTATATCGGTTACTTGATGGCTGGATTTATGAGGTTCAAGTAAACACAATCTTCTTCCCCAAACTCGGCACAATCCCTCCAGTCAGCCTTGGAGCAGCAGCCAAAGCCGCTCCAGGCTTTATGGTCCGTGCGTCTACCTTCCTCGGAGGGTAGGTTCTTTGCGGGCGTAGTTTTGTACTTGAATGGCTTTCGTCGGGGGGTTGAGTTGTGTCTGCAGGGGTCGCTTCCGTGAGGTCTTCTCTGCTGTTTTGGTTGGTTTTTGCGGTACCGTCTTTACCGTATCGCTTTTTGTACCTGATTGCCTTGTCTTCTGCAAATTCCATCCGCAGTGGTCGGCCTTTGAACTTGTTCACCCACCACTTTCGCGGTTTTGGTTTGCGCTTCGGCTTCGTCTTCTCCTCTTGTACCTCATCACTCCCATCCTTCCCGCCCTCCTCATCCTCGATATCCTCATTCTCCTCATAATTTACCCACCCCCTTACCGCAGCTTCCCCACCCTCTTGCTCTTCAAACTCCACCCAGGCATACCCCTTACACTTCCCCGAATCCTCAAAAGTAGCAACATGCACATCCGCAATCTCCCCACACCTCGCAAAATGCTCGTGCAGACCTTCCTTTGTAGCATCAAACCCCAGATTCCCCACGAAGATGCGCTTGCTCGGTGGTTTCCCGGAATACGTCGTCAAAACATCCTCCTTTGCTTTCTCCGGTCTCCCGGCAAAGCTTTTAGAGTCTTTGATTAAGACTCTTCTACCTGTAAGCAGCGTTTCGCTTAGGGCGAGAGCTTCTGATATGGGGGTAGCTGTAGAAAAATCAACGTAGGCGAATCCCTTGTTCTGGGGTTTGATCTTTTGCCGTGACGCGGCGTTGGCGGCCTCGCTAGGTGCGGGCATGTGCACCCTTGTGATCATCTCTTCGGTGATGTCGGTGTCTTTTGTAAGAAAATTGCGGAGATCTGATTTTGTTGCGGTCCATGGTAGGTTGCCAATCCAGATGCCGTGTTCTGAGCGCTTTGCTGGCACTGTTTGTGCTGGTACTTCTTTGTCATCTGAATCGGACTGGTGTATCTCGGAGATCATAGGCTTTGCTGCTTTGGCTGATGGAACAATTTTGCCTTTTTTGGCTTTTCGGAGGGCCTTTTTGGACGGCGGTTCTGGGGCCGTGACGTCGACTTCGAGCTCTTCAATGGTGGACTGATCCCTTTTGCGCTTCCTTGGTGGGGATGGCGGCGGTGTGAGACATTCTTCCTCGGGTTCTGGAGCCATTGTAGGATCTCTAGTATTTCCCAGTCATGCCAGTGCTGCTGCTTCATGTTGTTGTGTATCAGGTTTCAACGATGTTGGTAATATTACATATAATACATTCGTCTAGCATGTAATCAAAACGCCCTAGTAAATGCTCCGAATTTACTCTAATGGTTCCAGATCTGTAGATGGTACATCCAAGTAGAACTGGGAGCATGGCGAATTTTATAAGATTGTAGTTAATTCCTCTCAAATTTATTGCCGTCTTTGCTGTTCAAGATACCGTCAAGTAGACAGATCAGCAAAGAAAGGCAAGCCGAATTGATAGCTTATACCCACTGGTAATTGTCTCCACTTCCACTTACGGAAGACTTTGGTGGCGATATTACCAATCAAGATTGCCAGCACCGCGCAATATCTAATCCGCCAGGAGGTCTAGTCAGCGGAGATCACTGGGGATTCGGAAAGCGGGATGTTCTTTGACGATTGAAACAGGCAAACTCACATAGCAGAGGCGGCCAGAACTTCGTGGTACTCCATTCTCGTACACAAGTAGAGCACTGCCGAAATGACAAGCGTAGCCACCAGCAGTACCCCAACACACTTGACACTTGACGAGTTGGTGATTTGAGAATAGCTAAGCCAGTGTAGAGAGTACGTAGAAATGACTGATAGGACAACGATGATGAAACTTTTGACGAACACGACAAGACGATCTACCCGCTCCTTTGTGAAATAACGGATATTTGGATAAGCCGTTTTCTGGTGGTATGCCTACGTATTGAACGCATCAGAACTGAGTGTATCTCCACGAAAGAGTAGAGAGACGCTACCTTGGCACAAAAGATGTACTTAAGAAGACAGGACCTTGATTAGTTACCTTCTCTCCGCAGCAACACTCGGGAGCGACCTACCTGGATAGGTTTGCAATACATCATGTTAAGTACTCGCACAATAGATTCACCCAGCCATGAAAGTTCTCTCCCAGGCCGAAGGGTTACGAGATCTTCTTTCTGATAGACATATTGGGTATCGGCGTGGAGCAAAGGTTTCAAAAGCAAGTCATTTTGTTCAAATCTGCTTTCCACGAAGTTTTGGAGATTTCTGTGATCGCGCGGCGCTGGACGGCTCATCGCAGCCAGCTGTTGTGCTTGTAGTAATAAGCGGCCTGGAACTCAATTCATGGTCTGGTTCAGGTAGAGTCATAGTAGGTCTGATTTACCATATTCGTATACTTTCTTCTCGGCTTCTTCCAAAAGCATCTTGCGGGTCCCTTGTTCATCGGTGTCTCTTCGACTTTCATCTTTCGCCCTTGACTGCAGACATTTTCTCGTCTGTTACGACTCCAGAAAATCTTGATGGTCCAAGTCATCCAACGACCCTTCAATTTTCCTTAGCTCATCCTGTTTTCGCAGAAGGATTCCAGCGTGCAGGAAGCCAAACCGATTATATATCAGGAAGTTCTCATCGCTGTTCATGAAGGCTGCAACTCTTGGATATCACAATGGGTAGTCTTCCACTATGATAAATCTTAGCACGAGGGTTCCAAGTCGAAAAGGAAGCTGCTCACATTTCCGAACGGGATGTTGTCCATCACCATAACCGAACCCTCTCGTAACCAGAGTTTCACTAATCTGACGCCATAGGACTTGAAGCCGATTTCCCTCTTCATGGCGAAATCAGTGGATGGGGCTCAGAGAAGAATATAGGTCTGTAAGGAAAATGGAGCATACTGTTCACGAATTTATTAGTATCTGGGGAGGATGAGTATTGTGGAACCACTCCTGGAATCCTTGCAGTACCTTTTCCGATCCCACTTCCAGAACCATCAGAGGACATTGCTGTCGCCATCATGTCAAAACGGTAGTAAGATAGAAGCCAAGGCGGAACTGAAGTGGAAATTGAATTGAAGAGGGAGAATAGAAAGGGAATTGAGCCCTCGAACGATGGCTTAGCCTCCTTAGCAAATTCATTCAGATTTCACATGAGAGCCAAGGCGAACGAGTGAATACTCGGGGCATCTTATGGCAGACTCCAAGGTACTGCCAGCGATAAGCTGAAACGACTCTTGGTCTAGAGCACCCAGCATAATCGGAGTCAATTGTTAAACATATCGATAGTCGACTTTGGTATCCCGCACCATGGTTTCCGCAGTACTCCAAGCAGAAAGATTGCGATGCTTTAGGCCGCCAAAAGGAGCAACCCGCTTGCTATAGCAGTTATAGGGTCATTTCGCAACATGCGCTTTGTACTCCCTAACTCGATTCTAAGTCTGACGATGTAAACCCAGGAGTTATCATAGCCAGCATTAATTACTTCAAGGAGACAAAGATCATCATCATCTGCGTAGACAGAAGTCAAGAGATGAAGCCGGACTTGAGCCTGCGGCGTTGGTCCTTTGCTGGCGGTCAAGTGCAAGATTTCCACTTTGTGATCAATGGTACTCTGAAAGACTTGTTATAAGTTGTCAACGTTTCAACCTGTCAGAATTGATTGGGTGAGTGGCAATCGAGAGGTCTGCCTCTTTGCATGTTGTGAAGCTATCAAATCTTCCATCCCACGCTACGATAAGGACTGCAACCGTCATAGACAGTTTTCCCAAGTCGGAATTTCCGAGCGAAGCGCAGTCAGAGAGCAGAGCTCGCTGCTAGAGCTCCTCTTCATGTGGGTTAACAGTGGCTATTCCATTGAGCGGCAGTCCAGCATAGTATCATCAGGTCACCTGAATGACTCGACGAATAACTTTCTGTAACGCGTGAGAAGATCAGCACAGTGCAATTCGAACAAGAAGGAGGGCATTATGGATCTTGGCAAGGGTCCCCCGACAGGAGTCACGGCATCCGGACGCGGGTATATAAGTCCGCATAGCTGGGAAGAACAGACAGCTCACTCAAGTACTGCATAAATGTTCCAAGCTGTTCTCAGAAAAGCAATACTGTCCGGCTCAAACAAGTGAGAAGTGCACATAAGTGAATGAGATTGTATGAGAGAATAGTTTGACATAATGCGAAAGCAGTAGATACAACTCAACATCTCAATTGACGAATCTTATCAGGTGAACTATTTTCTCACACACGGAATTCTTAAAGGGTGTAGAAAGTTGGACTGAGCGACAATATCAGTATAGACGCTAGAGACTGATCAAACCAAAGTGTTTCTCTCTTCACTTCTTCTCGTCGCACAAGCTTTGCAATGAATCTTGAGCCAATGGTTGTATTGTTTCATGAGTTCAGCTGTCCATGTCAACATCTTTCTACAGTGACCGGTTATTGTTTCAGCACCCGGCAATACCTGCCCTGATCTAATTCACTTATTTTAGCATAGTTGGATGATAATCTTTCTTGGAATGAAACAAACACCCAAGACAACACTCAGAGTTACATTATCTCATAGTCTACACAGTCTGTCTATCTGGCCTTGGATCTTTGTCTAGATGTCATTTACAACGGTCAATGATCCTGGGCACGATGCCCTGCCTCCCACTGCACCTCCAGAAAACACCAGCAAACAAACCTACAAGTCCTACAAGTATTGTGCCTGCCAATGCTAAGAAGCTGGAAATTGAAGCTGATCAAGATGCAGGAAGAAATTTCTCAAAATGAAGCATACGTTCAAGGAAAAGATGAGGGAGAGCAACACTCTATTCGACGAAGAGCAGAAGGCACTGAAGCTTGCCCGTCGACTCCAGGAACAGAATGAGTAATATTCAGTGGTTCGATCCTTAGGGAGATGATCTCATACTCACCCTGACAGTCAACTTCTTGACCTACTACTTGATGTCAACGAGTCTAACCGGATACCTCCATATGTTCGCTACGACCTTCGATCGCCCACACCCGACGCGCTTGCCGTTCCAGCTCTTGAACCTGACCGTTCGCCTCGGGGCTCATATGATGCGATCGAGGCGCGCGCAGCATTGGAAGACCTGAAGGCGGATCTTAGAATTGGCCAGGTTTCGCCCAGATCGTACAGTCAAATCGAAGCTTCTTTATTGGACATCATGAACAAGCCTAAAATTCTCGCCCACCTTGACGCTACACCACATACTACGCTAGAGTCTGTGCTTCCTGATAATCTTCCTTCGGATTTGGATGAGGATACACCGACAGGCTATCTCTCTCCAGTTCACGAAGAAGAGTTCTTATCGAACTTGGACATCACTCTCGGGGATGGTCCTCTCGACTCAGGACCCATCTTCCCATCACCACTGGCCAAGACCAGTGCCAGAGACAAGGAGAAAGATGCGTTGCTTCGTAATCCGGTGTCTGTATACAATTGGCTTCGTAAACATCATCCGCAGGTTTTCCTCCAAGATGAGTCGAGTTCCGACAAGCCTGCGCCAAAGCAAGCGCCCAAGCCTTCGCCCAAGCCTTCAAATCCCACGAAAAGTTCGAAACGGATCAGTGCTGTTCCAAAGCAAGAACAAGAGATCCTTGATGAAGAAGGCTACCTAGTGGAAGGAAATCTGGATGTGCCTGTAAAGGCGAAGCGCAAGAGAGAAGATGAACCTTACAGACCTAAGGGTGGAAGCAGTAGACCTACGAAGAAGAAAAGAACTAGTGGAGGAACAGCGACGAAAAGATCTGTTGGCGACGAGGATGCTACTTGAGATACCCACTGGCTTGTACTTGTGATACGACTTTCTAATGCTTAAACGTCAACTACATTGATTGCATCTCTATTATATTATTTGCAGTAGTACAGAAAAAAATATTAGCTGGTTTACTCCATCGTCGGGAAGTGACTTGCTTGTCCTATTGTTCTCATGTCTCAATCTTTTCAAGTTCTGCACAAGCTTTCCGCTTCCGGCGCAATTTCGCATTGCGAAACAACAGGTTCGTGGATTTCTTTCATGTGCTCCTTCTTGGCGAGCGCAAGCGGAAAAGTCATGTTTGCTGTATGAATGATTGCTTTGCTAATATTGAGAGCACAATGGTTTCCACTATTTCCCAACGTGGAGCTGAACAGGAGGCGCCAGCGTGGCACAAGACATTGGAGCATCGGAGCAACTGAGAGTTCTTGGAGCATTGCACTATAAATCCGCGGGGCTGGAGCGGACTTGACAGCCAGACGGAAGTCGAATAAATGGCGCCCCTTAACCCAAAAGCTACTTCATTCCACCCACCTCCTGTGGTCCCTCCTAGACCGGCAAAGCGACTACCTCCACAAGCGCAAGGTGGGGAGATCCCGATGAACCGAAGCCCAATCCCCCCTCCTCCGCCGGGATCCCCTCCACCCCCTCCGCCTCTACCTCCCGCGGGCCCTCCCAGGCCTGCGTCAAGGCAGCGGTCTTCAATACCGCAGATGGGCCAGGTCCCGGAGGGCAGAGTTCATCGGCCGTTGCCTTCTCTTCGCCCCCTACTTCCACCTCGATTCGAGGCTCGTCGTCGAATCGAGCTACAGCAGCGTCCTGGTTTTGAAGAGGCATTGAACTGGTATCGAGATCACCTTACCGAGGCTGATTACAATTTCAACAACCCGACCGGCCTCACAGACATCCAAAAGCTTTTGAGAGGTGATGCCAATCCGGCTCCTGGCGTTGATTCTCACTCTTGGAGACCGGTTAGGGATTTGGGTGCGGGTACCTACGGTTCGGTTGTTTTGTGGCAGCGTGATACTGGTAATTGCGATCATGTGGGTTTGGATTCCTTAACTTTTGGCGGAGTGTCTACTGACGGAATTCACAGCCCCTCGAATACGTAGCTTGTAAGGACGCTAAATTCGACGTCTTCTACCAGGATTACTGCCACGAGGGTCATTTGATTCGGAGGCTCAACGTAGCAGGTTGCCCAAACGTGGTCAAAATACATGAGTGGTCGCCACTACCTGAGAAAGACATTATCAGAATGATTCTAGAGTATTGTCCGATGGGAGACTTTCGTGGCCTGTATAAATTCTATTATAGACATAAGTATGACTTTAGCTTCTTTATGACGAATCATCAAGCTAATTGATGTGGAAGATTGATATTCCCCGAGGCGTTCCTTTGGCACGTCTTTCACAGCATTGCAACAGCGATATGTTACTGCGCCCGTGGAACGACGGAGGATGAACCCGTTCGGGGGTGGCAGGAAATCATCCATCGGGACCTCAAGCCGACAAATAGTCAGTAAATACTCTGCTCGGACTTCTTAGCTCCAAAATCGCAAACACGCTGATATCTGTCTTCAGTACTCCTTTCCGAACCAACAAATCCTCAATTCTACCCTACCCTCAAAGTCACTGATTTCGGCTTGTCGTACAGTGTCCCCACAAACACCGACTCCGTACGCCGTTTCAAACGCAACTACTGGTCCGGTGGCACTGAGTTCTACTGCGCCCCAGAGGTCGACGTTGACGTACGTTCCGATCCAGATCAGGCCCCGGACGACATCGTCAGCCCACGTTCGGACATATTCTCGCTCGGCTGCATATTGATGAAGTTCCTCTGGCTTGCCCAAGATCACTACCATACAGAAGAGTGGCATCAGTTGGATCTCGACCAAACGTGGGCTTACGAGTGGTTTCCATACTCGCGGGTCCTCGTCGATCTCGTCCGTCAATGCCTCGAGAAAGACGCTCGCGCTCGACCTCGCCCACTCGAGCTTTTCAAAATCACTCGGGAGCACGCAGCCAGGACGAAAAGCGAAGTCCAGTACTACTTCGACCGGGACCGGATCCGCAACGGAGGCATCTACTATGGCATGCTACTCTCCCGCGACCAACAAACCCTCTTCATGGAAAACCCCTCCTTCGCCCAACGCGTCCTGCGCGAAACCGACTGGTTCTACAATAACCACACCAAAATGCAACTCCTCCTCAACACCCGCCAAAACCCCCTCGCCTCCGCCCCGCCCCCGGGCTGCATCGCCCTCCTCAGCGGCCTCCAAGGCCACATTCCCCTCGCCGACCTTGCCCGCATCTACCACGGCGTCCCACAAGGCAACTATCTCGAGAAAATGCCCGTCTACGACGCGCAGGGCCGCGAAGTCGTCGGGCCGGGCGGGCACCCGTTTCTGAGATATGTCGGCCAGGAGCGCCTGCGCGTGCCGGAGCTGAACAAGAACTGGAGGGCTGAGAGGGCGCGACGGGAGGCGTATAGGTTGGAGCGGGAGAGGGTGTGGGAGGAGCAGCTGGCGCGGGCGAGACAGGATGCTATGCGCCACCCGCCGGGTCTAGCAGCAGATGTGAGAAATCTTGGAGAGATGCGGCCGAGGCTTCTAGATGGGGGGTATGGTAACATCGACCCCAATCTTGGTTATGGTAGACCACCGCTACTGCCACTACGGCCGCCGCCACCGCCGCCACACGACAACGCAGCGGGTAGGGCGGGACTGTTTGGGCAAGTGGGGAGAGGTGGGTTTAAGGGGTTGAAGCGTGCGGCTCCGGCTCCGGCTCCGGCGGCAATTGGTGACTTCTTGGGGGGCGTGAAGGGGGGGAGGGTTGCGAAGAGGGGGGGTGGGGAGGGGCGCGGTGGCGGTGGGTATAAGATGTGAGGGTTGGTACTGGATTGCAAAGTCTGACAACTCGCGACTTGCATCTGCGCTCATCCCTTTCTATTCGCCAAGAAAAGAAAAGAAAAGAAAGAAATCCATTGCGTTAAGGTCACCACCACTCTCCCCATCTCCCCCTCTCCCCCCCTCCCCTTCTCCCCCTTCTCCCCCTCACGCAACAGCAACCAGCAACCCGCAACCCGCACCACCGCCTCCCACCCCCCTATCTCCGCTCCCAAAACAGCGCCAAGAACCTCAGATCCAGACATCAAGAGCCCTCCCACGCACGAGTTTGAAGTACCCGCGAAACCAGCACACAAACATCTCGTACGCTTGTCTAAACTTCGGTTCGGGGGTTTTACCGCGAGTGTTTCCCACAAGCAGCCAGCCAGCCAACCAGCCAGCCAGCCAGCCAACCAATCTACCGATCTACAGACGACTACCACAGGACGAAACACCCCCACCACCACCATCTTCCCCCGCAAAAGCACCATCCAAGCCCACATTGATCACATCCATCACATCCACCCCCCACCCCACACACAGGACATTCAAACCACTTACAGTATATCCACTTTTTCCCCACATGTCGGTGTGGGCTCGAGCCGACAACAGCCTGAAAGATAAATCCCCGCCTTGTCAAAAAAGACACAAACACGGAAAGGGTTTTCGCGTTAGGGGGTGAACGGTCTGGAGACCAAGAAACGGGTTATAGTAAGAAAGAAGAAAGATTTTCGTTAAGGGAGTGGGGGGGGGAAGTTGAGTGTGTTTTCATCGACTCGCAGAAGCTGCAGTATGTAGACGGCGAAACCCACGCAAAAGTCCTCGAATCTGCTTTTTTGCCTTTAGAAAAGGCTATTCCTGCATACTTACTACTTACTCCCTCCTACACGCAATGGACAGGGTTGATGGGAAATCTCCGATCGAGGTGGAACGGATAGATCCAAACACAACGATCACATACGCCAATTCGATCTTTTTTTATATTTTTTTTTTTTTTTTTTTAAAAAGCCAACCCAAAAATCAAACAGCAACATCTCCCTCCCATCCCGTCTTTATTACTTTTCCATAAAAAGAGCGATTCGACTACCTTACTCCGCACAAACCCCCCCCCCTTCCCTCTCTAACTTGTATACCTTCATCACCACCCAAAATTTCTTCTATTAAAAAAAATCAAAAAATCCAGTTTTCGATAAAACGCATCGGGCGGGGGGTTTCTACTCATTTCGAAGATCGCGGGATGGATGGGATGCCGGTGTTGATGGAAAACTGTTTTTGCTCGGCGGGAGCGGGGAGACGGGGAGGGGAGGGGAGGGGAGGCTGCGTGTGTCGTCGGCGGAGTGGGATGGGATGGGATGGGATGGGATGGATGGTTGAGGGGAGGGGGAGTTGTTGCTGGCTAGATGGGGGGAGGGGGGGAGGGGGGTTGATGTATGTGTATGTATGTACGGCCTAAAGTACGTGCGGTCTATGGGTGTGTGTATGGTTCTGGGCTTGGGCTTGGGCCGTTATTCAGATGCGATACAATACAATACCATACGTAAACCAAAACCAAACCAAACCAAAATCACGATTGGGATAGGTGGGGTGACGAGAAATCAAACCGCTAGTAGACTGGGGTCGGATAGTGATGTTTAGGGGGGAAAAAGATAACCCTCTCCTACGCAATCTGTCAGACTGAGTATTTATTTAACCTGGGGTTTGAAAGGACCGCGCTGCCGCTGCTGGATGAGGCCATATTTGCCAAGGTAGGCCGTGCTCGTTTCTTCGTGCCTGTTTCGTGCCGAGTCGATCCCGCTGGCTCGGGCGTTTTTGGTGTTTCACGATCGGGAGGACGTTACGTGTCTGGACGGGAGGGTTTGGTGCGCGGTTTCAAGCCGCAGCGGCAATGATAGTGGGGGCTGCTTTGAATGTTCAATGTTCAAAGGCGATTTGCGAAACTTCTGTTGCTCTAGCTACCTCAGCCAGCAGAGCGAAACGCCTGATATGCTACACCACGTCTAGCATCCCCAGCAAATGTCCCGCCATATGGAGGTAGACAGCAAAGATCCTCCGGTGCGATGAAGCAGCTCCGAGTAAACTCCGTCTAAAATGCTCATACATCATTCAGCAACAACAATCGATAGGATTCATCCATCATCCGTAGAACCAGTACTGAGCTGCGTATTGCACCTCCATGTCCTTTGGCTGGCCTGAACAGCTGGCCGGTGCCTTGCCACCAGCAGTCTCGACGCGGTATACCTCGCTCAGGTCCTTGCTCCCGCCCGCATCACACAAATCCAGCCAATCCACCGCACCAACACCTTGGTTGTTAGGACCCTTGCTCGCGTTTGCCGGCGCAGAGATACCGGCAGACTTTTTTGCCTTTGCGAACCCGGTGCTCCCCAGATCAAAGGTCGGTACTCCGGCGCTATCAAAGTAATGGTGGCCGATGATTGGGATGGAAGAATTCTCAATGGTGGCAAAGTCAAAGGAGACGAGGTAGCCCGGCAGGAGATTGAGGATTTGCAAGCCTTCGCTAGGCGGGAGTAGGGGTAGAAGTGCAGAGGCGTCAAGGAGGTCGGCTCGGGCGCCGACGGAGACCGGAACGGTGTAGCCGGGTGCGCAGGTGTAGTTCTGTGTTCCGCGGCCGAGAGTGATGGCTTTGAGTTTGAGGCCCGGCGATGGCGAAGGCAGCGAGGTGGCACCTAGGTTGGAGGTCAGCAGGTGTATGCAAAGTCTTGTTGGTTAGTGTGTTAGGCATTTGTATCTAACGGATGACTTGGATATGAAATTGTTGCGTGCAATAAATGACTTTCCAAAGTTAGGGAACGGGCTCGACATCTGGACCCAACGGTCTTGAAGAGGCTTACCATTGCTGAGAGGCACAGTGTAGCTAGACAGGTCAACCCCTCCAGAACGGGAGGATAATGGTCGTGGGGAGCGTCGAGCTTCGGAACAAGACACCAAGGCGAGCAACAGCACTGTCAAGGTGGTAAATAGCGACATGGTAGAAGCGATTATCTGAATTACTGTAAAACTCAATAAGGTGTGTGTGTGTTTAAAGAGTGACTCTAGTTGGATTGAACTGGGAGAAAGGGCGACGAAAGGAAGGGCTGGAGGTGGGCTGTACAGTTTGACGGGTGGATAGATGGACGGATGAAGGTTTGAAGAGTGAAGAAAGTAATCGGCTGTTATCTTCACAGTTTCTTCGCACGTGCCGCTGCAAAAGCTAAAGAAAGCCTAATGCAGGAAGAGCGGTATTCTCGTCGTCGCAAAACAGAAAGATTGGGGGTCCAAACATTTCAATGGGAAGACTGGGAGAGACTCGTCTTTCTTTCATGTATGGAACTACCTACTCTGCTGTACCTACCTACCTACCTTACCTACGCAAGAGCGTTCTGAAACTGGGCGGCAGACAGCAGCAGTTTCGCTCGATGATTAGCTACCTACCTACCTTACATACCTCGCGCATAGCATCATGATCTAAAATTGCAGTTGCACGTCGACGCTACATGACCCTTTTTGGGGGACATTTGTGGTCGTACCAGCTGTGGGCCGCAAGATTCCACTATCTGCCGTAGTCGTAGCTGTCAGAACGATAGGTCATCTCGGTCAGGCACACCGAACACGCCCGCACGACTGCATAGCCGTGCATACTCGTGCATACTCGTGCATAACGGAGGGAAAATAGAAATAGATCAATTGTGTTGGAAAGACGAAGTGGGGAAGGGAAGGGTGAAGACTCAAAGGAGGAAGGGAAAGCCGCCAAGATGATGGATCTTCGAGGCGCGGCCCGGAGATCGTAATAGAATTAATCCCTGCTGAAACCCTTGGTTTTCCCCACTCCGCGCTTGCAGTCTTCAACATTCGCCCAAACATTTCCTCAAACACCCACCCCCACCGCAATGCGAGAGCGTTTGCCCCAAGTTCAACTCGCTCACTGCTCACTCAATCCTGCTACTGTATCATTGTTTCTGTTTAGACGAGGGTGAGTGTCGAGGGAAACCTGAGCAGCCCGCAAGTGGAAGTTTGTCCATGGAACAAGATGCACAATTGCACTCTTCTTCTCTGCCATCCCCACCGGCCAGCAGCACTGACTAGAAGTTGGTGGACGTCCCATCCATGCATCGAAACGACTATCGATGGATCAAAGTCTTCGACTTGACGTGAAGCCTTCGGAGCCTGGGCATATATATCTGATGCCATGTACTCGACACAACCATCGAAAAGGCCGATGCACAGAGCAGCCAGCCTCCCCGAAGCCATAGACATCCCAAGCCATGCCATGTGATGCAACCGACCCCGACCCCCTCCTCACCCCTTCGACGCTGTCAAAAACATCGCCTTGAAATCATCATTACTCTTCGGCTTCCCTTCCTTCTCCATCGAACTCTCCCGATCCACATCCATACCCCCTTCTTCCTTCACCACGCCCTCATCCCTCGCTCTCGCACCCCTAAGCCCCGCCACCCCCCTTTTCACACCCAACCCGCCCCTCCCTCCCCTCCTCGTACCTGGCTGATTAGGTCTCCTTATCGGCGCCATCGGCTGCAATGTCGTTGGCTTCTCGCTCTCTTTCTTTCCCCCGTCACCAACACTGATTTTATCCTTCCGCCACTCCGCTTTTTGCTTGAGCATGTCGCTCACCGTGCCTACGCTAATCTTTCTTCCCGGAATGATTTCCGTTCCTTCAAGAGCAAGCGAGGCTTTGCCTACGCTTGCCACGTCCGCAAACTCAACAATAGCGCCTTGGTGATCTGGACGCAGGACGATTTTAACGAGGGAGCCGTAGGGTTCGACGAGGGCGCGGATGCGGGCGTCGTTGACGGTATCGGGGATGTTGAGGAGCGCGACGGTTCGAGATTGGATATCAGAGGACGAGGTGGGGGGAGGCGAGGTGGATGTAGTGGGCTGGGTTGTGGGAGAGGCAGCGTCTCCGTTCGTGGGTGGAAGTGAAGGGGATGGCGAGGTTGAAGCGCGGGAGTTGGAAGCAATGATGGTGGTTGCTTGTCGTTTTGCTGGATTGTTAGTCGAGAGGAAGACGTTTAGAAGGCGGGATTTGAATTTCGTAAGGTTGAGTTCCAGGGCTGCGTTGGCTTCTTCCTAGGTGGCTGTTAGTGCAGGCTCCTGTAAAAGATATTATGGAGGACTACTCTATTTGAGAAGACCACAAATGCTATACCCTTGCTCTTTCCTGCAATGTTTGTAGGAATTCTTATCTTTTCCACGGTGCCGTACTTTGAGAAGACCTGTTTGACCTCGTCTTCGGTAGCGCTCCAGTCTAAGTTGGCCACGTACAGTTCTCGGCCTTCATGCATGGCGCCCTGCCTATCTTGCTTGACACCAGGATCAGAAATCTTGGCCACAAGTTTCAGCTTCCCGATCACCTCGCCGTCTCGCTGGGTGGCGGCCCGGGCTTGGCTAGATGACTTGAATTGAACGTAACAGAAGCGGCGGTGGGTATTGTACTTTAATGAGGGGAAGCGAACGTCAACGATTTCCCCATACTGTACGCGAGTTAATAACAGATCTCCATGAACTATGGTGTGAATCGGATACCTTGTTGAAATTTTCTCGTATAAACTGTTCATCGGCGGTTGGAGGGAAATTTGTAACGAACAAAGTCGACCCTGTACCGACGTGGACTTCTATAGCACTACCATCAAAAGTCTTCATATCCTTTGTCTGGGCAGTAAGTACGTCCTCTGCTGAATCGAATTCGATTGTAGCGGTAGCTGATGCTCCATCGCTTTCTGGCAGAAGCTTCAAGCTATTGATCACGCCGCACTATCCACGTCCAGTCAGCATATAGTAAAGGCTGGCGCAATTGGGAGACTTACATCTCTAAAATACTGACGAACCCTAGTTTCCGTTGTTTCAGCAGGTAAATTCTTCACAATGATGGTCGCATTCTCACGGTCGCGCTTAAGACTAGAAGAAGCTGGTAAAGCTTGTTCATCAACTTGCATTGCCATATTTCCAGATCCATCTTGCCGGCTCTTCTTGCTACTGCTAGCCTCCAGTGGATCAAGATCAGCGTCTCGTTTTCGCTTGCCAACGTTGAGGTTGCTTTGGGCATTCAGAGACGCTTCCTCTTCTTGAGCCTGCTGCAACTGTTGTGTATGTTGTACCTGAGCTGCTTCGTATGCCTCGATGGCTTCTTTCTCCCTTCTCTTCTTTACGATTTTCTTTCTCTTCCAGATTTGAACAACTGACGATTGAAGCTCTTCCGTATCTTCATGGTCTTCACAGTGATACCGATATACGTCCAATATCTTCTCTGGCCAGTCCAGCTTAGGCCTCGCCATCGCAGTGCGTAGAACATTTGTGGCTTCACTAGGCTTCACTTGTGACCCTACGCCATTTGAACTATTGTCACCGTAGGCCAGCTTTCCCCAAACATTCATTTCCCAGAGGTAATAACGAAGCCAAAACTCATGGCTATCACCGTGTCTTGGTACCAAGCTTTTCCAATAGTTTCTTGCACCCTCGAGGTTACGACTTTGAGTGAGATACTTGATATAAATTCTTTCTAGGCGATATTCAGGATCTCCACTGTACTCCTTACCGTGCTTCGCTTGGCCAAGGGTTTCCATATCCTCAATGGCCGAGCGAATACCGACCTCCGCTACATCTAGATCCTCATCCGTGGCATCCAGATGGAACGCTCGGCGTCGCAAAAACCCACACCAGGCAGTATGAACGTTGAGGACTTCTTGCATACCACCAGCGTCCA
>JAABUW010001253.1_pt1 | contig 43951 bp, 47 predicted proteins | sample 5560081 | NCBI WGS metagenome assembly JAABUW01 (sample SAMN10711882, study PRJNA513363) | rock metagenome | isolation source: Antarctica rocks | place: Antarctica: Victoria Land, Knobhead sud | reverse complement strand
TTTAGTTGACATGAAATACTTAAGATTTTTGTGATTCATGATCATCTTGATAGAATAAATAAAGTCTTCAAGCTCTGATAATCATTTCTTGAAAGTGCAAACAATGATCATGAGTTCTTTATCGTAGATCTTGTAGTTACACTCGACTGAGTTATGCTTCTTTGAAAAGTAAGCGACTGAATGAAGAATCTCATTTTCATCATATTGAGAAAAAATGTCTTCAAACACATAGTTCAAAGCATTGATTTCTATTATAATCTTATGATTTGAATTATAATAACAAAGAATAATCTTGAAAGTGAAGACTTTCTTAAGAATGTTGAATGCAATCTGATATTTCTGAAATCAGACAAAGAGTACATCTTTTCTGATGAGACGAGTGAGCGAGATAGTTATTCTACTATAGTCATAGATGAATATTTTATAAAAGTTCGCGAAATCTAGAAAACTTTGAACGTCTTCAACATTGATCAAGATGAGTCATTTGACAATGATGTTTATCTTAGAAGAATTTATCTTGATCTCTTCAATGATGATTATCAATTCTAAATATGAAACATAAGTGATGTGAAACTTGCATTTGATTATATTCATCTGAAGATCTGCTTCTCACAGCTTTTGCAGAATGAGCTTGACATGAATTTTATGCTTGAGTTCATTGTCAAAATAGATCAAAATGTCATTCAAATAAGCTGTACAGAACTTATTTAAATGTTCATGAAGAATATTGTTGATGTACTTCTGAAATGAGACAGATTCATTACATAAATTGAAGAGCATAACTAGATACTTGAATAATTCAAATCGAGTGCAAAAGATAATGAGAATTTCATCTTCTTCTTTGATTTGAAGTCAATTGAACGCAGAGATGATATTCAGCTTAATAAAGATTTTAGCTCAACTTAAATGATTCAGCGTTTCTGAGATCAGAGACAGAGAATATTGATTCTTGACTGTGATAGCATTCAGATCTTGATAGTTCATGCAGAAGCAAAGTTCTTCTTCAAGTTTCTTGATGAAGAAAACAGAAACAATCATCTGAAAGCAACTGACTTGAATAAAATCTTTGCTCAAATTCTCATTCAGATAACGTCGAAGTTCTAGAATTTCATCACAACTCATGTTATACAAAGTGAAGACTGAAGATTGAGCATTTTCTTTAAAATGTATGACATGATCATGAGTTTAATGCAAAGACAAGATATTGACGTTCTTCTTAAAAAAGATGTTTAGAAACTTGAAATATCTGAACAATAGAATTGTGACTGAATCAACATTTTTACTTTGTTGATAAACTTTAAGATTTTCTTATGTCATGAATGCAGTCAAATAAAATTTCTTTTTCATTTGATGATGATTCAGATGATGATTCTTATCATACATACTGTCTTGAGAATGAGATGAGAATTGAGCAAGAGTTGAGCTGTTCTTTGAACAGATAGTTAAAGTCACGTGACGTGATTTTAATTCATCAGAATCTAGACTAAAAGACGAGATTGACTCAAGATTCAAAAAGACATCGATTTTCTTTAAAGTGATGCTAAACACTTCAATGTCTTTAACATGAGTAGCATGATCAAAGCTTTGAACTCTCAACTCAACTATGTCAAGTTGTATAAAAGATTGATTGAATTGATCTGCTTAAAAAACAACAGAAGTTCTAGAAAGAAAAGAATTTCAACACTTAATTTTTGATGAGTATTTCTTTTAAATGACTTAAAGAATATGACTAAAAACTTCTTGTTTCAAATGAGAGACAAGATTAAACAAGATTTATTTCTTGTAAATGAGCTGAATATTAGTTTGCTTCTCATAAGTGAACGGAAAATTATATTACTTCTTGTGAGCAGATGAAAAACTGAGTTACTTTTTGTAAGTGAATTAAGAACTGAATTGCTTCTTGCAAGTGAACTGAGTGCTGAATTGCTTCTTATGAGCAAATGAGAAACTGAGTTGCTTCTTGCAAGTGAATTGAGAACTGAATTGCTTTTTGCAAGCAAATTGAGTGCTGAATTGCTTCTTGTGAGTAATCTGTAAACTGAATTGCTTCTTGTGAGTGATTTGTGAACTGAATTGCTTCTTGTGAGCAATTCATGAACTGAATTGCTTTTTGTAAGCGAACTGAAAACTGAGTTGCTTCTTTCAAGTAAATTGAGAACTAGATTGCTTCTTGTGAGCAAACTGAATGCTGAATTGCTTTTTATGAATAATTTGTAAACTGAATTGTCTCTTGTGAGTGATCTGTAGATTGAATTACTTCTTGTAAGTGATTCATGAACTGAATTACTTCTTGTGAGTGAATTGAAAGCGAGATTGAAGAAAAGCTACTTTGTTAACTTCAAGCGAGAAATTTTCTTCTTGTTGATTAAAATCATAAATCTTGACGAGAAATTGATAATAATGATTAAAACAGAAGAAGAAAGATGAAATGAGAATATTGTGTTTAAAATTGACATCAATGACGTGACAATGAAGTTATAATAAACTCATGATGATGAGATACTGATTTAATTCAATGATATAGAAGAATAGTTTTTTAATGTATTTATTAAGAATTATTATGATTTCAACAACATGAATAATGTCATTGATTAAAGCGACTTGATCATCAAATTCTCAAAGTCTGTGAGAATGAGTTAATTAATGCAAGAGAAGATGATGTTGTTGCGTGAAGAATTTATTCATAAAGACATAAGCAAAGATTTCACTATCAATCAAAGTGAGAGCGAGAACTTTAGATTAAGCTTAACGTAGAATATAGAATATTATCATGTGATTATCTTTGAATGTTGAATTAAATTCAAAGAGTTTCAAGACAAATTTGACAGAAAACTTTTTATATGATTGAAGTGAGAGTGAAAAGATTGAAACTAGTAGACAAGATGATATGTATACAGATTTCTGAGCATAATTTAGCTCAGAAACTAAACTTTTTTGCAGACAGCGAGATTTCTTCATCTATATTGATGATGTCATTGTTGTAAATGTTCATGATATGCAGAGTGAAGAACTTTTTATTTAAGCATTCTTTAATGATTTTGCTCAAATGTTGCAATTTGCAGTAGTAACACAACTTTCACTTGTTGCAGATTTTTTTGATCTCAGAAATGATCAAAGTCTTATCTTGAACAATGATAATAATGAAGTTTAGATTCATTGATTCATCAAGAAACAAAAGAGAAAGAAATAAAGATACTGTTAAAATAACAGTTATAAAAATGATGATCTTTGATTTCAAAAAGTTACTAGTTGATGCAGAGATGTTCTTGACTTTGATGAATGAAACAATGATGAAGATGAAGTGAGATTAATAATGTTTAAGCTGCTGAAGCTCTTCATTGATGTCAAAGAATGCTTAAACTCATTGATGAAAGATGAAAGATTGAATTTCATTGAAATTTTGTCAGAAGAAAATGATAACTTAAGTGAAATAATTGACATTGCACTTCAGACAGTCAATCAACAAGAAATCTTTCATCAAAAAATATTCTTTCTTTTAATAAAAGAGATTGTAGTAGTTGACAAAGCTATTTATGTCTTACTTCAGAATTTCGCGAAGATATAAATGAGCATCTTCTATCTTGAAAGAATTGTCACAGCAATGACATAACTTGTATCATCAATCTGTGAAGATGAAAATAATACAAAGATCATTAACTCAATATTGACTCATTAGATTGTGAATCTTCTTATTTATGATGAGTTGTGACTTGACATAAATGATCTTGACTCAATGAAAGAAGTAATGATCATTATTCATGTTCATGCGCTGTATCAGACTCTGCTTTCATGCATTCAATTGATCTTTGTTTCTCTTATACTTAAATATGTCAAGAAGCTTCTTAAATTTAGAAGTAATAAAAACAGCAACAAAGTTCACAAAGAAATAAATGATGAAGAAAGATTGATTGTTCAAGATTTATGTGATGATCTGAGTTATCATCACAAGAGATTAAGAATTCAATTTTATATAAATTGAAGAATTAAGAATGATGAATGAAAATGAAGTGATAACATCATGTTGTCAAACTTGATTTTGAAGCTTTTGCATTGCGTGAAAGATTTCAACTGAATTTTCAATCATACTTTGAGTGAACTGTTCAACAGCATGCTCATCGTTGATCAAGAAATTATGAAATGATTTCATTTAAGCAAAAGAATAACTAGATGAGATTTCAATGTATGAAAACGTTGCAGAAAGTGTAGAACTTTCATAATGTCAGAAACTGAACTAAATTAAAGATACTATTAATATAAAAGATTGATATTATTATTACTTTGATAGAATTTAAATACAAGACAATACATCAGATAATGTATAAGATGAAAAACAAAGAGTGAAAGAAAAGAATGAGAACTTGACTTTTATATACATGAATTGAGCAAAATCAAGACTAGACAATAGTTTTATTGACTTAAGATTGCAGAAGTTCATGCACATGACTGAAATAATTGAAACAAAATTGCTGAGACTAAATTAAAATGATGATGACTAAATTAATGACTTGATTCATTGAACTGCAAAATAGATTCAATGAATCAAGATTATTTAAGATATTAACAATTTATATTCTAAATTGAGTTGATGATCTGACATCATGATAATCATGAATGCAAAGAAAACATCTTTCATCTTTAAATCAAGAATTGAATCAATGAAAAGCAAAGCAAAGATGATGTGTCATAATCAAACAATACAGACACTTTCATTAAGAGTTTACTTAAGCATTACGCGCTGAATAGAAACTATAGATTTATTACTGATAACATAGTGTCAATTTTATTGTTTTGATGACATTAACAAAATCATAAGACGGAAAAAGTTGATATTAGCTGATTTTTGCCGACTTTTTCTGAGTTAGCTGTTAATCTCATGTGTCAGCTAACGATTGAAATTAGCTGATCTTCTCAGCTATTAGCTGATTATTAGCTGTTACTTAACTAACTTAGCTGTGTGCTCAGCTAATATCGATTTTATCTCTTTTGTCAACTTCTTCAACATTTGCGCATTTTGTTTATTAGCAATCAAATATTGAATTAATGATTGAATAATTATTGCGTTTGTATAATAGATTAATTGACTGACAATGAGATTCATTTATTCATGATGTCAACTACGAATCTTTTGATTCTATTCTGTGTTTGAATAGAAGTCAGAAGAGTCAAGAGATCTCAATTCAACGTAATTCAAATGATGTTAAAATGTTGTGTAAGTGAGAAAGTCGATCATGCAGAGTTTTCATCTACGCGACAACACTCTTTCTAACAGTCACAATCAATCTACAAAGAAGATTAATGACATGTCAATGTCAGTAAAAGATGAAAAGATATCTAGTGAAAAAGTTGATCTCAATATGAGAGTCGTGACTACAAGTGATCAAAGAATTTGCAACTCGTCAATCGCATCGATATACTGAAACATCTTCATCACATTGACAGTGTCATTGAGTAATTGATGAAAAGATATCAGATAGAATAGTTGATCTCAGTCTGAAAGTCGTGATTACAATGCTTGAAGAAGTAGTGACTCGTTGATCACGCTGATATACTGAGAGAGCTTAAACTCATCTTCTTTACTTGACGTCAAGTCATATATCTGTCTACGTAAAAAATTGAGAGCTCAAAAGAACAATCAGAACACATTCTCTTTCATTGATCAGAGTCAAACATCGAACGATTGCAATTGCATGTTTATACTAACAATTCATTCAACGTCTACATGACATAAGTCAAATCAAGAGAAGAAAAGAATTACTCAGTACAATCATACTCTATCTTCTCATCATGTGCATCTCTCTTTCATCACATATTTCTCTGTGCAATGAATGATAATCATTGAGCAAGAGAATGCAGCTTTACGTATGTTACAATCATGAGCATCACGAATGCAAAAAAAACATCTTTCATCTTTGAATCAAAAATCGAATCAAGACATCATTGTATAGAATATCATCAATGAAGAGCAGAGCAAAGACGATGCATCATAAATGAACAACACAGACACTCATTAAGAGTTTACTCAAGCATCACATGCTGAATAGAAGCTATAAATTCATTACTTGATAACACAGTGTCAATCTTATTGTTTCAACTGCGTGAAGCAGTCATATAAACGATGAGTGATTTTCTTTCTCAGAGAGTTTTGTTCACTCAATATAAATAGCATAAAGTTTCTCATGAGTTGAGTCTAAATCAATGTCACAAGAATGTATGAATTACAATTACAATTACAATAATAGATTAATTAATAATTAATTTGACTAACTAAATAATAACTATTTACACAGTTTAATATATGCGCTGAGAAAGTTAATGAGTAAACTAATGAGGTAGAAAGTCATGAAAGAAATCATGAAGACTGTTCAATAAAGAGTCATGTAAAATTTTCAATAAAGAGTTATGTAGAATGTTCAATAAAGAGTCATGTAGAATGTTCAATAAAAAGTCATGTAGAATGTTTAATAAAAAGTCATGTAAAATGTATGATAGAAAGTCATGTAGAATGTTCAATAGAGAGTCATGTAGAATGTTTGATAGAAAGTCATGTAAAGTGTATGATAAAGTCATATTTGATGCTCGATAGAAATCAAATTTAATTCTTGATTACAAAGCAATTTGAAACTTGATAGAGAATCATGTAGAAAGTCATGTAGAAAGCATTGTTTGAAGCATTGTTTGACTTATGTTATGCATTTGATCAACGCGTATTTTGAAGCATGTAGAATGTTTGATAGAGTGTTTGATAGAAAGTTCAGTAAAAAGCTCAGTCAATAGCTCAGTAAATAGCTCAGTAGAAAGCTCGATTGAAAGCTCAGTAGAAAGCTTGATTGAAAGCTCAGTAGAAAGCTCAATTGAAAGCTCAGTAGAAAGCATTGTTTAAAGCACTGTTTGACGTGTGTTATGCATTCATTCAACGCGTATTTTGAAGCATGTAGAATGTTTGATAAAGCATTTGATAGAAAGCTCAGTAGAAAGCTTGATCAAAAGCTCAGTAAAAAGCTTGGTTGAAAGCTCAGTAGAAAGCTCAGTAGAAAGCTCAATTAAAAGCTCAGTAGAAAGATCAGTAGAAAGATCAGTAGAAAGCTTGATTGAAAGCTCAGTAGAAAGCTCACTAGAAAGTTTGATTAAAAGCTTAGTAAAAAGCTTGATTGAAAACTCAATAGAAAGCATTGTTTAAAGCACTGTTTAATATATATTATGCGTTCGTTCAACGTATGTTTTGAAGCATGTAGAAAATTTAATAAAGCGTTTGATTGAAAGTTTGATATCAAGTCATGAAGAGTGCATTCTATTGAGCTAATTAGCATTATTTCGTACGAAATAGAAAGTAGAAACTATGAAAGAAAGAAGTAAGAAGAAGTAAAAACTTTGAATCTTCTGAATTTTCTAGCGTCGATTTTCGACTGAGAGCGAAGATTACTAATCACGAGAGTAACAGTACTGTTTTCAAGCCATGTAAAAAGCATTGTTTAACTCATGTTATGCATTCATAATTTGAAGCATGTAGAAAGTTTGATAAAGCGTTTAATAGAAAATTTGATAGAGAATTCAATAAAGTGTTTGATGAGAAGTTTGATAGCTGAACATGTAGGTAGATGAGCATGTAGAATGATGAGTAGAATGATGAGTAAAGTGATGATCATGTAGATAGATGAGCATGTACTTCGTAAATAAATATTTTAGCTGAATTAACTAAGTTAACTGACTTCAAGGTTTTTAGTTGAATTTAGCTGAAATTTAGCTGATTAGTCAGTTGTTAGCTGATTATTAGCTGAATCAAGTCAACTTTTTCAGATTCTGTCATTGATCAAAAAGTTAGCTGTTGAACATTTTGTCAATGAACGTAAAGTCATCATGTAGTCGATGAGCGATTTTCTCTCTCAGAAAGTTTTGTTTATTTGATATACATAGCATAGTTTCTCTCATGAATCGAATTTAAATCAATGTCACAAGAATGTATGAATTTAAATCAAATCTAACTTTATTTATGCTTTACATTTATTCATTGCGTTCATTTATTGTAACTAAGTTCATTGCAAAGAAAGAAAAAGCATTTCAACATTATTATTATATAAGAAGATTGTTATGCATTACTTATATACATTATCATTGAAAGTAATCAAAATTGCAGAATGTTTAATTTATTAATTTTCAGTCAATTATCAGCAGAAATCATGCAGTAAAATGAAATAAAAATCAGAAAACTCTTTATATTAAATAAAATGCAGATCAAGTAACTTTTATAAGTAATTCATCAAGCTGAAAATTATCAACATTTATCAAAAAATGTTTGAAGTGAAGCAGATGAATATAAAAAATAATACATGAAATATGATCATGAATGATTAAGTGAAAAAAGTCTGCATAATAATGCATTTAAGTAATTTGATTTGATTTGATTTGAATTCATACATTCTTGTAACATTGATTTAAACTCGATTCATGAGAAAAACTATGCTATGTGTATTGAATGAACAAAACTCTCTGAGAGAGAAAATCGCTCGTCGACTACATAATGACTTCACGTCATCGAAACAATAAATTGACACTGTGTTATCAATAATGAATCTATAGCTTCTATTCAGCGCATGATGCTTGAGTAAACTCTTACAAGTATCTGTGCTGTTTGTTGTAATGCATCATCTTTGCTCTGCTCTTCATTGATGATATTCTATACAATGATGTTCTGATTTGATTTTTGATTCAAAGATGAAAGACGTTTCTTTGCACTTGTGATGCTCATGATTGTAACGCAGAAACTGTGTTCTCTTGCTTAATAATTATCATTCATTGAGCAGAGAAATGTATGATGAAAGAAAGATATGCATGATGAGAAAATAAAGTGTAATTGTACTGAATAATTCTTTTCTTCTCTTGATTTAACTTATGTCACGTAGACGTTGAATATATTGTTAGTATAAACGTGCAATTGCAATCATTTGATGCTTAGCTTGTTAGAGATCAGCATAGAGCGAGTCATATGAGTGTCATTTAACTAATAAATAAATACTAAGAAAGAAAAGTATCTACAGAAAAGAACTCACTGTTATATGAGTGTGCTTTAACTCTGTGCTAGACTCAATAGAGTTGACATCAGACAAAGACTAAACAAAGACTAGACAAAGACTGAGCGAAGACTAGATGAAGAATAGACGAAGACTGAGCGAAGACTAGACGAAGAATAAACGAAGGCTAGAATCATAACATTACTCTTCTTTCTTGACTATTCATGTTTGCATGAATGTTATTTCATCAAGTCTTTCTATTGATCTTTCAAATCATCAAAAATGTCTATTGTAGTCAACTCACTATGTAGAAAAAGAGAAATAGAATGATGATTTTTTGTAGCAGACTTACTATGAGAGAGAAAGAATGATCATTGAAGCAGACTCACTAGTTGACTTGCTTATTGAAGAGATTGATTCTGATCATGTCATTGAAGCAGACTCACTTCTGATTCAGATCTACTACATAGTAGAACTTGTTTCATTCATTGATCAACTCAATCAAGAGATCAATTGTTGTCTGCTCTTGTAGCAGACTCACTATCAAATGTATCATTAAAGCAGACTCATTATTGAGTGACTGACTTGATGACGAGATCAATATCAAACGCGTCTTTGAAGCAGACTCACTGTTGATTCGTCTTTACTATACGCATGTAGCAGAGCTTGTTTCGTTCATGCCTTTGTAGCAGACTCACTATTCTTGTCATTCAAGCAGACTCTTTTTATTCAGCTTCAAATATTCAATGATGAACGAATTTTAGCTTATATTTTCGTGGTTTCAGACATATAGTATATGTTTCATTCTGTTCTCAGTACATATCATCTTGCTGTTGTTTGTCAATTTTGTGAATAAAGATAAGTCGTAGAAGATATGAATAAAAGATGATTCGTTGCTAAATCGAGTGAATTGTCGTTGTAGCAGACTCACTTTGAATGACTAACTCAGTCAACAAGATCAATCGTTATCTGTTCTTGTAGCAGACTCACTAGTTGACACAGAAACATCAGATAGATCAATTCACTGATAAATAAAGCGATGTGAGTAGATAAATCATTGCATTGATAACGTCTTTGAAGCAGACTTGCTAGTTGACACAGATTGTTTTGACTCGTCTGATTCATGAGCTTGAGTTGATTGTTCTTAGCTCATTTAAATATTCAAAGAATTTCTTGCAAATAAAAAGTGATACAAATTTGAAGAATTTCTTGCGAATTTCTAAACAAACGAAGTAGATTGTTTCATATCATCTACACGTTGATAGTAAAGTTGATGAGTATTTATCTAATGTTAGAAGTCAGCATAAAGCGAGTCATATGAGTGTCATTTAACTAATAGATAAATACTAAGAAAGAAAAGTATCTACAGAAAAGAACTCACTGTTATATGAGTGTGTTCTAGCTCTGTGCTAGACTTGATAGAATTGATGTCAGATGAAGACTAGATGAAGACTAGATGAAGACTGAGTGAAGACTAAACGAAGAATAAACGAAGACTGAGCAAAGACTAGACGAAGAATAAACGAAGACTGAGCGAAGACTAGACGAAGAATAGACGAAGACTAGAATCATAACATAGCTGATCAATAGTAGAGATGCATTCTGATCATTCTCATGCACTCTCAATTTTTCACGTAGATAGATGTATGACTTGACGTCAAGTAAAGAAGATGAGTTCAAGTTCTTTCAGTATATCAGCATGATTGATGAATCACTACTTCTTTGAGCATATGTAATTACAAACTCAAGACTCATCATCTGATTCATTTATTCTATCTGATATCTTTTCATCAATTACTTGATGACATTGTCGATGTGATAAAAATGTTTCAATATCAATGCAGTCAATGAGTTGCAAATTCTTTAATCACTTATAGTCACGACTTTCAGACTCTTCATCTGAGTTGACTATTCTACTAGTAGTATCTTTTCATCTTTTACTGACATTGACATGTCATTAATCTTCTTCATAAATTAATTGTGACTGTTAGAAAGAAGTGTTGTCACATGAATGAAAACTTTGCATGATGACTTTTCTGATCACGCAACGTTCTAACATCATTCAAACTGCGTTGAATTGAGATCTTTTAACTCTTCTGACTTCTATTTAAAACAAAATAGAATCAAAAGATTCATAGTTGACATCATGTACAGATGAATCTTGTTGTCAGTTATGCATTTAAGTAATGTATATATGTTTTAAAAGCTGATTGTATGATAACTTAATGCTTTAAAATCAAGTTAATGAAGAAAATAAAAGAAAAAATTGCAAAGTAAACAAATCTTGATATTATAATTATAAAAATAGCATCTGAGATTACTTTTACTGTCAAAGTATGTACTGTGTTTAATGTAAAAAACAAAACTAATGTATATATTAAATTGTTGCAAATCAAGATGAACTTGAAATTAATATGTTGAAATACATGATATTTATCATTGAAATAATTCAGCAACGCATTTTGCATTATAAAGAACTGAATGAATTAAAGATGATGAAGAATTCAGATGCAGTATAAGAATTCAGCAAGTTTATGAATATATTTTTAAATAATAAAAATGCAATTGATCAAAAAATATTCAATTCACTAACGTTAAATAATAATGAATTAAATAATGTGATTGAAATCAATAATGATGATAATAAAGTGAAGTATAGCAAGAAAAAGAATAATACAGAGATAATAAAGTATAAATATAAAAAGAAGAATGAGAATGAGAATGAAAAGAAGAAGAAAAATTCTGAAATTATTATGATCTTAAATTAGTAGTTTAATTAAACAAGCATAAGTTTTTATTTTTTTATTCTTACTCAATTCAACACTCATTATGAGTCTATGCAAGATTCTATATATTGTAGCGAACGCTGCGCTAGCGTAGCGCTCTTTTCGTATCTACTATCGCTTTTTTCTGCGCTCTATACTGTAACTGTTCTCAATGTGAGAACTTTATGAGCTTGTTTCTTTTCTACTTTCTTTCTCTTTCATCTGATTCTTTGATGACATCACAGTCTGAAATTGATTCAGTATGCTTGTTGAAAGTATCATTTGAATGATCACTGTCATCATGCTCATGATTTCTAGAAGCTTTCTCAAGTTCGTGATGTTCTTTTTGCATTGCATCATCTTTCATTCTATCTTTCATTTAAAACATGTTAATAAAATGTGCTTGATCAACATTTGATCTCTGTTACACTTGCATGTTGTCATAGCAACATTAAGTACTCATCTTTCATATAAAAATTGATTGAAGTCAATTTTTCTTATGTATAGTTGCATCAATAACACGTTGTAAAACTTTGCATAACTCTTGTGCAGTTGCAGATGTCAATGTGTCATCTCTGATGTCAAATATCAAAAATGAGCTGCGTTGAATCTTTCTTTTCAGACTATTCTTCATGTTTATCTGATCTGTTTCTGTATGAGCATCAATCTTGTCATCACTTCAATGCATTGATGCTCAGTCAGCAATAAAGACAAATTGTGTGCATCATCAATCATCTTGTTCATTGCTTCATTTTTGAGTACTTCTGCATGTCTCGTCACTCAATGTAACTTCAGCGTAACTTCTTAAGATCAAATGCTTTCATGCATGATTTGAACTCATTGCAGACATGTCTGATCTTTTGTTGATATCATAGCTTTCACTGTTTTCAGAGAAGTCTGATTATCACTGTATACTTTGTATATCTTTTCATGACACTCTTGATTCACTATCATTACGTTTGCAAGATGTTTTGTTCTTGCGACTAACTTTTTCAGTTTATCATGATGAGTGATGACTAAAGTCAATCTTCTCAGTCTTTTATTTAGCTCTCAGTTTATTCTCATCACAATCACTGTAACATCATCTTTGCTGTCACTATCATTTGAGTAAACTCTTTGCTTTGATGCAAACATGTCGAGATTATGTTATCTTATTAACATTTTCTTGTTTGCAACTATAATTATCTTCGATAACTCTGATCAGAGAGTCGCTGTGTAAAGATGACTTCAATTCATCTTTGTCTGCTTGAGTGTTTCTTTCATTCACTTTCGCTTCAGCTGTAAAGATGTCTTGCGCAGCTTTGATTTTCAATCTCTTTTGAGTGTTAAGTTGTTGCAAATTCAATGCACTGTCATCTCAATAACTTCATCTGATTTTCAAGAGTTCATGTTTGTTATTGATCTTTATATCAGCTTTCATAAGTGAATATTTATCAACATCATGTTTATTTTTATCTGTAGAGTCTTTGTTGATATTGCACAATAAACATTGATGATTTGTCACAATGCTCTTTCTTGCACTGATTTCAGCTTGACATTCAGATTCTTTCGATGATTTTTCACTCTTTGTGATGTATATTATATGATGACTTCGTGACTAAGCAGAGAGCATGTCATCGCGAAGTATATTTGCTTACTCATCGTCATTGATGAATCTCAAGTAGACTCAATGATTGTCTGCATGATCTTTTGTCTAATCACTAGTTTTGCTTCAATATGATGCATGTGAGTCACTCATTTCAGCTTGAAGTTCAGTTGAACTCTCAAGACTCTGATATCTGATTTTGAGTCAATCTGATGTTTCATCAGCTCTACATCAACTTTCATATTGAATCATTTAGAAATTCTTGTAAAGTGAATCAGCTCATGCTTTGTCATCAAGAATTTGATGTCATACATTTTTGATCACTGTTTGCATCTATCATAGATCTTGCTAAGAACTCTGCAGTTGCGTTTTATAAACTCTTCATATGTCAAGATATTGATGTCATTCACGAAGTTTATAAAGCTAGTTCTCAGCTTGATGTTATCACATGCTTCTAACAAGTTTGCATTGTAGAACAGATATAATATCAACGATAGCAAAGAATCTTGTAATATGTCAACGTTCACGCTGCATTTCATCGTCATGTAGTCATTAATTGTGATTGTGATGCGTTGATTTCTCAGAAAGTTCTTCACAAACTTGAGAAGCAATCTAGAAACTTTTTTCTTCTTCATGTCATGTAAAAGTTTGCTGTGTATCACATTGTCAAACGCACTTTTTTCATTCAGACTCAGCAGTGAGACTACTTTTCTTCTTATGTTACTTCACATAGTATATATCTTTTCTGTGATTAGTTGCAAAGTCGTATTTATTGATCTGTGCTTGCAAGCTCTCATCTGAATGTTCAATATTAAGTCACAAGCTTTTATGACATTTTGCAGACGTTTGAATACAATGAACTTCAGTATTTTGCTCAATGTGTTAAATAACACAATTAATTTATATATCTTTGCATTGAAGTAATCTTTCTTGCTTGACTTTTGCATCATTATTGTGATTACGCTCTTGAACTGAGTTGATTGTATTCTCTTTTGTAAACATCTTTCAAAGAGAGAGTGTATTTGTTCTGATGTGTTATCAACAAGTCTGTGCATTATTTTATTTATGTATTTCGTGTGTTTCAATATCTTATCAGATGTTGCTTTGTAGATGACTCTTTTAATTTCATGATGTATCAGCGAAACATCGTCTTCAATCAAGAGCAAGTACTCAAAGTTTATTGTATTCAGCATGAAAATCTTTGAAGATAGTGAAAAGTGAGTTTGAAACATCATTTTCGCTTTATTCTGCATTGTTGTAATGATGTCAGAGCATTCTGACTTGATCAGAGAAAAAATTGTTGCTTGAGTCAATGTGTTTGCAACTGCATTTCTTGCTCATTTCGCAGTTTTGAACAGTTCTCTCGAGAATTGTTCAACATTCTGCATGATCTTTCAATACTCACTGCATTTCTGTTTTCTGATGATCTTGCTCTTCTTATCACATGCTCAAATGTACTTTGTTCAGTCGTTGATGATTCAACAACTTCTTCTCATTCATTGCACACTTTTAATGATCTCTGTACACTTCTTTGTTCATTCTACTTTAATCATTTCATGTGATCTCGCTCAGAAAGTGAAAATCTTGATGATCTTCTTCAGTGCATTTAGCAATTGCTTGATGTATTCATTTATGCATTGACATTTCGTTTCATGATTCAACAATGATTTCAACATTTGTTCTTTCAAAGTATTGATGAATTTTTCTTCATTCATTGTCTTTCAGTTGCAACGCGATTTTCGCACTGACTTTTTGCAGACTCTGAAATCTATAATTGTCTGTATCAACAGATGATCTGAAAAGTTTTTCATTTTTTCGTTAATTTTGCATCATATTAATCGATTCATAATGTCATCTGTCGTGAAGATCAAATCTATTGTCATTTGAAATTCTTGATAATTTCTCATAATTGTGTCTTGAAATAATGCTAGCGATGCATCGATGTTTATGATCATTTTAATTAACTCGTTCAACAATAAATGTTGTCTTGAGTAGAATGATTCTTCTCATGTGAAGTGATGCAGATTGAAGTCTTCTACAAGAATGCTTTCTCTCGACATGTGCAACGTCTTTTCAATGTCTGAAAGATTTTCTTTTTCATGAATGATCTCATGATTTTTGAGTGACAAATTGTATGCTTCATGAATGTGTATAGCTTTCTGAGTCATCTGTGCATCATCTGTTAATATTTATAACGTAATTGTGTTTACGTCTTTGAAGTGTCATGTTGAGTATCAGATGTTGCTGTTGATTCTCTTGTTTATGTAGAAACAGATTCTATCTTCATTATTCTTCAGCATGAAGTCAACAGTTGCTGAGCAGTATGCTTTAAAAATGTCATCAAATTGTCAGAGTTCTTGAAGAATCAAAATGTCATAGTTCTTTATCTTTTTCTCATATAGTAACACTATCATCATCTTGTTTCTGAACTTGTGAACGTTGTACTGTAGTATTTGAAGCTTCTTTTGCTGAAACATTAAAGTTCACATTTCAAACTGTTTAGTATTCTCTTGAGTGTCTGCGAAGCACTTGCTTCACTTGTAAGATTCTCAACAGAAGATGATATTGACAACAATGTGACTGACGTTGACTTTGATTCATTTGATCTTGACTTCTTGATCAAGTGATTTAGTATAGTGTTTTCTGATGTGATGATTGCGCTGAGCAGATGACTTTCATTCATTGAATGCTTCTGCTTTCTCTTCAAGTTGTTGTTCATCAGCGATTTCAGACTGATAAATGTTTCTATGAATGTCTTTAACGTCGCTGTTTTTAGTTTTTTCTGCTCTCATACGACATGATATAGAAATCTGTGCTTTGTGACTCTCTTTATTCTTTCTTTTTCAGCTTGTTGTTTATGACATTGAGAGTCAAAGACTTTGTGTATGTCTCGACATGCTTCACATTTTCACATGTCTCAAGTCTGTTTGTAAGAACAATGCTTCAAGCAATGATTCAGCATGCAATAAATGCATCTTTGCTTGTTTTTGCACTTGTATGTCTTGTGATCATATTCTTGACACTTTAGACACTGATGCACTTTGCAGCTTAAGTCATAAAACTGTGTGATCTTTATGTTGATCTCATGACATATTCTCTCATTGATCAGCTTGTTTATCATCTCAGCGCTGACTATGTGTATCATCAGCGAGACATATTTCTTCTGCTCACTTTTCTTTGTGAGTCACTCAATCTTCTCAATCATCATTTCTGAATGTATGTCTTTATTGATCTTGATGAGTGTTCTCATTTCTTTCTTCTCTATGTTCTTAGACATTTCTTTGACTTTAATTTCATGTATCACTACTTCAAAACTGATTTCATGCAGACATGCATTCAACAATATCTCTTTGATTCAAAAATCGTTTTTCTTCAATGTTCTTTTGCTGCTCTTTGTCTTGACTTGAAATATCAGCAGTCTTGATTATCTCTTCATCATCTCTATGTTCTTGCACATCAACAACGTCTCGTTGACGTCAATTTCTCTCGCTCATCTCACTATGTTCTTCATTGTTGTCATCATGATTCTCTTTACTTTTTCTTTCTCTTTGATGAAAATCTTTACTTCAAATTTCTTACAATGATTTCGCACTGATGATGATATGTTAACGTTGAACATAAGATAACTCTCAAATAATGTTGTTGACTTCACGCTCGCTTTCTTTACTCAACTGTCGACGTGTTTTCTCTTCTTCACAAACTCTTTTTCGAGTCTGCTCATTATCTTTTTCAATCTTTTTAGCTGATTCTTCATGCATTGATTGACAGTCAATGCAGCAACACGTTGACACGTCAGCTTTTCTATCATCTCTGTCAAACTTCTCATCTCTTTTCAGAGCATCAGCTTGTTGTTTCTACGTTCATTGAACTTATAAAGTACTTGCAGCTTATGTAATTTCTTCTGTATATTTTTTGTCTTGACTGAATTCTTCTACAAGATAGTAATAATTGTCTCTTGTTCACTCATCAACATCATATCAATGATGCTTCTCATTTGTTCTTGATGATCAGAATGAAGCGTAAGCATCATGTCAATGATGTGCTCTGTCTTTAGATAGTTTAAGTAATTCATTTTCATGATTTTGCGCGTCTTTTTTTCTATTTCAGATGAGTTCAAGCATAAGCTTTCTTCAATCAATTGCATTATTCTATTACATTATCATTCAACAAATTAGTAGTAGTAAATCATATTTTAATGACTTAAATCAAGAATTTGAATTAATACTTAATATTAACATCATAACTCAACTTAAATACTTAATATTAACATCATGACTCAACTTAAATACTTAATTTTAAAATTTCAACTTAAATTAAATCTTGATGAGTTAAGAACTTGACTTAAGCTCAATAACTTGACTCAACATAATCAGTTTAAATAAAACTTACAACGTGTTTATACATTTTTCTTCTTTAACTTTGAACTTCTAGTTAAAATACACTTATATCATTTACTTTATACAAATTTATAACAAGTTGCTTAAATTTGAATTTATGAAAATTAAAGTTTTACTAAAAAATGTTATTGTTGATTTTAAATTTATAATAATAATAATAATAAATTCATACATTCTTGTGACATTGATTAAGTTAACTCATGAGAGACTTTATGCTATTTATATCAAGTGAACAAAACTCTCTGAGATAGAAAATCACTCGCTGTTTATACAACTGCTTTGCGCAGTTGAAACTATCATTATGAGACTATGTATCAAATTAGTTCGCGTTGATTGCACGTTAGAAAATGAGTGACTTAGTCACTTTAAATTGCTTTAAAAGCTTCGTTTTCATCATCATTCTTGCAGCTGCTCTGAGATTCTTCATGATAGCAATGATTATTCAATAGTTTGAGAAGTTGATATCTTGTAACATTCTTGATCGCAAATGTGATCAGTTCAAGCAATGCATGAATACATGTTTCGTCATCTGATGATTTCAATCGCAGTCACATCACATGCTATCTGCGTCTGAAATGTTTCTGAAGTGCAGATAAACATTCAGATTTATGCGTTTAATTCTGATGTAAATGAGAAAAGTGCTTTCAACTTTCTGAAGATTGTTTCACATCTTTATCATCTTGTTGAACAGCTGCAATCTTTGTGTCGAAATGATGTGAACATTTGCAATGCATTTTCTATATTTTTTTATCGTTGCTTTCACTGACTTTTGTGATACTGCGCTATTGCGATGCTGTCACTAGTTGAAATCATCGCAGCGAGAACTAATTGCTCAAGTCTCAACTGTATTTTCACGTCTTCTTGAATTGAGTTGTTCAGAAGTATCACTTTCTTGATGATGAGAAAGTGAGAAATGATGCAATTGACACTCATCAGATGAGTGCATATCAGTTTGCATGCTTGTCTGATTTTCTGCGTACGATTGTTGACTTAACTGCGTAACGTGATCTTGTTTTGCAGCATGTTCAGATGAACATGCAGCAAGCTTGTGTACATTTCTGCTTTCAGAGTCTTGATGCTTACTCTTTTGAACATTTCTGTGACGTGACACAGAGTCTGATTCAGTAATGTTTCAAGTCTGCATTCTTTGTCTGACAGTTCTTTCTCTTTTTCTCGCTGATGTCAGACTGATGCTTTGAATGCAATTTCTGATCTTATTACTGCTGAGTATATTTATCTTGCTTTTGTAAAGATTATCTTTCATGTAAAGACTTCAAGTCTGTTATGAGTCTGCATAGAGTGAATCATATGAGTGTATTTTAACTAGAAGTTCAAAGCTGAAGAAGAAAGAAAATGCAACACGTCGTGAGTTTTACTTACGAAGACACGCTAGATCGCTAGCGTGTCAACATCAGCTCTATACTAGTCTATGATAGTCTGACATGATTTATGTTAGACTAATTCGAAGTGCATGATTGCAACATTACTCTTCTTCTTCATTTAGCAATGTTCTCATTGCTGCAGTTCAATCAATCTTTCTTAAGTCGATTTTTATCTTGACTTTTTGAATATCATTCATGAAAGTCATTTACAATCTTCAAGCATTCTTCGAATTCACTTTCATCAACGTTGTATCAATGTAGATTGACGTCGTATTCTTTTCAATTGACATGATATTGTAGTCGTTTATCTCGTTCATAGTGTCTGAAATTCAGTATATTCTTTATCTTTCATTCATCTTTGTCATCAATCACTATAAAGTCAGACGATTCATTTCGTTGTTCATTCAGCAAGTTCTTTGAATTTAGTTGCAGCAGATTTGATGCAAACTCTGAATGTATCTTCATAGTCAATGATAGTTTCAGTCAATAAGCATGTTTGATCTTGATCAGAATCTTGAAGAGTTTTAGCATCTTATCATCTAGCTTCTTTGATGATCATGAGATCATTATGTTTCTAGAATTCAGAAACATTATGTCATCTATCTTGTAAATCATTTTCTTTCAATGCTTGTTAATTTGTTTCTTCATTGTGACTCTGACTCTTGTCAAGACTTGCTTAATCAATGCTAGTGATCATTTCATGTGTTTGAATATATTCTCTGCTTTGCCTGCTTCGATTCTAGCTCAAGTGATCTCATATTCAATTGAATTCAAATTGAAGCTCATATGAGAATGAAAGCTCTTATTCAGAAAGAACGTTGACTGTTTAATTGATGACAAAATAGCATTGTTATTGACAAATTCAATCATGAATAATCAGGTGAATCAATCATCTTGCATATATGAGCAGTAGCTTCGTAGATATTATTCTACATTCTGATTTGCTCTTTCTGTCTAATCATTAATCTGAGAATGATAATCAATAAATAGTTTCATCTTGATGTCTAGTCTCAGACATAGAGACTTTCAGACAATTGATATGAATTGTGAATCACGATCAAACACTATTGATCTTGATAGTTCATGAGTTCTGAAGACTCATATCAACAGTAGCTTGACTGTTTATTCTGCGAAGATTTCTTCGTCATCTGATCAACATGATATATAGTGTCGTTTCTTAGACAATTGATCTATGACTGTCAGAATCGCGTTGCTTTCATCACTTTCTGATAGATCAATAATGAAGTCTAATGATATGTTCTGTCATCGCTGCTTGAGTATGAGCAATGACTTCAGCAGTTCATTGATTCAATCTTTCAATGCTTTTGATCTACGACAAACGTAACAGTTTTGAATGTAACGCTTGATCATTGTTCTCATCTTTGACCAGCAATATGATCATCTCAGCAAGTTCAACGTTTGATTCATGTCAGAGTGATCACTGATTGAAAGATCATGTGCTTCTCTTATTAATAGAATAATTATTGACTGAGAAACTCATAGTCTATCATTTTTTCAGAGTACTTCATCAAGTACTTTGCAATTGTCTAGATCAATATCTTGACAAGTCTTTCTATTCTGTTTCATGACTATTTAAATATCAAAGCATAGTTGATTCGTTTGATTTTCGACTCTAATCTGATTCTGAATAGAAATCATCTCTTCAATCGAATTTTAATTAACTTTTGATTCAAGTTTTGAATCTGAGTCAAATTCTGAGTCAAATCTGAGCAAGGTCTGAGTCAGATCTTGATCAGCTTTCTGATCATCTTCTATTAAATGAAGTTCAAATCTGTCTTCTGACAATAGCATCTGATGCTGATATAGCTTATGATCATTATTTGCTTCAACTGACTTGACGTCTGACATTCTGATCAGCGCGTCAACTTTCAGATTCTGTTTTCTCGACTGATATATGATCTTGAAGTTATATTCAGATAACTTCTCAGCTCATTTAGCTTGTCATCTGATCAGTTCTTTGATGATCATGAAGTACTTTAAATTCAGATGATTGATGAAGATCTTGATTGAAATATTCGTACATTTCAATTCAAGACGTCAATGCTTCAAGCAGCGAATGATGATCAGCAATTTCTTGTCATAAATCTTGTAGTTGCATTCTGCAAGAATTATGTTCTTGCTATAAAAGATCACTGAATGTAGAATGTCTTCATTGTCATACTGAGACAATACTTCGTCGTTGACATAGTTCAAGAAGTCAGTTTTCAAAATAGCTTCTCTGATTGAGTTGAAATGCTTCAGAACAAAGACTGTCATCACTTGTTGCTTCAGTTCTTCAAAGATTATCTGACAGATCTCTGTTCATTCAAAGAAATGATCTTTTCGAGTCAGCTTTATTATGAGTTGAGTGATCTTTGAAAAGTTCTTTATGAATCGTTGATAGAAATTGCAGAAGTCAATGAAGATCTGCATGTGAGTCAATGATCAAGATACTTTTCAGTTTCAAATCACATCTACTTTTCGAGAATTCATTCGCAGATCATTGATGAATATCAGTAGTTTAAGAAATGAGATTTTCTGAATCTTTGAATTTGCACTTGTTAATGTTTATTTGTAAATTGACTTCACGAAGCTTTTCTAGCACTTCTTTCACATGAATTCTATGTTCTTTCAATGTCTTACTGTAAATGAGAATATCATTCAAGTATGTCTGACAGAATTTATGCAGACAGTTGAAGAACACATCGTTGATATAGTGCTGAAAGAAAGCAAATTTATTGATCAATTCAAAGAGCATTACTTTATACTTGTAAATGTTGAAGAAAGAAATAAAAGTAGTTAAATCTTCGCTTTCTGAACTCATGCGCAGTTTATTGAACGTGACGATAATGTTGAGTTGAGTCAGATACTTACTGCCTTGAATTTGAGCTAGTACTTCGTTTATCAAGAATATTGAATAACGATTTCTTTTGATCAGAGCGTTCAGTTTTCAATAGTTCACGCAAAAGCGAAGACTATTGTCTTTCTTTTTGACAAACAGTATTGACGAAGCAAAAGAAGCTTTGCTGAGTGTGATGAACTTCTTCTTCAAATTCTCTTTTAAATACTCTTTGACCTTCTGCAACTTGTAGCTTGACATGAGATACAATTGACTTCTAGAGAATTGATTCTCTTTTTCTAATTCAATCTTATGATTGTATGATTGATGCAAAGGCAACTGCGTTGTCTTTTCTCTATCAAAAACATTAAGAAAGTCGTGATAAACTATCAAAAGCTTTTTCTTCAGTTCATGTAATGACATGACAGAAATCATTTCATTCAGTTTCGTGAAATCTTCGACTGAGCTAAGCGCTTTGTTGATTTCACTAATGATCAAGAAGAAGATCTTGATCTTCTTATTCTTGACTAAAGTTCAATATGCAACAACTTCAATCATGACAATATTGACGAGTCTCTTTGTCTCAGTTGATTGAGATTAACTTGAATGCTTTGCTTTGCTATGAGAGCAGATTCAATGAATCGAGCAGATTCAATGAATCTATTCACTGATTTCTGATTCATGAGTTTCTTCAAGATGATCATTGATGTAACAATTAAGTTCAAGTTCTTTCATTTCATTTTGCAGATCTCGTTTGATTCAGATCTGTGAAATGCTGATTGACTGCTTGCTTCAGAAACAACAGATTTCAATGTTCAAATCTTCAATGATGATATTAATTAATTGTTTGCAGAATTTATCAACATTTGATTTTTTTTCAATCAGAAGTTTTTAATGATTATCTTGTGCTGATCTAAATGAGTTATCAATAGAAACATCATTTCATTCTTGTGTTCTTGTATCATGATCAATGTATACAGAGCGTGTGTAATCGACTTTCGATCAGAGATTTTATCATACAATCAAATCAACTTTGATTTCAACAGCAATATTGACTGAATATCAAAGCGTTCACATAGCTTTGACATCAAAGATTCATCAATGAAAGTCATGTCAATGACTTCAGTATCTATCAGAGTGAAAGATCTGAATATCTTTTCTAGACTATTCAAGATGACATCAACAATGAACGACTTGAAATCAAATGAATTATCAGGCATGCTGATGAAGCAAAATATGAGTATATCATTCTCAGTCACTACTTTGATGAAGACAGATCGTTTTTCGAATTTGCTGCAATTTCATGCATCTGAGCTGATTTAAGACAGTCACATGCTTTATGTTCTGACTTCTTGCATTTGAAGTAGAGTTCTTTTTTAAACAACTTCTTTCTAGCAGAATCAACGTTCAATATTCTGAGTTTCTTTCATGCAGAGATTGAAGCTGAGATTGCAATAGTGATCGTCGTCAAGATGCTAGCAATAAAGCTAGCGACTTAAGTTGTTGATGTCTTGAGAGCTGATCAAGCATTCAATTTCGTCAATCGAACATCAACTTGCATGCAGATATTAACGAATTCGTTCAAATTCATAGTTCGTTCGTTGATCATGACTTGCTGAAGATCTGAGTTAATCTTATGCTGAAGATCATCTAGTAGAGTTTCGTTATTGTATTCTAGTTTCGCACTAAGTTTCTGAAATTTCATTCAAAATTCATGAAAGAAGATTTTGTTTTGATACAGCTTCAAAAACTGTCGTTGAGTCGTGTGACGTTGATTGAAATCGTTGTACATCTTATTTATGATCAACAGTATCTCTTTTGCTTCAAGAAATGAGTTTGTGATCATGTTTCTCATTCTGAGTACTATGTGTTTGATCATCGTTTCACTGACTCGACTTTTCACATATGCAATCTTCATTTCTTCAATAGAAAAATGATTCTTGTTCATCTTCAGCTTGTTTCGCATTTGAAACAATCAATTATTTACATTCTGTTTTGAATCTTCAAACAGAGATGAGTCAGATAGCTTGATTGACTTTGAGAATCGATCTTTCAAAATCAAAGTGCTTAGTCAACTTGATATTGCTTCTAGATGATGTATAATCATGTTCTTTTTCTTCATCTCTTTCTGTAGATGCGTTTGAACAACGTTCAACGTTGCTTGCGTAGCTTTCAACTCAATGTTGATAGCTTTCAATTCAATGTTGATCTTGTTGATGTCATTCAACATCTGAATCATGTCATTGTGAATCTCGATTTCAATGTCATGCTGTTGACATATGTACTTGATAAACGCAACGAGATTGTCTGCTTTATGAGTGCTTATTCAAGCATTCAGTTCAATGCTGATGCTGATCTTGATCATTTCGTAATTGAAAAGCAACGCGTTCGTGTTCTCTTCTTCTGTATTCAATGATGCATTCGTGTCTTCTTTTTCTGATGCTGTTTAATTCTGTGATAGAAGTGATTCTCTTTCAGCATTTTGAAGTTTATAGTGAGCAATGCTCACTGATTCTGATTCTAATTCTGTGCTTCTAGTCATTGTGTGAGTAGAAAGTTGCTGATTGAAATTCGACTAAAATTTCTGGTTTCAGTTCTAGAACAACACGTTCATGTTCTTCTGTTTTTCTGTTCTGACGACGAGCTCAGTAAAGAGTTAGTCTAGAGCAACACGTTCATGTTCTTCTGTTTTGTTCTAGAAATTTCTTGATTTCTAACAAGTCTTCTGAGCTTGATTTTCGAATTTCGATTCTGATTCAAGTTTGAGTGATGTAGCTTGTTTTTATATCATCTACACATTGATAGCAAGATTGATGAGCTTTGAACTAATATTATGAGTCTGCATAGAGTGAATCATATGAGTGTATTCTAACTAGAAGTTCAAAGCTGAAGAAGAAAGAAAATGCAACACGTCATGAGTTTTACTCACGAAGACACACTAGGTCGCTAACGTGTCAACATTAGTTCTATACTAGTCTATGATAGTCTGACATGATTTATGTTAGACTAACTCAAAGTGCACGATTGCAACAAAGTTGACTAAGTGCTAGCATTCATGTGACGTGATTCGCTTTGATTTGACGAAGATGCACATCTCATTGCAATTTCATGTTTAGTTGTACTTTCAGAACTTGCACGTCTGATTTCAACTTAATAACTGAGCTTTCTATTTGTATGCTAGTCATCATGTCAAATCTTTTTAATTTTCTAATGAAATGTTTATTGAAAATATGTTGCATACGTTGCATGCAACATATATAAAATACAACTTCTATGTTGATTTTTCTCTTAGCGAAAGATAGTTTCTTGCAGCAGATTTACAGTTCAAGATAAATGAAATCTTTTATTGCTCAGATTTCAACAGTTTACTTCTTAAGCATGAATTGCAGATGTTTCATCTGTAATATGCATATGTATTGCAGTCAATTTCTTCTTTAATCATATTGATATATATTACTGTTCTTTCAAGCTATACAGATGATGTCTTCAACTAAAGATTAATTTTATCATCAAGACATTTAAGAGTCAAAACTTAGTGAAGAAGTGAGATTCTTAAGATCAACAGTCATCATCATTGTATATCACGTCTTGCAAATGCTTACTTCACTTGTAAGATGTGCAACTCATTTATTTTACATTATTTATAAAGATCTTTCTCATGCAAATTGATCATGTCTTGCAAAGATATTCATATGTTACACTTTTAATCAAACAGCATAGTTTGATCATTCTTTATTAATTCGCTTGTGTTTCTCTTCTTTTAACAAAGTCTTTTCATCAGCATATTGCTCACATATAAAATGTCTATGTCTGAACATTTGTTAAATGATATTAATGAGACTCTTGAGTTTGCTTGTGTTGAACTTAATGAATTTCATGAGTTGTTCATGTTGTAGTAACAGACACGCAGTCTTAACAAGATTTATACATAGTTAGCATGTAAATTTAAAGAATGTTCATGATTCAAGTTCTTTCTGCTAATCATTCTCAACAAATCAAACATGAGAATGTTCTGTCTCAGTTCTTGTCATCACAATGACAAGATATTGAATTAAATGATTTTCATAAGCGATTTTTCTTGTAGTTCTGCATTCTATTTAACTTTCTCATTTGCATGCAAATTGCTTGTAGCATGTGCATTGAGATTATCAAAGTTTACGCGATTGCAAAAACTCTGCATGCAATCAATGCACAGCACTTCATCATCATGCAACGTCTCAATGTTATTCAAACTTTTGATAATCTTTAGACTCTACTGTAGCTAAACAGTAGATTCATAGTCAGCATCATATACAGATGAGTTTCATTGCTGATTGATTTTAAATTTATAAAAACTAGAATTTTATCAAAGAATAATATTCTTTAATGCTATTATTAATTGACTGACAACAAGATTCATCTGTCTGTGATGTCAACTACGAATCTTTTGATTCTATTCTGTGTTTGAATAAAAGTCAGAAGAGTCAAGAGATCTCAATTCAACGCAATTTGAATGATGTTAAGATGTTGTGTAAGTGAAAAAGTCGATCATGCAAAGTTTTCATCTACGCGACAACATTTCTTCTAACAGTCACAATCAATCTACGAAGAAGATTAATGACATGTCAATGTCAGTAAAAGATGAAAAGATATCTAGTGAAAAAGTCGATCTCAGTATGAAAGTCGTGACTACAAGTGATCAAAGAATTTGCGACTCATCAATTGCATCAATATACTGAAACGTCTTCATCACATTAACAGTATCATCAAGTAATTAATGAAAAGATATCAGATAGAATAGTCGATCTCAGTTTGAGAGTCGTGACTACAGTGTTCGAAGAAGTAGTGACTCGTTGATCACGCTGATATACTGAGAGAGCTTGAACTCATCTTTTTTACTTGACGTCAAGTCATATATCTGTCTACATGAAAAATCAAGAGCTCAAGAGAATGATCAGAACGTATTCTCTTTCATTGATCAGAGTCAAACATTGAATGATTGCAATTGCACGTTTATACTAACAATTCATTCAACGTCTACGTGACACAAGTCAAATCAAGAGAAGAAAAGAGTTACTCAGTACAATCACACTCTATCTTCTCATCGTGTGCATCTCTCTTTCATCACATATTTCTCTGCGCAATGAATGACAATCATTAAGCAAGAGAATGCAGCTCTACGTATGTTACAATCATGAGCATCATGAATGCAAAGAAAACATCTTTTATCTTTGAATCAAGAATCGAATCGAGACATCGTTGTATAAAATATCATCAATGAAGAGCAGAGCAAAGATGATGCGTCATAAATGAACAATACAAACACTCATTAAGAGTTTACTTGAGCATCACGCGCTGAATAGAAGCTATAGATTCATTACTTGATAACACAGTGTCAATCTTATTGTTTCGACTGCGTGAAGCAGTTGTATAAACGACGAGTGATTTTCTTTCTCAGAGAGTTTTGTTCAGTCGATATAAATAGCATAGAGTTTCTCATGAGTTGAGTCTAAATCGATGTCACAAAAGTGTATGAATTACAATTACAATTACAATTACATTAGAATGTACAGTTTATCATCATATGAAGAAAGATTATTGAAAACTTTGACTGATTGCTGAATCAATTGATCTCATCAGAGAAAGTCAATCAGTTTCACTTGTGAAACGAGAAAAAGATATTAATATCTAGTTATGTTTAACGAAATAAGATAGTTATCAAAGTTGAGAAATATGATGAAGATTTTTCAATACTAAGCTTTAATAATTAAATCAATGATGATGCATCTTTTTTGATAAAAATCACTGAAAATGCGAAGATCATGAAAATCATTGATGATCATCAAGAACTTGTTCAATGAACAATCATATCTGAAGAACAGAAGTTTTATCACTGCGTGAAACTAAATAACTCTTTATGAAACGTGACATGACAAGAAGTCTGATCTTAGCTATTTACATACGTTAGAATGCACAGTTTATCATCATAAAAGAGAGCTCATCATATAAATGAAGCTTGCAGTCATATCTGAAGAACAGAAGTTCTATCACTGCGTGAAACTAAATAACTTTCTATGAGACGTGACATGACAAGAAGTTTGATCTTAGCTATTTACATACGTTAGAATGCACAGTCTATCATCATAGAAGAAAGCTCATCATATGAATGAAGCTCACAGTCATATTTGAAGAACAGAAGTTCTATCACTGCGTGAAACTAAATAACTCTTTATGAGACGTGACATGACAAGAAGTCTGATCTTAGCTATCTACATATGTTAGAATGCACAGTCTATCATCACAGAAGAAAGTTCATCATATGAATGAAGCTTGAGTTTTGATATGAAACAATAAAAGCTCACTTTCAGAGCTAAAGCTAGTCTTGATGAGATCAAATGAAAGTCAATGACATTATATAATTCAAGTCAAAATGAACTTGCAAAGCAATGTTTTCACACTCTTTTTGAACGAGCTTATGCTACGCTGACTAGCATCAAATTGTCTACAAGACTATGAGAGAAGACAGTAATAACTGTCATCTACCTCAAAAACAGAAGTTCTATCATTGCATTGAATCTAACTCTCTATAAGACGTGACACGACAAAAAGTTTAATTTTAGCTATTTACATACATTAAAATGCACAGTCTATCATCATATGAAGAAAGCTGACTGATTGCTGAATCAATCGATTTCACAAGAGAAAGCTGACTGATTGTAAAATCGATTGATCTCATCAGAGAGAGCTGACTGATTGCTGATCTCACAAGAGAAAGCTGATCAATTATCGATCTCATAAGAGAAAGCTGATTAATTGTCGATTTCACAAGAGAGAGCTGATTGATTGTCAATCTCACAAGAGAGAGCTGACTGATTGTTGATCTCACAAGAGAGAGCTGACTGATTGCTGATCTCACGAATAGAAGCTCGTCTTCAGAGCTAGAGCTAGTTTCGAAAGGAAACAATGAGAGCTCGTCTTCAGAGCTATAGCTAGTTTTGATAGAAAACATCGTTTGTTACTCAGTCGATACTGCTAAGCTGAGGCTTCGATATGAATCTTTCAAAATGAAGAAAGTCAAGAAAGCTCATCGAAAACTTAATGACAAGAGCTTGAAATGTCAGTTCTTGAATTACGAGAAAGCTCGTCGACTATAAAAATGAGTAGCAATCTCGTCAATCACTTTCGAGCTAAGCACATTGATACGTCGTATCACTATGTTCGAAATAAGGTAGAAGAGAAAGCAATCATACTCATTGATTAATTGATGATCAACGATCTAACCAAGTCTCTGAACTCAGGCAAATTCCTAAGGTTCAAATCAGTCATGAAACTAGCGTCGAGCAACGACGCTGCCGTCAAGCATGACGTCAACGAGTAAAAGAGCATGAATATACAGTCAGTAGAGAGTCTGAATAGCTTCATATGAAGCTTTAATTTCTAAGAGAGAGTGTTGAAAACAGAAAACAGTACTGTTACTTCTGTGATTAGTAATCTTCGCTTCGAGCCGCTTCGAGCCCTATAGGGCTGGCGCTAGAAGATTCAGAGAATTCAGAGTATTTACCTTTCTCTCACTTCTTTCTTTCTCAGTAGTTCACCTACTAGATAGTCAATATATGCACATATTCGCTCTGACTCTCATATATCAATAGTAACTAGGGCAAGATAGAGAAAGAAAGCAAGAAAAAGAGAAAAAGAACGAGGTAGAAGAAGTGATGAAGATTCAGCTGTTGTAGAACAGATTTCGTAGTTTCAGAAGCAAGCATCAGATGATGAAGACTTTTATGATCAATTTCAGGTGTAAATTAGCTTGAAAATAACAGTTGATTCAGAGATACTTAACTCTTGATGAGACACTCATACAAATAAAGATATTTCTAATCGATCGAGATATCAGTAACTAATTCTAATTTGAATGAGTTTTTATGTAGTGAAATTGAGTGTGCGTGTATGAAAACTGAGTGTGCAAATATCGATTCTCTTGAAATATGCTATACATACCTGAATAGAATTGTTTCAAAGTGTGTTCACATTTTGATCAATTTGTAAATCAACACTGTGAGACAGAAGAGTATATACAGAAGTCTTTCATATTAAACTTATATTTGACTTGAATTTCGCAAGAACGAAGCAATACTAAAGACTTGTCGAAGACTGCTTTTCTTGCTTTATATCTTCAATCAGTCGTTGAGATTGTCGAGTTCTCTGAGTTTCTTACTACAATACCAAATTTCGTCAAATCAGATGTAACACATTACTAAGAAATATTATTTCATAAACTTTCAACAATACAAGCTAATGATTCGAGAATTTCATGCTCATAGCTCAAATGTCAGAATATCAAATTTGAAAGTCATGATCACAGACAACAAGAGATTATACTCATCTTGAAAGTCGTTGCTCGTCGCTGTTACAGTGAATGTAGCAACTCTCTCGCTCTCAATCTCTGACGTAGCAGTCGTTTGTACCGTAACTGTGACAACGCTCTCATTGTCAATCGTTGATGTATTTGTCGCATTTTCAGTGTCAGAATCGTGCCTAGATGATACAATCAATGAAGGTCAGAGTTGATAGTGCTTGATCTTTAGAGATAGCTATAACTGAATATTAAGAATACAGAAGAAGATTGGTACAAAAGCTTCTATTTATGTAATGTTCAGAGACTGCGCTAGGCTCGAAAGAAATGTGTTTGTGACACAAGAAGAATGTGATGTAAGTGAACAAGATGTTGGTGAAAGAAAAGAGTGTTGAGAAAGAAAAAGAGTGTTGAGACATATCTGAGTCATATCTGAGTCAAACCTGACTAGCTCGCTGATTAGCCCTAATCATTACGCAGGAAACTCGCTAGCGTTCACTGCGAATTGATTAGAGCTTCAGCCTTGTTCAGCCTTGATACGCTCGTAACATTACCTCTCTCTTCGAAAATTCATGTTCGCATAAATGTAGTTCATTTGCTCACTTTTGTTGATAGTTATTCCGATATTTTAGCGCGGTTTGTTTGAATATAACTTATGAAATTCGTTCAAAACTTTCTCTGAGTCATCGAATTTCCCTTTATCGACATAGTATCATTCGTCATCTCTATCTAGATCTGTTCATTTGACTTTGTACTGTATTCGGCCTCGATAGCGTCTGAAGTTCAATATATCGTCTATCTTTCAATGTTCATCATTCTCGATAGTGATGAGTCTGAGTGATTCTGAATGCTGTTCTGATAGAGAGTCTTCTGAATACAGTCGCAGTAGCTTCGAGCTGAACATCGAATGCAGATGCTTCATGCTGACTGATAGGCGAAGGTGATAGAAGATACTCACTTTGACAGTGATTTGATAGAGATCTAGCTGTTTGTCTTTCAAATCTTTGCAGAGTCTCGTTGTCTTGACGTTTCTGAAAGATAGTCAAACTCAGTCATTTACTTCATAGATGACGTTTCGTCTATGTTTATTGATCTGAACTTCGATGGTCAGCTTCGTCTTTTTCAATTGTTGACGGTCGAAGTTCAGTAGCTCTTTCATTCGAATGACAATATCGTCTGCTTTTCTAGCTTCAAGTCGTTCACGAGTTGTTTCGTAGTCAGTCGTATCTGAATCGAAACTCATTCGAGAGTAAAATTCTTTATTGAAGTAGAAGAAAGTCATTGAAGTGATTGAGAAGATATTGAAATTGTCACTGAATTTCATCATAGATATTCATTTGACTCAGTCGTTCTGCATGTAATTGCAGTAGATTCTAAGTTCTCGTTCAACGTCTTGATTGACTCGTTTCAATTGATCATCAATCTCGAGATGATAGGCTGTGAATAGACTAGCTGTGATTCTCAGTCGCTTGCAAAGACTTTTTCACATAGTCGATATGAATTGAAAGTCTCTGTTCGAAACAATAGAACTGAGTAGATCATGCAGTCGATAGACGTTTCATAGCATGATTCAAATCGTTTCTTCGACTGAGATGTCATCGTCTTTTCAATGACAGAAAACATAGTGACGTTCTTTGATGAGATGACATATGATTGTGCAAATGACGTTATAGTTTTCTGACAGAAGTAGTTCAGTGATGAAGTTCATAGCTATATCTTTTCAGCGTTTCTGTGAAATCGAAAGAGAATGATGAAGTTCATTGATGCTATCTCTAGAGACTTTGCTTCGCTGACAAGCATGACAGTTTCGAATGTATCGTCGAATAGTAGCTCGATGATCTGATCAATAGTAGAAACGCTGAACTAGGTCAATGATTCGTTTATTGTCGAGGTGAGAGGTTGAAGATTGATCATGCACTTCTTGTAGTAATTTCGTGTGCATGTTCTCAGAGACTCACAGTAGATCTTTCCTAAATAGAACGTCGTCAATGATTTCGCAGTTCTTCAGTTTAGTGATATGAAATTTGAGCTTGTTTTCGTTCATAGCTTGTCTATATTCGCTGCAGAGCTCATCTGTTTGATTGATCATTCGTACTCGTTGATAGAGATTTGCTTTCGGTTCAATAGGTAGAACATCGACTCTATCAAAGGTCAAAATAGTCTGAAAATGATCTTCAAGACGCTGAGCTGATTCAGAAACGTTCGCTAGAGACATTCTGATTAAAGCATCAACTTTAGTGTTCATTTTGCCTGACCTAAAGATGATCTGAAAGTTGAACTTCGATAGAATGTTCAGATAGTTGACTTGTCATCGACTCAACTGTTTGTTTTTCATGAAGATTTTCAAAGTCTGATGATTGATGAACATCTGAATGAGTAGTTCAGTGCATTTCAGCTTGAGTCGTCAGTGTTCGAAGCATCGAATAATGACTAGCAATTTCTTGTCATAGATGTGATAATTGATTTCAGCAGAAATCATGCTTTTACTGTAGAAGATCATCGAATGAAGAACTTTCTCGTCATCGTACTGAGATAGTATTTCACCTTTTACATAGTTTGAAGCATCAGTCTTCAGAATAGCTTGTCGTTTGAGGTCGAAGTGACGAAGTACTGAGGTCGAGCTGACTTGTTTCTTTAGATTGTCAAAGACTTGAACACAGATCTTGTTTCAAACAAAAGACGTGTTCTTTCTAGTCAGCTGAGTGAATGATTTGACTAGCTTCGAGAAGTTCTTAATGAAACGACGATAGAAGTTAACAAATTTCACGAAGCTCTGAATTTCTTTTAGATTGGTTGAAGTGATTCAGCTGACTATGACTGTCACTTTGCTGAGATTCATACGAAGATCTAGTTCTGATACGATGACTTCTAGAAAGACAGTCTCTTCTACATCGAATTCGCACTTTCGAATATTTATCTGCAGTTCAGCTTCGCGTAGTCGACTCAATACTAGTTTGACGTAATCTCTATGTTTCTTTCTCGTTTTGCTATAGATAAGAATGTCATCAAGATAGACTTGACAAAAGTCGTTCAGAAAGTCTCATAGAACGTCATTCATATATTGCTGAAAGAAGATCGATTCATTAGTCAGTTTGAATGATAGCATCTTGTATTTATATGCTTCTAAAGCAGTGATAAAAGTGATGTAATTCTCGCTATCAAGATGCATTTGAAGTTTGTTGAACACTGATATGATGTTCAATCTAGTCAGATGCTTGCAACTCACTATTTTATCAATGATCTCGTTTATCAGCGATAGAGAATATCTATTTCTTTTGAAAATGACATTTAGCTTTCGATAGTTCACGCAGAATCGAAGATCTTCATTTGTCTTGAAAGCGAATAGAACGAGAGAGAAATAGAGAGTCTGGCTAGAAGTGATGAATCTCTTCAACAGATTCTCGTTTAAGTACTTTTTTACTTTCAGAAGTTTGACAGAGAACATTCAATAGACTCGACAGTGAGAAAGCGTTGAATCACTGATGAGCTCAATTTTATGGTCGTAAAAGCGATGAGAAGGTAGTTTATTTGATTGAGCTCGATCAAAAACATCTAGAAACTCATGATATTTTGATGACAGCTTTGCTTTAATATCTTTCAAATTCTGAGTCGTTTCATCAATTGAAGAGACGTTTAGAGCGTTCAAATCATTCTGAGTATTGTACGTGATTTTTCTATTGATGTTCGTCATGAATAGAGCAAAGACTTCGATCTTGTTCTTCTTTGAACAATTCAACAGCGTTTTGAACGAAGCTGCGTCTATGCTTTGAATCGAGAATGATTCTTTTCGAACGAGTCGTTTGAGCATCATAGAGATCTTAGTCTGAGTGGTTGAAGAAGACGAAGTTGACTGCGATCAACTTGAGTGCTTTGAATTGAGAGAAATCGGAAAAATCGAAATAGAAGTATTCAATTGATTTGAAAAAACAATGACGTCGTTTCGCATATTCAATAATATTTCGTTTTTGTTCATTCAGAGCTTACTCAATATGACTTCATGATGATCGATATCAGCTATCAGCATTAATACAGTCAATTTCTTATGACTTTCAATGATGAGATTGAGTAGAATTTTATGAGTGATTGTCTTCTTAGATATCTTTTCATCATAATCTCTTATTAGCTTCTCTTTTGCCAGTGATATAGGTTGAATTCTCAGTTTCTTGCATACTTTATTGACTAGGTTAGAATGTATGATCATGCAGACGGCTGAATCACTGTCTATTAGAGAACGAAGGCTGAAAGATCAATTCTGAGAGATGAGATGAGTGTCAATTAGAAACGACTTTTCAAAGTAATTTTCTTTCGATAGAATTTCGTCTAGTTTGCACAAAGATATAATCTCTATTTCTTCAATGACTTTTAAAGAGATGACTAGTTTTTTGAATCGAAATTCGAATTGAAATCGAAGCGATCATATTCATTGTTCACTGCATTGATTCTAGTAGGTCGATCGAGACACTCTTTAGAGCTATGACCTGATTTATGACATATGAAACAGCTTTCGACTAGAATGTCTGCTTCTTTGACGTTAGTTAAAATCGCGTCGCGCGACTTTAGCTGGTCAGACTTCGAGTGATCGACTGACTGAGTGACAACAGTCGCTCTATGAAAGATAGTCTTAGAAAGATCATCAACGCGTTTGATCTTGTTCTTGATCTCTCGAATGACTCGCTGATCATTATTCAAATGAATCAGGTAGAAACGAATTTCTTTTAAAGAATCAGGTTGAACTAGTTGATCTACTCAAACGAAACGAAGATGAAGATGTATTTTATCTTTCAGATCAGCGATCAGTTACTTCTCGTGATAGTCTAGATAGAAAGATAGACGTTGAAACTGAGTATAGAATTCACTGAATTTCTTGAATTCTTGAATCAAGTTGTAGTATTTTCTACGAAAGTTGACTTTCTTATTCAAGTCATTGAACAACTGAGTTAGCTCTTTCAAAAGATCATCGACGATCTTATAGAGATTGACATAGTCACGTTCGCGTCTAGCTTGAATGATCTCAGCTGCATCATCGAATAATCTAGAATGTATATAGCTCAATTTGACTCGTTCATTAGAAAAGAGATTGACGTTGATCTCTAGTTTATTCTGAATTTTTCCGTATCAGTTCTTTCAAGTAAAGTTCTTTTCATCAGTAAACAGCGAAGAATCAGGTATTTTTTGAGACCTAGAACGCTCAGAGTAGATGAAATCAGAAGAAGTGTTTTCTTTAGCTTGAAGTCTAATCTTCAACTCTTTGATTTCGTCTTCTTGTTGTTTACCTAACTCGTAGAGTCGATCTGTTTCTTCATCAAGAGCTAGACTTCGAGCCTTTCAGATTTCGTAGAACACGAGAGGTATTATCGTTTCAGCGAATGATTCGTCATCTTCATGAATGAATGATGCAGCACTTGATGATTTCGTTCGTGATTTCGATGAATCAGCATCAGAGATTTGAGAGAAACGATTTCGAAATTCTTCGAAACGCTCTTCAGTGAACGAATGACTAAGCATGATGAGATTTGTTTTGAAAGAGAGTTGAATGAATGACAATGCTTGACGATTGAAGAAGAAAGACGTATAGAGTGATGTTTAATCTTTAACAAAGAAGATGAGATTTGTTTGTTGATTGATTTGATTGATTCTCTAGCAAACAACGAAGATTCTTTATCGTTGAATCTATCGATCGATTTGATTCTTGAGCAATTCACGAAGGTTTTTTATCGTGATTCTCATAATCGAGTGAACTTTGCGTACTTAATGAGCGATAAGTAGTCTAGCAATTCAAACAGCCTTGTCGTTGATTCTATTCAACCTTCTAGTGTTGTTCTATCTTTCGATTATCGTTGATCATCAGGTAAACGAATTTCTTTAGACTCGTTCTGCCTAGATGAGTATGTTGAATGAGTAATGAGATCAGTATCGTGTGGTTAACGAATTCTTAATATAATGTCAGAATCATGCCTAGATGATACAATCAATGAAGGTCAGAGTTGATAGTGCTTGATCTTTAGAGGTAACTATAACTGAATATTAAGAATACAGAAGAAGGTTGGTACAAAAGCTTCTATTTATGTAATGTTCAGAGACTGCGCTAGGCTCGAAAGAAATGTGTTTGTGACATGAAAAGAATGTGATGTAGGTGAACAAGATGTTGGTGAAAGAAAAGAGTGTTGGGGAAGAAAAAGAGTGTTGAGGCATATCTGAGTCATATCTGGGCCAAACCTGACTAGCTCGCTGATTAGTTCTAATCATTACGCAGAGAACTCGCTAGCGTTCACTGCGAATTGATTAGAGCTTCAGCCTTGTTCAGTCTTGATACGCTCGTAACACTCAGTCGCAAACGCGCTAGTGATCACGCTCGCAATAAGATTGACGTTGATTGTAGATACAGCTGCTGATGTTGAGTTTAGAAACACGTATGTGAATGAGTTGATTACTAGGCTCGTCGAATCAAGAGATACAGAGATGCCTGATATCATTATTGCGACGACATCAGGTAGCAGTGTAGTACCTGCGATTGTTATGCCGCCTTTTGCATCTTCCTGAATTTGCTGACCGTCTAGTATAGAGAGTATTGAGATGAGTGATGAGAACGATACTGCATATGTGAATGATTCTATGACCAGACCCTCGAATTCGAGTGATATCAAAGTGTCTGAGATTGTGAGACCTGAAGCGTCGAGTAACAATGTAGTGCTGACAACGATGATACCGTCATTTTTTGCTTGTTGAACTTGCTGACCGTCTGTTGTGAGAAGTGATAGAGCAAACGAGAGAACTGATGTTGCATATGTGAATGATTCTATGACTAAACCTTTAGATAGGGAAATCGAAGTGCCTGATATTGTTATATTGAATTGTTCTAGTGTCAAAGTTGTCGCGGCAAAGACAACGTTTTCTTTCAAATAAACCTGAAATTGCTGACCTTCTATCAATGACAGAATTGAAACTGACGCTGACGACTGTATTGCGATCGTGAATGATTCTATCAACAAGTCTTTAGACTCGAGAGAAATCGAAGTGCCTGATATCATTATCTCAGATTGCTTCGGCGACAGAGTTGTTTCAGCAAAGACAGCGTTTTCTTTTGAATCAATCTGAGATCGCTGACCTTCTATTAATGACAGAGTTGAAGCTGATTCTAGCGACTGTATTGCAATCATGAACGTGTCGATGCTTAAGTCATTTGCGTCAAGAAAGATGACAGTTCCTGTCACTGTTGTTTCAGAACTTTCTTGAGACAGCGTCGTGCCTGCCAGAATTATATCATCATTTGAAGCTAACTGAAGAAGCTGATTTCCTATCATTGACAGTGACGAAGCTGATACTGATGATGAAAGTGCGAAAGTAGAAGTTTCTATGATCAAGTCATTAGAATCGAGCGATATCGCGATTCGTGCTATTGTCGTTCCCGCGCCTTTCAGTGATAAAGTTGTTTCTTCGATGACAATGTCATCATTTGACGCTGTTTCGACATGATAGTCGTCTATTGAAGAAAGATTGAGAGAATTATTTAACGAAGTTAGACTGCTGATTCTAACTATTACGTAGGTTGATGTCATCGAGACTGAAATGTTGTTGAGCGTAATGAGAGCAGTACTAGCACTTAAAGTTGCTTCATTGATGCTGAGTTCTTCACTGGGAAAAATGACAGTCGTATGAGATTCTATCACAATTGAGCTTGACGATGTAGAAGAAATCAAGTCTAAGAACACGATTGAGAAGTTTCTATATTGACTTTGAGACTCAGTGATTTCTTGGCTAGAGATTTCCGCCCCTCTCGCTATCTGAAGCATCAGCTTTTGACTTGACGCTGAGTTTGAGATTAGAGCTAGAGTTAGAGCTGTTATCAAGAGTTCTAGATTCTTCATTATCTGTATTTGCACTCGTGAGTTCTGAGCCAGAGTTCAAATTTGAGCCAGAACCTTGACTAGAATTAGGTTCACTTTCGTCTTCTAATCATGAGCTTGACGCTGAATGCAGGTTGAATTCAGAATTCAAGACGAGGCTAGACTGATCGGGGAAAGAATTCGATTTTGACGAAGGTTCGACTGATGCAATCGATGTCGAAGTGTTAGAAACAGCTGTGAACACAAAAGCAGCTGATGATGATGAAATTGTTTCAGCTTGCAACGTTGAAGTTGAAACAGAATCGAAAAGACCTGAAACGAGCTGTAATATTCGTGACGAATTTCAAAGATTCGATATATCAATCATGCAGCTTGATCAGACTGAATCGAGTTTGTAAATCTCTGAGAGAACTGATATTAAAGAACTGCAAGAATCATATGTCATATATAGAAGCACAAAAGTATCAGGTGATGCTTATCTCAGTTCGTCTCTATCAGTGTAGTCATCAGTAGAATAGTAGAATAGAATATCGATGAATCGATAGCATTGCTTCGTTCTCTGTATGAATTCTCAACGATTTCTGTGATGCTTTTGACTTCACAATCTCTGTAAACTGTACGTAAGCTTTCAGAACATTGTAATAGAAGATTTGATATGATTACTGACACTGTAAGATCACGAGGCTGCATTACTGTTCATAGATAGCTCTGATACGCCTCGATAATCTGATCAACAGCCGTAATTTCAGCGTCAGTTCGAAGTTGAAATGATGTGAAAGACAGAGTGCTGTTTGCGTAGAATGATTCAACATGATCATCGTGATCAGAGATAAGTAATGATTGAAATGCAACATAAATTGATGGCGAGATACTGTACATCAGTTCAGATTTGTATTCTTGAAACGCATGAAACTAACATACAATGTAAAGTCACTCAAGATCAAAGTATAAGATCTAGTTTCGTTCTTGTTCAAGATATCATTCGTAGACTGATTCTTACCTGCAATAGTCGTTGCATTTGTTGAAACTGTTGAAGTTGATCAAACAAAAACCTGAACAGATTCTTCATTGAGACTACAAGCATCACGACATGATGATTGAGAAGTGTAAACGAATGAAGAATTATAAGAAGCTGCTGAGATCAATAAAGAAGCAGCGTTAGCTGCAACGAACGAAGAGAAAGCATCAGTATCAAAAACAGTTTGTGATATATTTAAAGAAGCTCAGTACTCATAAATATTGATTGATTCAGTAATTGTACTTGTCGCTACAAATCGTGACATGATCTCGTTATATTCAGAAATACAATTACGATGACGACTGATGCAGCCTTGATCTTGTTACAATTCTAGCCTTCGTCTATTCTTCGTCTAGCCTTCGCCTGGTTTCATTCTAATCGAGCCTAGCGAGAATCTGATCTAGAGATGATATCATTGAGACTCTGCATCATATGTGTAAGGCGTCAACCCAATCGAGCCTAGCACAGAGCTGAGAAACACACATATAAGAATTGAGTTCTTTTCTGTAGATACTTTTCTTCCTTAGCATTTATCTATTAGTTAAATGACATTCATATGACTCGCTCTATGCTGATCTCTAACAGTAGATAAATGCTAATCAACTACTCTGCTATCGACGTGTAAATGATACGAAATAACCTACTTCGTTCATTCAGAAAATTCGCAAGAAATTCTTTGAATTACTTTCATCAAAACACATCTTCAAATTTACTCAAATTTACCAAATCAATCACTCAATCTTCTCACAACCTACCTATCTTTACCTTTAATTTCTCATAATGACACGCGACTCTGAATCAGTTGAGTCACGAACAGCTCGTCTGCTTAGAAGCATTGCTAATAAACGAGTTTTTCTTATTTCTTTCAATGCTTCAGCGAGATCTCAGAATGTCGCTATTTCATGAAACATCAACATGAGTCAACAACTTCGTCAATGAGCTATTGATCAGTCAGACGAGATCATCAAGATGCTGATTGAGCTAAAAGATCAACGAGACATGACTTTGAAACTCAATGAGCAATGAATCGATGTTCAAGTCAATCACATCAAGAGACTTGATGAGCTAGAAATCAATTAAATGACAATAGACACTCAAGAAGAGACTATCATCAAACTACGAGAGAAAGTCTTGAGTCTAAAAAAGAAACAGTGTTCAGCGAATCAGCTTTGACCTCATCAATCTACTGAATCTCGAGTTTCTATGAAATCTCTACCTCGTCAATCTATCGAGAATCATACTCGACGTGAGTCGTTCACTTTATTCAATAATGATCATCACAAGTCTTTCAAGTTTTTGAACTCATCTGTATTCATCAATGAAGATGAATCAACATGAAATAGCTGAAGAGTCAAGATGAACGACAAGCTTCAGACAAATGTCGATCACTTCAATAATGAGAATATCTGTATTGTTTATGTGATATCTAGACTAGAAGATGATGCTGCTGAACATATCTTCGCTTAACATCATCATGACGCTTCGCATTCTTACATCTCAATCTACGAGCTATTTGAGCATCTGAAAGAAATATATGATGAACTGAATAGAAATCAAAAGTGTCGTTGCAAGTACAACGCTCTGAGATAAACAGACAAGCTCTTCAACATCTTTTACTTTAACTTTATGAAGCTATTCAGCTATTTAGACTACAACGATTGCACTCTGATGAACAATCTTCAGAATAAGATCAACAATCGCTTGCAGAATGCTCTGTCAGTATGTCTTGAAGACTTCGCTTCACTTCATTGTTTTAAAATCTTTCTTCAAGATGTGAATAATAAACAGCGAGTCAACTATCAGCTACGCAGTCAGCTTTGCACTGTCACTGTCAAAGTCACTGTCGTACCTGATAAATGTGCTGCTACTTCATTGTCAGTAATGACTTTGATAATCAATTATGTTAAGTCTACTCTCTCTTTTATCTTTGAGTCAGCAAGATCGTCTATCATTTGCTATACTTGTAAAACTTCGAGTCATTTGTTCAAGAATTACTCTCAGAACAAGATTAACACTTCTGCATCTTGTGCATTCACTCTTCGTCTACATGAAATCGTCATTTCAAAGAATAAAAAGAATGAGAAAATGTCTTCTTTTGAAGATAGCAAGGCAAAAAACTAGAGACTTTCATCAAAGATGCGATGAAAGAAATGTTAATTTCTTCAACAATGAGCATGTTAAATGATTCTTTTGCTTCTGAATCTTTGACTACTGAATGTGTACTTTCTAGCAATGAAATTAGTTACTCATTGAAGTCATTGATAGACATCAAAGCTGCTGACTATTCATTCATTGATGAAGTGATTGCACAGATTGTTTGTGATCAGTTGCAAATTGAGTCTCTGACTTTGATCAAAGCGAAGTCAATTCGAGAATTCGACGATCACTATGCTAAGAAACTCATTACTCATGTCATTTATTTGAATCTAACTGTTCAAGATCATATGATTGACACAACTTTTAATGATTCTCAAAAAAATCTGAATGAACAAAATCAATCTAGTAATTGATATGCAGATCGATTTTCTTCGATTTTCAAATTTCACCCTCAATTCAAAATCAATTGTTCTACTTACAAGCAACAAGATAACTACAAAGCAGAAGAGTTTAACTTCTACTTATATATTGAAGAGATCTTTCACTATCTTTCAACTCAGTCTGAAATCACTCTCTTTCAGTCAGTTCAATGAGAAGTCAGTTAAACTAATTGAACAGTTAAAATCGTGTGACGCGACTTTAACTAGCGTCAAAATCCCTAAATCAACGTCAGGTTCAATGAACATAGCAATGATAGAGACAGCGACATATAGAATGTTAGTCAAACAATCAGACGTTAAGATCTTTGCTGTTATCATCTTAAAAATTGATCGACTCATAACTACAGTTGAAAACAAGTCTGAAGAAGTGAATCTGCATGAGCTTTTTCACGCTGAAGTTCTTGAGCAAGTCAAGATCAAGCTCTTCTTTGAATATCACGACTATTTAGATATCTTCGATCGAGCAATGATTAATCAGCTATCATTGCATCGTTTCTACGATCACAAAATTAAGTTGATCGATGAAGAAATGCTTTTGCGAAGCAGACTATATCAAATGTTCGATCACAAGCTTCAGAAGATAAAGAAGTATCTGATCAAACATCTGAACAAAGAATTCATTTTCTTCAGCTTTGCATCATACGTTTCGCTCATCTTGTTCGCTGAAAAGAAAGATGAAAGTCTGCGTTTCTGCATCGATTACAGAAAGCTCAATGCTTTGATCAAACAAAATCGCTACTCTTTGTCATTGATAGACGAGACTTTCACTCATATACAAGAAAGCAAGTATCTGACTTGATTAAACATCATTGTCGCGTTCAACAAGCTACGCATGCATTCAGATAGCGAAGATTTGACTATCTTTATTATCTTCTTCAACTCATACAAATATCATGTAATGCTCTTCAAATTAATCAATGAATCAACGTTCTATCAACACTATATGAACGACGTATTGTTTGAATATCTACATCAGTTTTGCCAGATTTATCTAGATGACATTATCATTTACAGCAAGATCTTGAAGAAACACAAGCAACATGTACAATTGATCTTGAATAGACTACGAGAAGCTGATCTACAGATAGACATCAATAAATGCAAGTTTCATGTTCAGAAAACCATCTTTTTAGAACTTTTGATGTCAATCGAGAGACTTAAGATGAATTCACGAAAGATGCAAGCAGTCGTTGATTGATCTACACTCAATAATCTCACTCAGATGCAGTTCTTCATTGACTTCTGCAATTTCTATCAACGCTTCATCAAGAACTTTTCGAAGATTGTTCGTTCAATAATTCAACTCACTCAAAAGAAAATCATATTTGAATGAAACAAAGTCTGTCAAACTGCATTCAATCACATGAAGAAATGTATGACTGAGACTTTTATACTTCGTCACTTTAATCAGACTCGCGATTTCATTCTTGAAATTGACTCATTCAACTACGTCAACGATAAAGTTCTGTCTCAATATGATGACAAAGATGTTCTACATTCAATTGTCTTCTATAGCAAGAACATGTCTTCTGCTGAATGCAACTACAAGATATATGATAAGAAACTGCTGATCATAATTTGAGCTTTTGAACATTGATGACTTGAACTGAAGCTGATCGACATTTCTATCAAGATGTTCATCAATCATCAAGCGCTCATCTCATTGATGAAAGACAAGAAGCTGAGTCAATGACAGATGCGTTGAATTCAAAAGCTAGCTGACTTCAACTTCAAGATAATGTATCAATCTGACAAACAGAATATTAAGATCGATGCATTAACTCATCAAGCTAACTTCATGCCTAGAGATCTCAACGATGAACGCGTTTGATATCAAAGAACTACTATTTTGACATTGAATTGAATGAAGATCGCTGATCTAAAGAAGAATAACAATCAATCAATCTATAGACAAGTTCTTGACGTGAATGAAATCGACGAGAATTGTACGCTACTTCGCGAAGCAATAGCAAGAGACGAAGCACAATATGAAGATATCAAATTAAAGAATTGTTGAACTCAGAATGAAATCTTGTTTCATGATAGTCAGCTATGAGTTTCGTTCAATGAACTTCTACAAATGAATCTGATTCGTGAGGTACATGATCAATCGTCGATTAATCATTCTGAAATTCTTAGAACAGTGAAGATCATAAAGCGAAATTACTATTGATCTTCTATGCGAAAAACGATGAATCGATATATTCAAAACTGCTACGTATGTCAACGTTCAAAGACATCAAGAAA
>JAABUW010001252.1_pt1 | contig 43967 bp, 48 predicted proteins | sample 5560081 | NCBI WGS metagenome assembly JAABUW01 (sample SAMN10711882, study PRJNA513363) | rock metagenome | isolation source: Antarctica rocks | place: Antarctica: Victoria Land, Knobhead sud | reverse complement strand
GTCTCGCGCAGGTAGCCGTTCTCGGCGCTGATCGACTCGTCGTCGTGGCTCACCGTGCGAAAACGGCTGCGCCGCAAGGCCTTGCGCGCGGCGTCGACCGCCTGGCCGGGCGTGCCGGCATACTCGAGCTCCACGTACTCGTCGAGCCGGCTGAGCCGCTTGGGAGCCCGGGGCGGCTGGGCACGCAGGGTGTGCCAGTGGATCCGGCTGCGCGGGACGATGCAGCCGATGAGGGAGACGACGAGCAAGAGGTAGATCGCCGAGAACCAGACGGACGAGTACACCTCGAACAGGCCCAGCCGGTCGAGCCACGGCCCGGTCGTCTCGTGCGTCGCGAGGTAGTCGGCCACCTTCCCGGCGTCGATCGAGCGCTGCGGGAAGATCGACCCGGGCACCGCGCCGATCGACAGGAGCAGGAGCAGGAACAAGGCGGTGCGCATCGACGTGAGGTTGCGCCACGCCCAGCGGGTCCACCCGAGCGGGCCCAGGCTCGGCTGGGTGACCGGCTCCTGCGTCCGGACGGCCATCAGAGCACCGTCACGAAGGTGGCGACGAGGTGCGCCTGGAGCCAGGACGTCCACGTCGACCAGAGGCCGCTGACCATGAGGATGCCGACGACGAGGAGGAGCCCGCCACCCAGGAGCTGGACGCCGCGCACGTGACGCCGCAGCCACGCACTGGCCCGTCCGGCGCGCGACCAGCCGGCTGCGAGGAGGATGAACGGCACACCCAGGCCAAGGCAGTACGCGGCTGAGAGGGCCAGGCCTCGCCCGATCGCGCCGTCACCGCCGAGCGGCGCGGTCAGCGCGAGGATGGCCGCGAGGGTCGGGCCGGTGCAGGGAGCCCAGCCGACCCCGAAGGCGGCCCCGAGCAGCGGGGCCCCGGCCAGACCGGAGACGGGCTGCCATCGCAGCCTGAACTCGCGCTGCATCCCGAACCGGCCGCCGAAGCCGAGGAAGACGAGTGCGAGGACGAGAACGACGGCGCCGCCGAGCCGCACGAGCAGATCCTGGTGCTCCCGCAAGAGCAGGCTCGCCGCAGAGGCCGTGACGATGGTGACGGTGAAGACGGCCGAGAAGCCGAGGACGAAGAGCAGCGCACCGAGGATGAGGCGAGAGCGGCGTCGATCCGCGATCTCGACGTCGGAGAGTCCCGTGACGTAGCCGAGGAAGCCCGGCACAAGGGGCAGCACACAGGGCGAGGCGAAGGACACGAAGCCCGCCGCCAGCGCGACGAGCGCTGCGACCGGGAACGCTGCGGCGGCGATGGTCGAGTCGTGGGCGAGGGTCAGCACGGCGGACTCAGGTCTGCTCGGCGAGCACGTCGTCGATGATGGCCCTGAGCGTGCTCGCGGTCGTCGCTCCGAGGACGCGTGCCGCGATCCGGCCCTGGGTGTCGAGGACCAGGGTGGACGGCGTGGCAGACGCCTTGCCCTGCAGGGCGAGCATCGGCTGGCCCTTGCTCGCGGGGTTGCTCAGGGAGGGGTAGGTGACGTCGTTCGCCCGCAGGAAGGCCGCGCCGGTCTCCGGGCCCTCGAGGGTGTCGATGCCGATGAACGCCACCGGCTTCTTCGTCGACTGGAGCCCGGCCCAGACCTGCTGGAGCTGCGGCTGCTCCTCGACGCAGGGCGGGCACCACGAGCCCCAGACGTTGACGACCACGACCTGTCCGGGAGCGTCGGTCACCCTCGACCAGGACGCCCCGTCGACGGTGGTGCCGCTGAGCGCGACCGGTGTCCCGCGCTTCGCCGGGTCGAGCTGCTCCACCGCGCCGTCACCGGCGACGTAGCCCTTGCCGTCTCCGGCCCTGGCCTGTTCCGCCACGGAGTTCGCGTCCTTCGAGCAGGCACCGAGGCCGCTCAGGGCGCCGAGGAGCAGCCCGGTCACCACCGCCTTCCCCGCCCGGCGAGGGAGGCGACCGATCACGCGCCGGCCTGCTTCCTCGCGTGCTCGAGCAGCGCCGCCGCGGGCTCGCTGTAGGTGATGGACTGGAGGTCGTCGCCGAGGTACTCGAGAGAGGTCAGCGAGGCGAGGGAGCACTCGCGCCTTCGCGGGTCGTGCCAGAGGTGCTTGCCCTCGAGCCGGTTGCGGACCGTCCAGACCGGGAGCTGGTGGGAGACGATGACCGCCTCGTGACCCCGTGCCTGGGCCCTGGCGTCGCTGATCGCGTGGAGCATCCGGTCGGCGATCTGCGCGTAGGGCTCGCCCCAGCTCGGCAGGAACGGGTTGACGAGCCGGGGCCAGTGCTGAGGCTTCGACAGGGCGCCGTCGCCCACCCCGAACGTCTGGCCCTCGAAGTGGTTGCCCGCCTCGATGACGCGGTCGTCGATGGAGACCGGCACGTCGTGCGCTGCGGCGATCGGCGCGGCCGTCTCCTGGGCCCGCTCCAGCGAGGACGCCACGACCCGGACGACGTCATGGTCGGCGAGGTGGCGCACGACCGTCTCGGCCATCTCGAGGCCGAGCTCCGAGAGGTGGTAGCCCGGGAGCCTTCCGTAGAGAACGCCCGACGGGTTGTCGACCTCACCGTGGCGCATGAGGTGGACGCAGGTCCGTTCCGGGGCGTTCATGCGTCGATTGTCGCAAACCGGGAGGCGCCCGTGCTCGCTGCCCTGGCTGACGCCCGGGCCGCCCCCGGGAGAGCCGCCAACACGGCGTCGACGGCCTCGTCGTCGTGCGAGGCACTGACGAACCACGCCTCGAAGGCACTCGGCGGCAGATGGACCCCCTGGCTCAGCATCGAGTGGAAGAAGGCGCTGAACGCCTCGGTCGACTGGGCCCTGGCGTCGACGTAGCTCCTCACCGCACCCTCGCGGAAGAAGACGCTGAACATCGACCCGGCCCACTGGATGACGTGCGGCACCCCCGCGGCCGTCAGCTCGGCGGTCACCGTGTCGGCGATGGCCGTGCTCACCACGTCGAGCCTGTCGTAGACCTCGTCGGTGCACCCCCGGAGCGTCGCCAGGCCGGCGGCCGTCGCGACGGGGTTCCCCGAGAGGGTGCCGGCCTGGTAGACCGGACCCATCGGGGCCAACCACGCCATGATGTCCGCCCGACCGCCGAAGGCGGCGGCAGGGAAGCCGCCCCCCATGACCTTGCCGAAGGTGAAGAGGTCGGGCGCCCCGGCGGCATACGGGCCCTCGAGCCCGTACCAGCCCGAGCGGGAGCACCGGAAGCCGGTCATCACCTCGTCGGAGACGAGGAGCGCACCGTGGCGGCGGGTGACGTACCGCAGCCCCTCGGTGAACCCGGGCACCGGCGGGACGACGCCCATGTTGCCCGGCGAGGCCTCGGTGATCACCGCGGCGATCTCGCTCCCCCGCTCGGCGAACGCTGCCTCGAGGGCGTCGAGGTCGTTGTAGGGCAGGACGATCGTCTCGGCGGCAGCCGATGCCGGGACCCCGGCCGAGTCGGGGAGGCCGAACGTCGCTACGCCCGAACCGGCAGCTGCCAGAAGGGAGTCCACGTGCCCGTGGTAGCAGCCGGCGAACTTGACGACGACCGAGCGACCGGTGAAGCCGCGGGCCAGCCGGATGGCCGTCATCGTCGCCTCGGTGCCGCTGTTGACGAGTCGCACCTGGTCGACCGGCTCCACCCGGGCGACGATCTCCTCGGCGAGAAGCACCTCGTTCTCGGACGGCGTGCCGAAGCTGAAGCCGCGCTCGGCGGCCTGCCGCACGGCATGCAGGACGTCGGGGTGAGCGTGACCGAGGATCATCGGGCCCCAGGAGCAGATGAGGTCGACGTAGCGACGGCCGTCGACGTCGGTGAGCCACGGCCCCTTCGCCTCGCGGATGAAGCGCGCCGTCCCACCGACCGCCCGGAAGGCACGCACCGGCGAGTTCACGCCGCCCGGGATGACCTCCAGTGCGCGCTCGAGCAGCGCCGCGGAGGCGGGCGCGTCAAAGGGGAATGCCGTTGAGCTCATGCTCGCATTGTCGCAGCGGGACCTGAGGGGCTCCTACGCGCTATCGGACTCGGCGCACTCGGCCTCGACGGCCGCCGCGTGCGGCTCGACCTGCGCGTCCCGCACCAGGCGCATCGCCACCCCGAGGGCGGTCAGCTGCGCGGGCGTCATGACGTCGAGGATGTTGCGCCGGACGCTCGCGACGTGGGCGTGGGACGCCCGGATGACCCGCTTGGCACCCTCTTTGGTGAGGACGAGCTCGACCCCCCGGCGATCGGACTGGCACGCCTCGCGGGTGACCCAGCCGCGCTTCTCGAGCCGGGAGGCGGTGTGGGTCAGCCGGCTGCGCGACTGCACGACGAGGGCCGCGAGCTCCGACATCCGCAGGCGCTGGTGGGGGGCCTCGGAGAGCATCGAGAGGATCTCGTACTCGCTCAGCTGCAGCCCGTGCGCCTGCAGGTCCCGGTCGAGCGCCTCCTCGAGCATCCGGCTGCCGCGCAGGTAGGCGCGCCAGGAGTCCTGCTCGTCGTCGCTGAGCCACCGCGGCTGGTCCGGGACCGTCATGTCGTTCGCCTTGTCATGCACTCGGAAATGATTTAATCTTCAACTCCATTGACAGCGATGTCAAGACGTCGGGGGCACGCACCTGCACCCGACAGCACCTGAGAAGTCTACTGATCCCCGAGCTCGAAGGAGCACGTCATGGCCAGCCTGAACGAACTGACACTCGGCACCTGGAACATCGACCCCGCGCACAGCGAGCTCTCCTTCACCGCACGTCACCTCATGGTGACCAAGGTGCGGGGAAGGTTCACGGACTTCGCTGCGTCGGTCGAGGTCGGCACGCCGCTCGAGGGGTCGAAGGTCACCGCCACCGTCCAGCTCACCTCCGTCGAGACCGGCGCACCGGACCGCGACACCCACCTGCGCTCCGGCGACTTCTTCGACGTGGAGCACAGCCCCGAGATGACGTTCGTCTCCACCCGGGTCAGCGAGGGCACGCTCGAGGGCGACCTCACCATCAAGGGCGTCACCAAGCCCGTGGTCTTCGACGTCGACTTCGGCGGCGTGGCCCAGGACCCGTGGGGCAACACCAAGGCCGGCTTCGAGGCCACGACCGAGATCAACCGCAAGGACTGGGGCCTGACCTGGAACGCGGCGCTCGAGGGTGGCGGCGTCCTCGTCTCCGAGAAGGTCAAGATCAACCTCGACGTCCAGCTCCTTAAGGCGGCCTGACCGCCGGCACCTCTCACACTCCCCGGCAGGCAACCGCCGGGCGCCGGACAGGGGGTCGGAAACCCCCTGTCCGGCGCGGCCACCTCTTGGGCGACCCTTCGCGCCCGGCGATCGTCCGGTGAGGCTCAGCCGCGGAGCCACTCCGCGGCCTCGAGGGCGTAGTAGGTGAGGATGATCTGCGCGCCGGCCCGGCGGATCGACGTCAGGGCCTCCAGGGCGCACCTCCGGCGGTCGACCCACCCCTGCGCCGCGGCAGCCTCGATCATCGAGTACTCCCCCGAGACCTGGTATGCCGCAACCGGCACCGTCGAGATGACGGCCGCCTCGGCGATGACGTCGAGATAGGGCAGCCCCGGCTTGACCATGACGATGTCGGCGCCCTCGTCGAGGTCCAGCTGGATCTCGCGGACCGACTCGGTGAAGTTGGCCGGATCCTGCTGGTACGTCGACCGGTCGCCCTCCAGCGAGGACTGGACGGCTTCGCGGAACGGGCCGTAGAACCCCGAGGCGTACTTCGCGGCATAGGCCAGGACGATGATGTCCTCGAAGCCCGCGTCGTCCAGCGCCGACCGCACGACGGCGACCTGTCCGTCCATCATCCCGCTCACCCCGACGACGTGGGCCCCGGAGCCGGCCTGGGCCAGCGCCATCGACGCGTACCTCAGGAGGGTCGCGTCGTTGTCGACCCGGCCGTCCGCGCTGAGGACTCCGCAGTGCCCGTGGTCGGTGAACTCGTCGAGGCAGAGGTCGGCCATGACGACGAGCTCGTCACCCACGGCGTTCCGGACCTGGCGCAGCGCCATGTTGAGGATGCCGTCCGGGTCGTCGGCCCCCGACCCGACGGCATCCTTGGCGAGCGGCACGCCGAAGACCATGATCCCGCCCACTCCGGCGGCAACACACTCCCGAGCGACCTCGACGAGCGACCCCAGTGAGTGCTGGACCACGCCGGGCATGCTGACGATCGGCGTCGTCTGCGTCGCGCCCTCCCGGACGAACACGGGGAGCACGAGCTCACGAGGATGCAGCCGGGTCTGCGCGACCAGGGCCCGGACGGCGCGGCTCTGCCGCAGCCGCCGTGGCCGGACCGCCGGACCCGCAGCCGGACGGACGCCCGGACCCGGACGGGCACCCAAACCCGGGACCCGCCCGGGCAGGCGCCCGGCCGAGGGCCCGCTCCCGGTCACTACGTGGCCCGACGACGCGTCGCGGGACGCTTCTCGCTCGGCCGACGCACCGGCTCGCCCGCTTCGGCGGCCGCCGCGGCCAACCCGAGCCCGTGCGCCGCGAGCGCGTCGACCAGGGCGTCGGACGACGGCTCGGCGGCCAAAACGTCGACCCTCAGCCCGTGCTCCTGGGCGGTCTTCGCCGTGGCCGGACCGATCACCGCGACGATGGTCGATTGGTGCGGCTTGCCCGCGATGCCGACGAGGTTGCGGACCGTGGAGCTGGACGTGAAGAGGACGGCGTCGTACGCACCGGACTTGATCGCGTCGCGGACCGCGGCGGCCGGAGGGGCCGCCCGCACGGTGCGGTAGGCCGTGACGTCGTCGACCTCCCAGCCCAGGTCGACCAGCCCGGCGACGAGCGTGTCGGTGGCGATGTCCGCGCGGGGCAGGAACACCCGGTTGATGGGGTCGAGCACCGCGTCGAAGTCAGGCCACTCGGCCAGCAGGCCGGCTGCCGACTGGTCCTCGGCAGGCACGAGGTCCGGGACGATGCCCCAGTCGCGCAGTGCTGCCGCCGTGACCCCACCGACGGCGGCGATCTTCAGGCCGGCGAAGGCGCGCGCGTCGAGACCGAACTCGTCGAACTTCTCTCGGACCGCGCGCACGGCGTTGACCGACGTGAAGCCGATCCACTCGTACCGCCCGGTGACGAGCCCCTTGATGGCGCGCTCCATCTGCTGGGGCGTGCGCGGCGGCTCGACCGAGATCGTCGGCACGACATCGGCGTCGGCGCCGTAGGACGCCAGCCGCTCGATCGTGGCGCCGGCCTGCTCCTTGGTCCTCGGGATGAGCACGCTCCAGCCGAAGAGCGGCTTCGTCTCGAACCATGAGAGGTCGTCGCGCATCGCGACGTTGGGGCTGACGACCGCGAGGGACGGGAAGTTCACCTTCGTCGACCGCAGGAGCTTCACGACATCGCCGAGCGTGGTCGTGTGGGTGAGCTGGTGCGTCGTCGTCCCCCGCTCGGTGACCGCGACGGGAGTCTCGTCGGCGCGACCCGCAGCCCGCAGGTCGGCGAGGGCGTCGGCCAGCGTCTCGGGCACACCGAGGATGACGACCGTGACATGGGCCGCCACCGCGGGGCTCCAGTCGTGCTTCCGGTCGCCCGCACTGACGACGTGGACGGCGCTGGCCTCCTTCGACGTCAGGGGCACCCCGGCGTAGGTCGGCACGGCGGTGACCGCGCTGACGCCGGGGACCACGTCGAAGGGGACGCCCGCCCTGTGCAGGGCCAACGCCTCCTCGGCGAACCCGTTGAACATCGCAGGGTCGCCGTCCATGAGACGGACGACGAGCCCGCCCCGGCCCAGGGCCTTGGCGGCGCGGACGAGGATCTTGGCGCGGGAGGCCCGGGTCAGCTCCTCGCCGTGCTCGCCGTGGCCGGCATCGATGATCTCGACGTCGGGTCGGGCGTGGCGAGCGACCATGTCGTCGCGGTTGACCTGGTCGATGACGACTGTGTCCGCGGCCGCGAGGTAGTCGCGGGCGCGAAGGGTCACCAGTCCGGGGTCGCCCGGTCCGGCGCCGACGAAGGCGACCCGACCGGCTGGCTTGCCGGCGGTTGTGCTGGTGGCGGTGGTGGGACTCACGAGACCTGCTCCGTGTGGTGAGGGGTGGATGGGATGCGGAGGGCAGCGGCCCTTCTCGGTATGCCGTCGGGCGGCGGCGGTGGGTGGCCCGCCAGGTCCTGGGCACCGTCCTCGAGCAGGATCTGCGCGAGGCGCCGGCCGAGGCCGGCCGGGTCCTCGACGGGGCCGACGAGTGAACGGCGCAGCTCCGCGGACCCGTCTTCGGCGCCGACGAAGGCGCGCAGGGACAGCTCGATGCCGGCCTCGCCCTCGACGACCTCACCGAGGGCGCCGACGGGAGCAGTGCAGCCGGCCTCGAGCGCGGCGAGCACGGCGCGCTCGGCGGTGACGCATACCCGGGTGTCGGCGTCGTCGAGGAAAGCCAGGAGCGCAACGACGTCGGCGCGGTCCTGGCGGCACTCGATCGCAAGGGCGCCCTGGCCGGGGGCCGGGAGCAGCTGCAGCGGGTCGAGCGTCTCAGTGACGTCCTCGAGCCGGCCGAGGCGGCTGAGTCCGGCGCGGGCCAGGACGACCGCGTCGCACCTGCCGGAGCGGACGAGCCCGATCCGGGTGTCGACGTTGCCGCGCACGGGTCGCACGTCGAGGCCCAGCCCGAGAGCGTTCAGCTGCGCGGTCCGGCGGGGGGACCCGGTGCCGACAACAGCCCCGTCGGGCAGCTCGCCGAGGGTCAGCCCGTCGCGCGCGACGAGCACGTCGCGCGGGTCCTCCCGCGGGGGTACGGCCGCGACGACGAGCTGCGGCTCCGGCGTCGTCGGGAGGTCCTTGAGTGAGTGGACGGCGAGGTCGACCTCGTCGTCGAGCACGGCGCGACGGATCGCCACGGCGAAGACCCCGGTGCCACCGATCGCCGTGAGTGCCTGCGTGGAGACGTCGCCGTGCGTGGTGATCTCCACGAGGTCGACCTCGTGCCCGGCCCGACGCAGCCGGTCAGCGACCCAGGTCGACTGCGTCGTCGCCAGGGCACTGCGCCGGGTGCCGAGCCGGAGGGCCGTCATGACGGGCCACCGAAGTCCATGACCGGCCCGGGCAACGTCGGCGTGCCCGGCGGGACGCTGACCGCGGCGACGTCGTGTGGGTCGAGGTCGAAGAGCTCGCGCAGTGCAGCGGCGTAGTCCCCGCCCGCTCCCCCGCCAGTCAGCTCCTTGATCCGGACCGTGGGTGTGTGGAGGAGCTTCTCGACGACTCGGTGCACCGTCCTCTGCACCTCGGCCCGGGTTGCCTCGTCGAGACCGGGCAGCTTCTGGTCGAGCCGGAGGATCTCGGCGTCGACGACCTCGGCGGCGCGCGAGCGCAGCGCGGCCACAGTGGGCGCGACCGCCTTGGCCATGCGACTGGTGAGGTAGCCGGCCACCTCACCGGTCACGAGGTCGCAGACCGCCTGGACCTCGGGCAGGGTCGTCGCCGAGGTCCGGTCGGCGAGGCGGGCACCGAGCTCGGCCAAACCGATGACTCGCACGCCGGGCACCTCTGCCGCGCCTGGGTCGACGTCACGCGGGAGGCCGAGATCGAGGTAGACCTGCGGTCGTTCGCCGACATCCACGCGCGCCCGGGCAACCTGCTCGGCGGAGATGAGGTGGCCGAGCGCGCCGGTCGAGCTGAGCACGATGTCGGCCGCCGCGATGGCGTCGGCCAGCTCGGCGAACGGCCGCGCAGTGCCGCCCGTGGCTTCGGCCAGCCGCCGGGCCCGGGCCGCCGTCCGGTTGACGACGGTCAGCTGGGCCACCCCCCGCCGGGCCGCCGTGGTGGCTGCCAGGCTGCTCATGCCGCCGGCGCCGACGACGAGGACCCGGGCTGCGGCGAGGGGACCGACCGTGTCGACGGCGCACTCCAGACCGGTCTCGACGAGCGAGGAGCTCACCGTGTCGATCGCCGTCTCCGAGTGGGCTCGCTTGCCGACGCGCAGCGACTGCTGGAAGAGCGAGTTCAGGGACTCCCCGACCGTGCCCATGCGCTGGGCACAGCGCAGGGCGTCGCGCAGCTGTCCGAGGATCTGGGTCTCCCCGACGGCCATCGAGTCGAGCCCACAGGCCACCGAGAAGGCGTGGGCGACGGCGCGGTCCTCGTAGTGGACGTAAAGGTGGGTGCTCAGCTCACCGAGGGGCACTCTGGACGCCGCGGCCAGGCTCTCGCCGATCGCGGCGACCGCACCGTGGAAGGTGAGTGCCTCGGCATACACCTCGAGGCGGTTGCAGGTGACCACGACGACCGCCTCGGAGACGGCGTCGCCGGCCAGCACCCGGGCAGCGAGGTCGGCACTGCTCGCGCCGGCCACCGCCTCGAGCAGGGCGATCGGGGCGGTGTGGTGGGACAGCCCGATGACCAGCACGCTCACCGGGCCACCATCCCCAGGTCGGCATCGAGCGTCTTCTGCTGCTCGTGGAAGGCGAGAACATGGAGCTCGGTGGCCAGGTCGACGCGGCGGACGTTGACGTCCGGCGGGACGACGAGGGCGACCGGTGCGAAGTTGAGGATGGAACGGATGCCGGCGCCGATGAGGGCGTCACACACCTGCTGGGCGGACGCGGCCGGCGTCGCGATGACGCCGAGGGAGAGGCGCTCGAGCCGGGCCAGCCGCAGCAGCTCGCTCATCCCGGAGACCGGCACGTCACCGATGAGCTCATCCGCGACCGCCGGGTCCTCGTCGAAGAGCGCAGCGACGTGGAAGCCGCCGATGGCGAAGCCGGAGTATGCCGCGAGCGCGCGCCCGAGGTTGCCCATCCCGACGATGGCCACGGGCCAGTCCTGCGTCAGTCCGAGCGCCCGCGAGATCTCCAGGGCGAGGTGCTCCACCTCGTAGCCGACCCCCCGGACCCCGTAGGACCCGAGGTGGCTGAGATCCTTGCGGAGCTGGGTGGAGCGAACTCCTGCGGCGGCGGCGAGCTCCTCGGACGAGACCGAGGAGATGCCCCGCTCGGCGACGTCGGCGAGGGCGCGCAGGTACTCGGGAAGCCGGGCTACCGTCGCGTCGGGGATCTCTCGACGGAGCGCGGGGTCGGCGGACACGTTCGCTCACCGGCTCCTTTCACCGTTGGCCCGTCCGGGTGGAGACGCCATCCGGGAGGGCTGGAGCATTGATGACCACAGGATATGCGTTTGTGAACGCAGGCACAAAGTCGTCGAGCCTCCCAGGCTGCTGCCTGACCTGTACCCACCACGGGCACGCCGGACCCGTGAGACAGGTCACACCGAAGGGTCGGCCCCAGCGGTCACAGCGGCCCTGAGCCGCTGCTCGGACACCCGCCAGAAGTCGTGCGGCGCGCCGTCGACGAGCGTCACCGGGATCTGCTCCCCGTAGCGCTCGCGCAGCTGCGGATCGTCGTCGATGGACCGCTCCTCCCATCCGACCCCCAGGTCGGCGGCCACCCTCGCCACGACGGCACGGGCGTCGTCACACAGGTGGCAGCCGGGACGGGTGATGAGCGTGACTCGGGGCGTGATGGGCACCGCCCCATTCTGCTCCCGATTCGGCGCCGGGCATGAGCTGACCGGCCTTCTGTCGAGTTTGTCCACCTTTAGCCAAGTCACCGGACAGCCGGCAGCTCCTGCGCGAGACTGGTGCCAAATGTTCCGTAACCCCCAGCCCCCGTCCGCGCGCCGGTCCCGGCGTGCGGCTCTCGACGTCTCCCTCGTTGGGGTTGCGGCGGGCGGCTGGGGCGCGGCATCGGCCGGTCGGGGGACGGACCAGCCCACGCGTCCGTGGCTCTTCGAGCTCCGGACCGCCCTGACCCTCGCGGACGCCGCTGGGAAGGCCGGTTCCGCGAGCTCGCGGGCCGGCTTCGACGCGGGAGCCGAGCCGGCCGACTTCGAGCGGATCGCCGCCCTCGTCGAGCTGGCCCAGAAGGGGGACGCCGAGGCGTTCGGCCTGCTCTACGAGCGCTACGTCGACACCGTCTACCGCTACCTCTACGTGCGGGTGGGCAAGAAGCAGACCGCGGAGGACCTGACCTCCGAGACGTTCGTGCGCGCCCTCTGCCGGATCGACAGCTTCTCCTGGCAGGGCCGGGACATCGCGGCCTGGTTCGTCACGATTGCGCGAAACCTCGCCATCGACAACGCCCAGTCAGCCCGGTTCCGGCTCGAGGTGACGACCGCCGACATGCTCGACGCCGCTGAGCACGTCGACGCGCCGGACGCCGAGGTCCTCCAGCGGATGCGGGACACGCGGCTCATCGAGGCGATCCGCACCCTCAAGCCGGAGCAGGCCGAGTGCGTCGTGCTGCGCTTCCTCCAGGGGCTCTCGCTCGCCGAGTGTGCGACGGTCCTCGGCAAGTCCGAGGGCGCCGTCAAGCAGCTGCAGCTGCGCGCCGTCCGGTCGCTGCGGCGGGAGCTCGATGATGAGGTCCTCTGAGCCTCGGGCGGCATTCGGCCACCCCACGCTGCTTCGGTGCGTGACCTCGGCGCCCGGCCGTCGTTCTCCGGGTGAGGGCCGCCGGTCGACACGGGTGGCCGTGGCCGGGCGAAGGGGGTGCAGGGCATGGCTGTCCTGACCCGCGCGGCCCAGCTCCAGGACCTCATCGAGGGCAGACCGGTCGTCCGCTCCCGGGTGCGCGACCTCGCCCCGACCGTGACCGCCCTCGGAGCGCTGTCCCTGGCAGGCCGCCCGGATCCGGACTTCGTGGCGGCACTGGGCAGGCGCCTGCGGGCCGAGGCCGCCAGCGCGACGACCGTCGTCCGGGCCGGGACACAGGTCCGGCCCACCCGCCGCGCCACCCGAGAACCCGGGCCGGTCATCATCCTCGTCGGCCGCGGGCTGCCCCGCATCCTGGCCGGAGTCGCTGCCTCGCTCGTCGCGGTGGGGTCCATCGTCGGGGTGGCTGCACGTTCGGCCCTGCCCGGCCAGGCGCTCTACCCCGTCAAGCAGGTTCTCGACAGCGCCGCGGTCCGCTTCGCGGGTTCGGACGCCGACGAGGGCGCCACGTTGCTCGGCCAGGCGCAGGAGCACATCGTCGAGGCCTCGCAGCTCGTCGCCACCCCCAGCCCTGCGTCGGCCGACGTCGACCTCGCCCTCGAGGGCGCGATCGACGCGGTCACCCGGGGTCAGTCGCTGCTGCGGCAGTCCTTCGCCGAGACCCGCGACCCACGGGCGCTGCGCGTGATCCAGGACTTCTCGGACCGGGCGGTCCCGCAGGTCGACGCCCTCAGCGACCGGGTGGCCGCCCCGTCGCTCTCCCTGGTCACCACGCTGCGCGCCCTCCTCGGGCCGGCCAGGTCCGACCCCTTCCGGGAGCTCGCCAGCTGCCAGACCTGCAGCGCTGCCGGTGAGGCTGCCCCTGACTCCTTCGCTCCGGCGGCACCTGAGGGTACCGGCCCAAGCGAGCTACCTGACCTCCCCGAGACGGCGGCCGGTGTGGCGGCGAATGCCTCTGTCACCGCGGCGATCGCGCCTGGCGCGGCGGCCAGCGCGCCAGGCGCGGCGGCGATCGCGCCTGGCGCGGTCCGATCAGCCGCGGGGGGCGCCTTCGCCCCTGTCGCCGGGACCGCCGCCCCCTCCCTCCCCGGGACCGCCACCCCCTCCCTCCCCGGGACCACTGCCACCGTTGTGCCGCCCCGGACCGACGCCACGGCCACCGTTGCGCCTCTGCTCGCCGCCACCGTTGTGCCACTGCTGGGCACGACTGCCACGGTCGCCCCCGCACCCGGGGTGGTCGCCGGCGTCGGGCTGCCCAGCATCAACGCCGGCACCAGCGAGGTCTCGGTCGGTGGCGCCGGGGTGGGTATCGCCCTTCCCGTGGGCGGGGCGAGCGTCGGCCTGCCCGGCAGCACCGTGAGCACCGGCGGAGTCACCGTGGGGGGCGGTTCCATCGGCGCCACCCTCCCGGGCGTGAGCATCACGGCTCCCCATCCCGGAGTGACGCTTGCCACGACGCAGGTCTGCGCACTCGGCATCTGCCTGCCCTGACCGCCGGCTGGGAGGCACGGCATACGGGCGCGCGGTAGGCCGGTGCCCGCGCGGCGGAACCCAGCTCGGGCGGTTGCCTGCTCTAGAAGAAAACCGACCGCCGCTGCATGAGCAGGGAGTACAGGGTCTGCTGGATCGTCTCGCGGATCTGGTCGGTGAGGTCGAAGACGAGCATCGGGTCGTCGGCCGCACCGGCGCCGAGGTCGGTCGTCTGGACCGGTACGCCGAACTCGATGATCCACTTGCTCGGCAGGGGGATCAGCCCGAGCGGCCCGAGCAGCGGCCAGGTCGGGGTGACCGGTGCATACGGCGCACCGAGGAGCCGCGCCAATGTCCTCATGTTGCCGAGGATCGGGTAGATCTCCTCGGCGCCGACGATTGAGCAGGGGATGATCGGCACCCCGGTGCGGATCGCAGCCGAGACGAACCCGCCGCGGCCGAAGCGCTGGAGCTTGTAGCGCTCCGTGAACGGCTTGCCGACGCCCTTGAACCCCTCGGGCCAGACGCCGACGAGGTCCCCGCCCGCGAGCAGCCGCTCGGCGTCGGCGTTGCCGGCAAGGGTTGACCCCGACTTGCGCGCCACCTGGGCGACGAGCGGTGTCCGGAACACGAGGTCGGCGCCGAGCATCCGGAGGTGGCGGCGCCCCGGGTGCTCGTCGTAGACCGCGACCTGGGTCATCAGCGAGTCCATCGCGACGGTGCCGGAGTGGTTGGCGACGACGAGCCCGCCGCCCTCCGCCGGAAGGTTCTCGATGCCCCGCACCTCGACCCGGAACCAGCTGCGGTAAAGCGGCCTCAGGAGCGGGAGGTAGACATTCGTCGTGAAGTCCTCGTCGAACCCGAACTCGTCGACGTCGAAGTCGCCGGTGAGCCGGCGCCGGACGAAGGCCAGGGTGCGGGCCACCTGGACATCGACCTCGTCCGGGGAGATCCCGGTCGAGGCCGCGACCGTCCGCAGGGCCGCGACCGCTGCACCGACGAGGTCCTCCATGCCCGGGTGGACCGATCCGGGTCCGGGCACGGCAGCGACAACCTCCAGCGCAGGGGCAGGTCCGATGTCGGGCACGGAGGCGAGGGTGCGTGCGGACCTGCGGGCAGAGCTGCGAGCGGTCGCCTTGCGGGTCTGCTGGCGGCGTTCGGTGCGCCCGCCCGAGTGGGCGACCGCTCTCGCCGAGGGAGCCGACGCCCTCGGGCTGGGGCGGGGACGGTGCTTGGCCGCTGTATGCCGGGGTGGCGCCTGGTCCGACTCCGCCACGCCGCTCACGTCAATGTCCGCCTCCGTCGGGACCGGGGGCTCCCCCGAGGCCGCGCCGAGCAGGGGGGTGCGGGTTCGGCGGGCCCGTTCGCCACCCGCCCGGGCCGCGCCGGCGGCGAACGCTTCCCGGCTCGACGGTGTCCGTCGGGGCGCCGGGGTCGTAGCCGACTTCTTCGTGGGACGTTCGGGCGCCGGATCGGTCGGCATCAGTCGCTCCTCCCGACGGGCCAGGCACGACCGATGGCCATGGCCACCCGGTCAGCCGCCCCTTGGGCTGCGTGTCCGACGGCACCGGCTCCGGGCAGGGCTGGGCCGACATTGCGGGCGAAGTCGAGAAAGGCCTGCTTCGTGGTGAGCGTGGGGTTGAACCGCAGGACCTCCCGCATCCGGGTGGTGTCCAGGCCGCGACCGAAGGCGAGGAACTGCATCTGGTCGCTGGAGAAGTCGGCCAGTCCCGAGCGCCTGACGACGCTGCCCAGCAGGCTGGCGGCGGGAAGGGGAACGGGGACGACGGGTCGCCCGACGAGGGCTGCTGCCTGCGCCACGGTGATGACGCCGTCGCCGGCGATGTTGACGATGCCGACGGATTGGGGGGCTGCCGTGGCCGCAATGAGTGCAGCGGTGGCGTCGCTCTCGTGGACGAACTGCAGTCGCGCGTCGAAGCCGAACGGGACGGGCACGACGGGGAGCGAGAAGTAGTCCGTCAGTGACGTGCGGATCCCCGGACCGATGATGTTGGCGAACCGGAGCATCGAGATCGACACCTCTGGACGGCGACGCGAGAAACCACGGACGTAACCCTCGACCTCGACCGACTCCTTGCCGAACCCCGTGCGGGCCAACGACTTCGGGCCCATCTCTTCGGTGAACATGGCCGGGTCGCGAGGCGAGGACCCGTAGACCGCCGCGGAGGACTTGACGACGAGGCGATCGAGGTTCGGCGCCTTCTGGCACGCCGCGAGCAGCTGCATCGTCCCGATGACGTTGATCTCCTTCTGGGAGGTCCTGCCCGCAGCCGAGAGCGGCGTCGCGATGACGTTGAGGTGGACGACCGTGTCGACCTGGGACTGCACGATGATCTTGCCGATCATCGGGTTCCGGATGTCTGCCCGGATGAACTCCGCTCGACCGATCGAGTGCGGTGGCGGTACGACGTCGACCCCGATGACCCGGGTGACGTCCGGGTCCTCGCTCAAGGCCTGGGCGTACTTCCCGCCGAGGTAGCGCGAGACCCCGGTGACCAGGACGACCGAGGCCACGGGAACACCTCCGACGGGTTGGGACCGAGCTCGTGGGGGCGATCCTACCCAGCGGGGCCCACCTCGCCGCCCCGGCCGTCTCGTGCCGCGAGACGGCCTGTCGCGAGACAGGTCAGGGCGCGACAAGAGACCTCCACCCTGAGGGGCGGAGGCCGGATGCCGTGACGCGCTCTACTTCTTGTTGCGACGCTGGTGACGCGTCTTGCGCAGCAGCTTGCGGTGCTTCTTCTTTGCCATCCGCTTGCGGCGCTTCTTGATCACTGAACCCATGGAACGTCCTTGTATTGAGGAAAAACGTGCACTGAGGAAAAGCCGTGTCGTCGCGTCGACTTGGTTGAGGCACCACGCCGAAGGGTTGGGAGCAGCCTACCGTCACGGTCCGGTCCGGCCCAAACTGCCGTCGCATGCCGGAGGAGGTGAGGGGCACCCGGACGTGCTGTCGAACGACCCGCCGCGCCCGGGCCTGTCCTGCCTGGCGTCACGCGGTGTCGACGTACGAGGTGTGGAGGTACGTGTGGACCGCGTCCTCCGGGACCCGGTAGGACCGACCGACCCGAACGGCCGGGAGCTCGCCACTGTGGACGAGGCGGTAGACCGTCATCTTCGACACGCGCATGATGGAGGCGACTTCGGCGACGGTCAAGAACCGCACCTCGGCAAGCTGGCGCTCCGGGGACATCGTTACCTCGATCTCTGTACGCGCGCAGCGCCGGGCTTCCCCCCCGACGAACGACCACAAGCGTGTAACAGGTCACTCTAAGGGGCAGGCGTAACAGTTGGGAAGCCGAATGAGATCAACTGGTTCGCAATAGTAAAGCCGACACGCCGAAGAGACCGGAGCTGAAGTGAAGGGCCTTTTCCGGTGCGGCGTTGCTCAGTCGAACCAGACGTCGAGACCGTGCAAGGGAAAGATCGCCTGCCGGGTCGCCATGATGGCCCGGTCGACGGTGTCGTCCGGGTCGAATCCCAGGTCCCACGACCGCCACCAGAGCGGTCCGGCGTCGGGATCCCGGTCACCCATCCGGAACGGCGCCGGCCGGCCGGTGAGCCGCTGCACGTAGTCGCGCCACTCCTGCGGCACCTGCTCCGAAACGGAGATCGGCCGGTGCAAGGCGATGGCGGTCAGGTGGGTCCAGGTCCGGGGCACCACGTCGACGACCTCGTAGCCTCCTCCACCGAGCGCCACCCACTTTCCGTCACAGACGTCGTGGCTGAGCCGGTGGACCTCCTCGGCCGCGGCGCGTTGCGCGTCCACGGACAGGGCCAGGTGGGCGAGCGGGTCCTGGGCGTGGGTGTCGCACCCGTGCTGCGAGACGAGGATCTGCGGCGAGAACGCCCGGACGACGGGCAGTACGGCGGAGTGGAAGGCCCGCAGCCACGCGGAGTCACCGACGCCCGGGGGCAGTGCGACGTTGACGGCTGCCCCGACCGCGTCGCTCCCGCCGATGTCGGTGGCCCACCCGGTGCCGGGAAAGAGGGCGCGGCCCGACTCGTGGATGGAGATCGTCAGGACCCGGGGGTCGTCCCAGAAGATCCGCTCGACCCCGTCACCGTGGTGCACGTCCACGTCGATGTAGGCCACCCGCTCGGCGCCGTGGTCGAGCAGCCACTTGATGCCGATGGCGACGTCGTTGTACACACAGAACCCGGAGGCGCTGGCGGGCATCGCGTGGTGCAGGCCACCGCAGAAGTTGACGCCGTGCGCGCACTCACCGGTCCAGACCATCCGGCACAGGTCGCGCGTCCCGGCCGCGATCTTCGCGCTCGCGTCGTGCATGCCGTAGAAGGCGGGGTCGTCCTCGGTGCCGATGCCCCACCGCGGGTCGGCGCTCCCCGGGTCGGCCGAACCGTCCTTGACGCCGGCGATGTAGTCCCGGTCGTGCACCGTCGCGAGGACGTCGTCGTGCGGGACGTCCGGGTCCAGCAGCGCGACGTCGGCGTGGTCGAAGAGACCGAACGCGTCGCAGAGCCGGGCCGTCAGGTCGAGACGGACGGGCGACATGGGATGGTTCGGGCCGAAGTCATACTTCGTGAACGTCGGGTCCCAGACCACCGTTGCCTGCATTGGCATGATGGGAACGCTACCGTCCTCGTCGCGCGGTCCGGGACGTCGTCCGGTCCCGCCGACGCGGACACCAGCCCACCACAGGTCCCGGACCGAGCCCGGCGCCTGGCCGAAGGAAAGGCCGCACCATGTCGAGGAACCGCATGTTCGACGAGAGAGTCATCGTCGTCGGCCTCGGTCGCTTCGGACAGGCCTGCGCCCGCGAGCTGGCCGGCCTGGGCCACAAGGTCACCGTCGTGGAGAAGGACGGCGAGGTCGCCGAGCGCTTCGTCGGCCAGTTCGACCGCATCGTCCACGCGGACGCGTCTCACCCCGGTGTCGTCGAGGCCGCCAAGGCGTCCGGCATCCGGATCGCGGTCGTTGCCATCGGCTCCTCAATCGAGGCGTCGGTGCTGGCTGCGGCCAACCTCGTCGACGCCGGCGTCGAGTCGATCTGGGCCAAGGCCCTCACCTCCGAGCACGCACGCATCCTCAGCCGGATCGGCGTCCACCACGTCATCTCGCCCGAGGCGGAGTCGGGCCGTCGGGTGGCCCACCTCGTCAACGGGCGGATGCTCGACTACATCGAGTTCGACGACGGCTTCGGCATCGTCCGGATGAAGCCACCGACCGAGGCGATCGGCTTCACACTCGCGCAGAGCCAGCTCCGGAGCAAGTACGGCGTCACGATCGTCGGGGTCAAGGCGCCGGGAGAGGACTTCACGTATGCCGTGCCGGAGACGAAGATCTCGGCTCACCACGAGCTCATCGTCAGCGGCCCGACCCAGCTCATCGAGCGTCTGGCCGCGCGTCCCTAGCCTGGCTCGAGACGGGGATGCGGGCAGAGCACACCGGGTCCGTCGTCGGCCGGCCGATCCGGAAGACTGAGAGGACGCGACGCTCGTCGTCCGGGGCAGAGACCCCGTCGTCCAGCCTCGGCGCCGTCCTCGGGGAGTCGATGAGCTGGCTCAGCGGGTGGACGTGCAGCCCGTGCCGCTGCGCCGCCAGCCAGGTGCGCAGCAGTGCTCGTCCACGTTCCGCGACGCGTTCGGGGACCCCCGCGTCTGGCGCGGGCACGTGCAGCGCCACGACCGTCCCCCGTCCGGCGTTGCGGGAGGAGAGGGCGAGCAGCCGCGGCCCACCCACCCGGCGCAGGCCGGGCCAGACCTTCGGCGACAGAGCGGCTCCCAGCACGCGGGCCTGGAGTGGCGTGAGCGCAAGGGCTTCGTCGGTGAGCCCGTCGACCCGGTAGCGCGGCTCAGACCGGTCCAGCCGAAGCCAACGGCGCAGCTCGGCCACCTGGGCCGGCGAACCATGGACCCACCGGTCCGCCGACGGCAGGAGCTCGTCGACGAGGTGCGCCCCGAGCACGTCCACCCGGACGTCACCTGCCGCGCCGGCACCCGCCGCGACCTCCGCCAGGGCCACGGCACCGACGAACGGCTCGGCGTAGGGCCCCCTGGCGGTCCGCCGTGCCCTCAGGTCGCCTGCAGTGAACCCCCCGGCGACCCGCCGAGGTTCCGCCTCGACGAGGCGGGCGACCCGATGGGCCCGGGTGTCGACGTCCCACTCGACAGCGACCCCGAGACCTGCATCAGCGGCGGCGATGGCGATTGACTCGACGAAGGCCCCCACGGAGAGCCAGAGGTCCCGGCGGGTCGGGTCGGCGACCGTCAGCTCGCGGTCGGGGTCCCATCCCACGACCAGCGCAGCGCCGTCGATGAACAGCGTTGCGGGCTGGGTGTTGTGGGCGCTCGGGGCGCGACGGAACGTCGGCTCGAGGTCGAGCACCCACCCGGTCCATGTGCCGGTCATGACACGTCCCGTCGGTAGAACGTCGTGCCGTGCAGCGGGCGCCCACCCATCCGGACGTACTGCGCGGCCGACCCGGGGTTGTCCAGACCGACGAAGGTGGAGCGCAGCACCCGGTAGCCTCCCGCCTGCAGGTTGCGGAGCAGCTCACGCGACAAGGCGGTGAGGTAGCCCTTGCCCTGCGCCTGTGGAACCGTTCCCTTGATGATGAGGACCGCGTCCTGCCGGTACCTCTTCCGGGTCGCCAGCAGGGTCAGCTGTTCACGCAGCCCTAGCCTGCCCCCGTGCCGCATGACGAACTCGCTGAGGTCCGGCACCACGAGGACGAAGGCCACCGGCGTCCCCGCGCGAGTCAGCCACAACAGCAGCGACTCGTCGAGGACGTAGGCCAGCCCGTCCGTCTGCTCGGCGAGCTCGTCGGCCTCGATCTGCGTGTAGTACGGCAGCTGGGCGAAGGCGGCGTTGAGCATCCCTCGCAGGACGGGCAGCTGGCTACCGAGGTGGCGGCGGCTGCCGCGGTGCACCTCGAGCTGCTCACCGGCCCAACGCCCCTCGTCGAGCTCGAACGCCGCCTCGGGGTCGATCCCGGAGAAGGAGTCACAGATCCAGGTCTGCCCCTCGAAGATGCGCGAGAAGCCCAGGAGCTCGTATGCCGGGGGGTAGGCCGCCGGGTTCCACGGCGAGTCGACGAAGCCGCGCTGGTCGAAACCCGACGTGATGACTCCCCCGGTCTGGTTAGGCAGGAGCCCGACCGGTCCGAACAGTCCCGTGCGACCTGCCGCCCGAGCCTGCGCGGAGGCCACGTCCATCAGCTGCCCGAGGACCGGGGCCCCGGCGAACTCGGTCAGCCCGAAGAGCTGGAGGTCCGCATCGAGCCTGTCGTCCAGACGGGGGTCGTGGTGCAGGCAGGTCCGTCCCACCACCTGCCCGGAGGTGTCGCGAGCCAGGTAGAGCCGGACCGGGCCGTACCGCGCCCCGGCGTGCTCCCCGGCATACCACGCCCTGACCGTGGGCTGCAGCGGTGGGACGAACAGGTCTGGGCCGTGCAGCCGCACCGGCAGGTCGAGGAACTCCTCCAGCTGGTCCTGCGTCGTGACCTGCTCGACGCTCACCGGCGCATCAGGTGATCTCGCTGGCGGGGTCGTCGACCCGCTTCTGCCCCGTATCGCCCGGCAGCGGCGTGAACGCCTCGATGTGCTCCATGCTCTGGTCCTCGGCGCGCCATGCCCCGTTGGTGTAGCCCTCGTCGTCGGCGACGAAGAGACGGATGAAGCCGGCTGTGGCGTGGTCGGTGCTACCGGTCACCCAGCGCATGAGCCGACGGTGCTCAGGGGTGCGGGCGACCGCGAGCAGGTCCTCCCTCGTCTCGAAGTACGCGAGCGTGCCCAACGTGAAAGGCGGTTCCCAGTAGACCCCGTGCCAGCAGTAGCCGGGCATCGCCTTCATCCGCTTGACGAAGGGGCGCCAGGTTTGGGCGAGCGTCAGCCAGTCGCGCAGCCCGTTGTAGTGCGTGGCGCCGGTGAACATGGCGCCAGCCTGGGCTCGGCGCGGTGCCCGGGAGAAGTCGGTCGTCCTCATTGGTTCGTCCTTGTCATGACTCTCATGTCCGCAGGTAGACCTTCTTGAGCCTGCTGCTCGCACCCTCGAACGGGCCCGTCCCGAAGTCGTGCACCCGCACCGTGATCTGGACCGAGCTCGCGTCCTCCTCGACGGACTGGCGGAAGTCGCGGCTGACGTCCATGAGGTGCGCGACGACACCCTGCTGGCAGGTGGCGGCGAGCCCGCCCCGCCCAGCTGCGTCGAGGTCAACCGACTGGCGCAGCTGCAGGTTCACCACGGGTCGGGCGTCGAGCTGGGCAGTCTCCTCGAGCGTGAGCATGAACCCCTCGAGCAGGTTCGCCAGCGGGTTGCCTTCGTAGAGGCCGTACTCGACGTCCTGGGGGTAGATGTTCGCCCCCATGAAGCTCACCGTGGAGTCCTTGCGCCCATAGAGGAACAGCAGCGGCAGCCGCATCCGGTCCACGGCCTGCGCCCGATGCATCCCCTCCCAGTGCCCGGCACGGGGGCGGATCAGGTGCTCGAGCGCCGGGAGGTCCATCAGGCTGGCCTCGTCGCCGATGTTGTAGCGCAGTTTGGGACTGAGGACGGCGGTTGAGTTGAGGGTGCAGAGGAGCTCCCCCTCCTCGTTGGTCTCGAGGTAGGTCTCGAGCGGGTTGTACTGGAAGATCATCGGGATCCGTGACTCGTCCGGGCCGAGGACCGCTGACCGCAGCGCCGGGTCCGCGACCAGCTGGTCGCGCAGCCACACCGTGAGACGGCTCTCGCCGCCAATGCCGATCGTCAGGTCCGAGGCACCGTAGCCCGAGAGCACCGAGGCGAACCGCTCCTCGAGGTAGTCCCGGAGCGCCTCGGTCATCCCCTCGCCGCCGACCATGCCGTGCAGCGTGTAGCCGCCCCAGTCGAACCCGTCGCTGTCAAGGCGGTCGCGCAGGTCCTTGAGGAACGGCGGGTAGGCGGTCACGAGGTAGTTGTACCGCGGGCCGAAGTGGGTGATCGTGTCGACGATCTTGTCGAGGTCCGGCCCCGTGTTCTTCACCATGGCGATCTTGGCCATGGCGATGCCGGTGTTCGTCCCTGTTGCCCAGGCCCCCATCGAGTAGGCGTTGATGACGAAGAGCCGTCGGTGGGGGAAGACCTGGCTCGTGAAACCGGCGACGTTGCGGTGGATCGTGTCGAGCTCGCGCCGTCCACGCACCCAGTTGAAGGGGGTGCCCGAGGAGCCGGACGACTCGTCGACAACGGTGCCGACCCGGTCGAGGCGGCCGTCCCAGCACCGCTCCTCCTCGGAGTAGGCCTTGACGTAGTTCTCCTTGCTCGTCGGCGGGTAGGAGGTGAGGTCCCACCACCGGAACTCAAAACCGTTGCGGCGCAAGTGGTCCTGGTATGCCGGCACGTCCAGTGCCGCGAACTGGCACGTCATCCACGCGTGCAGCCGGGCAAACCGACCCATTGCCGGGTGGTAGTTGCGGGCGGTCCACCGCCAGACCGCCGGATGGATCTTGTAGAGGCCGTACACCTCGGTCAGCGCGAACGCGCTGGCGCGAAGCAGGGCCCTGCGCAACAGTCCCAGTGGCGTCGACCGCCAGACCCGCATCAGCACATCCGGTGACCCCATCGTTCGACCCTAGCGCCAGTCACCGCTCGACCACGGCCCCGAGACTGGCACCTGCGTGGTGTGCGTCCGCTCGCGATCCCGGTCCGGGCTCCTCGTGTCGTGGACCTCGCGCTCGGAGATCATAAGCGCGCATACTGTACAGGTGATAGAGCTCAGCAGAGATGCCGCACACTCCGGCGCGGGCCCGGCCGCGTACTTCGCATGCTGGGTCGGGCACGACACCTGGCCGGAGTGGTCTCCGGACACCGGGTGGGTGCGAGTGGCTGGCCCGGTGACCGTGGGGACCCGTGGGGTGCTGAAGCCCCAGGGAGCGCCGAGGGTGAAGCTCGACCTCGCGAAGGTCGTGGGCGGCGGGTTCCGAAACTCGGCGCGGGCAGATCTCGACCGGCTCGTGCGCCCCGGGGAGCAGTCGTGACCGGCTGGCTGGGAGTGGCGTCCGCCGAGCACGTGCGGCGGGGGGTCAGTCTCGGGATCGCGCAGATCGGGCACGGCAGGCGAGCCGGGCTCACCCCGGATGAAGGAGGGCGACACCCTGGTGTACTACTCCCCGGTCGAGCGACTCGGTGACCGGGCGGCTCTTCGGCAGTTCACCGCGATCGGCACGGTGACCGACGAGGTCATCTGGCAGGCCGACGAGGGTGACTTCAGGCCGTTCAGGCGCCGGATCCGTTACGACGAGGTCAACCCCGTCTCCGTCGGTGACCTCAGGGACGTGCTGCGGTTGACGTCAGGACCGAGCTGGGGGTATCAGCTCCGCCGCGGACTGCTCCCCCTGGACCCTGCCGACGTCGAGGTGCTGCGAGAGTCGATGCGGCGCAAGGCGGCGGAGTGACCGACGGGCTCCGAAGCGATTTCACCGATCCTGACGACAGCCCGGGCCTGCTGCTGTGGCGCGCCACCAACACCTGGCAGGCGGCGCAGCGGGCTGCGTTGCAACCGTTCGACCTGACCCACGTCCAGTTCGTCCTCTTGGCCTCCTTGACCTGGCTCCGGTCCGGCAGCCCAGTCACGCAGCGCGCCCTCGCCGACCACGCACACACCGACCCGATGATGACCTCGCAGGTGCTGCGCGCCCTCGAGGCGAAGCGGCTCGTCCGACGCAGACCACACCCGAGCGACGCGCGCGCCCGGTCTCTCACCGTCACCCGCAAGGGTGCGGCACTCGCGAACGCCGCGAACGGCGCCATCGAGGCCGCGGACCGGGCGTTCTTCGGCCCGCTGCGAGACGACCAGCTCGACTTCACGCGGATGCTGCGACGCGTGGCCGACAGCGACTGACCAAGCGTGCGGCGTTGTGGCAGGCTCTGACCCGTGCCCCAGGTGACAGCCGACGCGTGGGTCCCGGTGCCCCCGGGGACGGCCTTCGCGGTCTCCCAGACGACCGGCGAGGTGCGCCTGCAGTGGGACCCGTTCATCCGCCACCAGCACCTCATCGACGCGGAGCGCCCTGCGCGAGGGGTGCGCACCATGACCCGGGCACGACTCGGGCCCCGCATGGTCAGCGAGTACGTCTCCTACCGTCCTCCCACGTCCGTGGGAATGACCATGGTGACCGGCCCGTGGTTCTTCGGCTCGTTCGGCGGCGGCTGGCGCTTCACCCCCGAGTCCCGGGACGGGCTGGCCGGCACCAGGGCTGTCTGGAAGTACACCTACTCGGTGCGCCCCGGGTGGCTGCGGCCGGTCGCGGAACCCTTGGGCCAGGCGCTGCTCGGCCGCGAGATCCGCGCCCGCATCATCGCCTTCGCCCGCGCCTGCGAGGACCCGGACGTGCTCGCAGCGGCACGGGAGACGGGGTAGGCCCCGACCGGAGCAGATCGGGCGCTTGCAAGACGCTCGTCTGGACCGGCGCGATCATGAGGTCATGAGCAACGATGACCTGCTGACCCAGATCACCAACTTCGACCGGTGTGTTGTCGGACGCGACAGGGACCTGGCCGAGTCGGTGCTGGCACCGGACTACGCCCTGGTCCTCGTCCAACCCGTGCTGGCGGTGATGCCCCGGAAGCGATGGCTGGAGGTCCTGCCCGACTACGTCGTGCACTCGTACGAGGTGCAGCAGCGAGCTCTCGACACGAGAGGCGATCACGCCGCTGTCCTTCAACGGGTCGCCATGCACGCCACCGTCCTTGGCTCGGATCGCAGCGGGGGGTTTGTCATCTCCGACGTCTGGGAGCTCCAGGACGGCGAGTGGCGGGTCTGGCGTCGACACTCGACGCCACTCGGAGCCGGAACCATGCCCGTTACCGCCTGACCCGGGGCCTGAGTGACCGGCTCGCCTTCAAACCCGGGTGGGCGCAGCCATCCAGGATGCGTCGAGTCGCCTCGATGCCAGCGACGCCGGGCATCCGGACGTCCATCAGCGCGACGTCGGGGTGGCAGTCCTCGACCCGGGTGACGGCCTCCGCCCGTCGCGGGCCTCACCGCCGACAGCCGCTGTCTCGTTGTCCCAGCTGGTCTAGTCGGCCAGAGCCGACCGCTGCCAGCGCAGGGTCACGCCCCCCACCGGGACAACACCCTGGTCACCGACCGGGCGCTATGCCGGGAAGGGCTCTCTCGCCCCCGAACTGGTGGACGGGTCCTTCGGTAGCGCGACCGTGGACGCCTACCGTTCATGGCAGGAGCGGTTGGGCCACGCGGGCCAAGACGCCGACGGAGTGCCCGGCGACGAGTCCCTCGGCGAACTCGGCAAGAAGCACGGCATCGACGTGGTGCCCTGGGCAACGAGCCGGGCGACATGCCGGCTCTGAAATTAGAGGCTGACGTTCCAGCCACGGTCCTCGCCGAGCGGAAGGATCATCGCGATCTCCTCCTCGCCGTCGTTCTCGGTGACGACACGCATCGGCCGCCGGAAGTCGGTGGGACGGAAGCCGATCCCGCTGGCGAAGGCCACAGCCCGGCCGTTGTCCGTGCCGACCCAGTAGGCGACGTGGGTGCGGCCGTCCTGGCGGGCCCGCTTGGCGCTGGCCTCGACGAGCTCGGTGGCGACACCGGTGCCCCGAGCATCGGGGCGCACCCAGAGGCCGAAGATCTCCGCCACCGCTCCCTCCTCGCCCTTGCCCTCGCCGAGGCTCACGACCCCGACCCGTTCCTCACCACGTTCCGCGACGAGTCGGACCGAGCGCTTCAGCCGCAGCTTCCAGAAGTCCTCGTCATAGCCCTTCTCCTCGTCGAGCTGCGCGGCGAACGCGTCGGGCGACTCGGCGAGCCCCTCGAGACGGATCGCCCTGAACTCCTGCCAGTCCTCTTCACCCAAGGGGCGCACGTTGACGTCGCTCATGCCGCCAAGCCTCGCACGCCGACCCCGACCGCGCGATCCTGGGTCGGGCGCGGCACATCGAGCAGCTCAGCCAGTCACCGGCGCCTCGAGGACCGCCGCCATCTCGAGCTCCCTGAGCCCGGCCCGGCGCGGGTGCGGGGTCTGCTCACCCGTGAGTTTGAAGCCCATTCGCACGTAGAGGGCCCGGGCCGGTGCGTTGTTGTCGGTCACCTGTAGGACGACCCGCCGGTGACCCCGCCGCCGGGCCTCGTCGAGGACCGCCTGCACCAGCCGCCCACCGACCTGCTGGCGGCGCGCTCGCGGGGCGACGTACATCGCGATGAGGTTCGTCTCGTCCCAGCCCGGGTCGGTCCCGTCCCACATCCCGACGGAGCCGACCGGGTCGTCGCCGAGGTGGGCCTGGACGTGGAAGGTGCTGACGATGCGGTCCCGCCACGTCGCCTCGTCGAGCACGAGCGCCTCTTCATAGGTGGTCCAGTATGCGTCCGGCGAGTCACGGAGCATCTCGAGGCGCAGCACGCGGTGCTGGCGCCACTCGTCCGGGAGGACTCGGTGGAGCGTGACGTCAGCCATGGCCGGTGGCGAGCTCGTGCGACCGTCGGGCCGCCGCCTCCATCGCCGTGATGAACGCCGCGCGCACCTTGTGGTCGTCCAGCTGGCGCAGGGCGGCAACCGTTGTGCCGCCGGGCGAGGAGACCCGCTCGCGCAGGACCGTGGGGTGCTCCCCCGTCTCCTTGAGCATCGTCGCGGCACCGAAGAGGGTCTGGACGACGAGCTCGGTGGAGGTGGCCCTGGGCATGCCGAGGACGACGCCCGCCTCGATCATCGCCTCGACGACATAGAAGATGTAGGCCGGTCCGCTGCCGGAGATCGCCGTGACGGCGTCCTGGTGCTTCTCATCGACCCGGACCACCTTGCCGCACGACGCCAGCAGGGCCTCGGCCTCGGCCAGGTGGGCGTCGGTGCAGTGCCGCCCCGGCGAGATCGCCGCCATCCCTTGGTCCACGAGCGCGGGGGTGTTGGGCATCACGCGGACCACCGACGACCCCTCGGGGAGGCGGGACTCGAGGAACTGTGTCGTGATGCCGGCGGCAAGCGAGACGATAAGGTTGCCCGGGACGACGTGGTCACGGATCTCGCCCAACAGGCCCTCCATGTCCTGCGGTTTGACGACGAGGACCAGGACGTCGGCAGCCGCAGCCCCCTCGGCGTTCGCCACGACCCGCACGCCGTACTTCTGGTTGAGCTGCTGGGCGCGCTCGACCCGGCGCTCGGTGATCAGCAGCCCGTCGACGTCGCGGCCCGAACGGACCAGCCCCGAGAGCAGGGTCTCGCCCATCACGCCGGCGCCGAAGATGGCGGTGGTGGCCATGGTTGTTGCCTTTCGTCGAGGGCCTCGGGGCGGAGCCTGCAGGGCGAGGCAGGCCTGCGGGGGCAGGGAGATCCTGCGGGGGAACCGGTATCGCCGTCGAGCTGCGCTCGAGGTGGGACCAGTATGTCGGCGGCTGCCCGGCATACCTTCGTGGGTAGAGGTATAGGCGAGCTCTGTCTGTAGCGCTCGGAAATACCTCCACCGCTGAGGTGAGGGGGCGTGAGGAGGCGACATGGGGGGACGAGGAGGGAGAGGGAGTCAGCCTCTTGTCACGACGCCCCGTAGGAAGAACGTGAGGTTGCCCGGCTTCTCCGCCATCCGGCGCATGAGGTAGCCGTACCACTGCTCGCCGTAGGGGATGTAGACCCGCATCTGGTCGCCCCGGTCGGAGATCCGCTGCTGCTCGTCGGGCCGGATGCCGTAGAGCATCTGGTACTCGAACGACCTGGGGTCCCGGCCGTGCTTCGCAGCGAGCGCACCGGCGATCTCGATCAGGCGGGGGTCGTGGCTGGCGACCATGGGGTAGCCCTCGCCCCCCATGAGCACCTTGAGGCAGCGGACGTAGGAGCGGTCAACCTCCGCGCCCTGGTAGGCGACACTGTCCGGCTCCCGATAGGCCCCCTTGCACAGCCGGACCCGGCTGCCCGCGTGAGCGAGGTCACGGCAGTCCGCCTCAGTGCGGTGCAGGTAGGCCTGGAGCACCGCACCGACCGTCGGGAAGTCCTGACGCAGCTCGCGCAGCGACTCCAGTGTCGAGTCGGTCGTCGTGTGGTCCTCCATGTCCAGCGTGACCGTCGTGCCGGCGCGCGCGGCCGCCTGGCAGATCCGGCGGGCGTGGTCGAGGGCGACCCGGTGCCCGTCGCCCGGTAGGGACTGACCGAGGGCGCTGAGCTTGAGCGACACCTCGGCATTGCCCTCCGCGGTGTAGCCGTGCTCGTTCAGGTCGGTGAGCAGAGCGACGTAGGCGTCGCGGGTGTGCTGGGCCGAGGCGAGGTCGGTCGTGTCCTCGCCGAGGTAGTCGACCGTCGCCATCAGCTGGGTGACCTGGAGCTGGCCGACGGCGCGGACCGCGTCGGCGGTTGCCGCCCCCGGCACGAAGCGACGGACGACGTTGCGGCTGACCGGCGCCTGCTCGACCCGGTCGCGGATCCGGGTGGACTTGGCGAGCTGGAGCAGGGAGCTGCGCAGCAGGTCACGGGCTTGCACGGGTGACGTCCTCCGGGGCATGGGCACCGCCGGGCACTCCCCGGCCGGATCAATCTAGCGTCCGGACGCGACCGCTTCGCGCACGGCCGTGGCTGCATGCAGTGCCGACCACGGCCAGGTGTGGTCAGCGCTGCGCTGCGGCCCGGTCAAGGCGTCCGACGGCGAAGGGTCAGCGAGCCGAGGACGAGCGCGACGACGATGAAGGCGAGGATGATCCCGACGTCTGTGCGCACCTCGCCGCCAGCGTCGGCGGTCGACTGGACGGCGTGCATCGCGTCAACGGCGTACGAGAGCGGCATGACGTCCGAGAGCCAGCCGAGGACCGTCGGGAGGCTGCCGCGGGCGACGAGGAGGCCGCAGAGGAAGAACTGCGGGAGGACGAAGGCCGGCATGAACTGCACCGCCTGGAACTCGGTGCGCGCGAAGCCGCTCGCCAGCAGCCCCAGCGCCGAGCCGAGGACGGCGTCGAAGACCGCCACGACGACGAGCAGCCAGATCGGCCCACGCACGACGAGCCCGCAGACGTAGACCGCGAAGGCCACCGCCAGGACGGCCTGGACGATGGCGACGAGGCCAAACGCGATCGCGTAGCCGAACATGAAGTCGCCCTTGCCGAGCGGAGTCGTCAGCAGCCGTTCGAGGGTCCCGGAGGTGCGCTCGCGCAGCGTCCCGATGCTCGTCACGAGGAACATGACGACGAAGGGAAAGATGCCGAGCAGCGCCGGCCCCACAGTGTTGAAGACCGGGGTGCCGGCGAAGATCCAGCCAAGCAGCCCGACGAGGACGCAGGGTACGACGAGCAGCATGGCGACGGTGCGGTGGTCGCCGCGCAGCTGACGCAGCACCCGGTCGGCGGTCAGGAGGCAGATCCGAAGGCTCATCGCGCACCTCCGTCGCCCAGGGACCCGGTATGCCGGGCGGCCGGCCTGGCGGTCCGCTCGCCGCCACGGGCGCCGTCGCCGTCGCGCTCGCCGTCGCCGTCGCGCTCGCCGTCGATCAGGCTGAGGAACGCGGCCTCGGCGTCCTGGGTGCCGGTGTCGGCGAGCAGCTCGGCCGGTGTCCGGTCGGCGAGGATCCTCCCCTCCCGCAAGAGGACCAGGCGGTCGCACCGGGTCGCCTCGTCCATGACGTGGCTTGAGACGAGAAGCGACTTCCCTTGTGCCGCGAGCCTCTTGAAGAGCGCCCACAGGTCACGGCGCAGGACCGGGTCCAGGCCGACGGTCGGCTCGTCGAGGACGAGGAGCTCCGGGTCCCCGACCAGGGAGCAGGCGAGCGACGCGCGGGATCGCTCCCCGCCCGAGAGGTTGTGGGCGATGGCGTGGGCGTGGCCGGTGAGGTCGACGTCGGCGAGGGCGCGGGCGACGGCATCCGAGGCGGCGCCGAGAACGCCGGCGAAGTACCGGACGTTGTCCCAGACGGTCAGGTCGTCGTAGAGGCTCGGCGACTGGGTGACGTAGCCCACCGAGCGACGGAGGATGGCCGAGCCGGCCGGCCGCCCGAGGACGGTCACCGTGCCGCCCGCGACGACCTGGACCCCGACGATCGCCCGGATCAGCGTCGACTTTCCGGACCCTGAGGGCCCGAGCAGGCCGACGACCTGACCCCGGGGGACGGACACACTGAGGTCCGCGAGCACGTCGCGGCCTCCGCGGACGACGTGGAGCGAATCGACGACGATTGCGGCGCGTCGAGCATCATTCATCATGCGTTGAAATATAGTACCGGCGACCTGGTCGTGCAAGGAGCAGTCCGCGACTCCTACGCTCGGGTGCCATGGCGACGTCCCTGACCTTCGACGAGCACGGCGCCGGGATCGGGTCTGCGTGGACCGCGCTGCGCGACTACGCGACCCGCGCCGGCCACGACACGGCGGTGCCGACGTGCCCCGGGTGGACCGTTCGAGACCTCGTGGCCCACCAGGGCACGGTCCACCGGTGGGCGACCGGCATCGTGCTCGGCGAGGAGCGGCGCGACCCGGGCCACGACGAGCAGGAGGGCCGCAGCTCCGGTGACCTGCTCGGGTGGCTCGACGAGGGCGTCAAGGCCCTACTTGCCGCGCTCGCCCGAGGTCCACAGCTCGGGTCCGGACTTCCTCGCCTGCTGGCGCCGGGACATGACGGTCTCGTGGGGCTGACCCCACGGCATACGGGTCACCTTGGGTCCGGCAGGTCGGTGGTCGGGACGACCACCGTGCCGGACGCAGCGGGGAGGAGGTGGTTCCCGTCGACGAGGTAGCGCTGCAGGGTCGGCGCCAGCCACGTGACGATCTCGTCGTGGCTGGACTCGACGAGGGCGGGAAGGCGAAGGACGTAACGCATCGTCCCGAGCCCGAAGATCTGGGCGATCGCCAGCCCGCCTCGCACCCGGGGTTGCGAGACCCTGGTCCGCGCAGTCACCCGGCCGATGATCTCGGTGTCGATGAACTCCCTCACCAGGGCGCCGATCTCGTCGTTCGTCTGTGCCGCGCGGGCGAGAGCGACGAACCGCTCCTGGTTGACCGGGTCGTCCCAGACGGTGAGGAAGGCGCGCACCAGCCGCTCGCCCAGGCCGTCCGTCGGGCCCTCGAGGACCTGCCCGACGACCCTTGCGGGGTTCACCCGGGTCAGGACGACGGCCTGGGCGAAGAGGTCCGCCTTGCCGTCGAAGTAGTGGTGGACCAGGGCCGGGTCGACGGCTGCTGCCCGGGCCACCGCACGCAGGGACGTCCCCTCGTAGCCCTTCTCTGCGAACTCGGAGCGGGCCGCCTCCAGGATGACGGTGCGGGTGTCCTCGCCCGCCGGCCGGCGACCGCGCCGCGGCTGGGCCGCGGTGCTCACGCGGTCCTCATCCGGCGCTCACGTCACGTCCAGGCTGCGGGCGGGCTCGAAGTGCAGTCGGGCGAAGGCGAGCGCCTGCGTCAGGTCGGTCTCGCGCTGCTCCTCGCTGAGCCCGCGGGTCGCGACCTCAACGACGACGTCGCCCTCGTAACCGGTGTCGGCGAGGTGCCCGAGCAGCTCGCCACACGGCTGGGCCCCCCGGCCCGGGACGAGGTGCTCGTCGCGGGGGGACCCCAGGCCGTCGGCCAGGTGGACGTGAGCGAGCCGCTCACCGAGCGCCCGCGCCATGTCCATCGCGTCGGACCCCGCGGTGGCGGTGTGCGAGAGGTCGAGGGTCACGTGGTCGTACGCCTGGTCCACCGGGTCCCAGCCGGGCAGGTAGGCCAGCATCTCCCGCCCGCGAGCCCGCCACGGGAACATGTTCTCGACGGCCAGCCGGATGCCGCTGTCGTGCTCCCGCAGGGCTACCCCGTCGACGAACTCCGCGGCATACTCACGCTGCCAGCGGAACGGCGGGTGGAGCACCACGGTCCGCGCACCCAGGTCCTCGGCCAGCTCGATGGACCGATCCACCTTGGTCCACGGGTCAGGCCCCCAGACCCGCTGGGTGAGCAGAAGTGTCGGCGCATGGACGGAGACGACCGGTATGCCGTGCAGCTCGCTCAGCGCCCGGAGGGCCCCTGCCTCCTGGGAGACGGGGTCGGTCCAGACCATCACCTCGAGCGCGTCGTAGCCGAGCCGGGAGGCCATACCGAAGGCGGCCGCGCAGTTCCCGGGGTACATCGACGACGTCGACAGCCCGATCCGCGTGCTCATGCCCCCATTGTCTGCCATCAGGCCGTCGTACCCTCACCGGGCAGACGTGGTGTCCGTCCTCGCGACCGCCCCTGCCGGCGCGATGGCGTCCGCGGAGGCGAACGGCGGCGGGCCGAGGAGCACGATGCCACCGTTGCGCTGTGCCGAGTCGCGGATGCGGTCGAAGTCGACCCGCCCGGACGCGACCTCGTCGCTGGCGAGGGGCTCACTCGCGTCCCAGTAGAACGCCTCGCAGCACCCGGGCGTGTGCAGGCACAGCATCCGGGCCGACTCGGAGACCACCATGAAGGCGTGCGGCAGGCCGCGGGGCGCCACGGCGATGCCACCGGCGGCGACCGTGTGCTGCTGGCCGTCCAGATGCATGAGGATCTCGCCCTCGAGCACGTACATCGTCTCGTCGGAGTCGGGATGGGTGTGCAGGGGCGTCATCTTGCCCTGCTCCATCCGGTCCTCGAAGAGCAGGAACGCCCCGCCCGTCTCCTCGGCCCGGACCTTCCAGGTGTGCACACCCCCGCCAGAGAACCAGCGGCGCTCGCCTTCGGCAGCAGACCGGACAAGGGGGCCAGGAGTGGTGGTGGCGGTGGTCATGGCGTCTTCTCTCTTCAGATTCTCGTTATGGTATTGCCGTACCATGATGAGACTGACGTACCATGACAGACATGTCAATGCCCTATGAGACCTTCGGCCGCAGCGACCAGAAGGGCAGGACGCGAGCGGCGCTCGTCACGGCGGCGCGACAGATCGTCGCTGGCGGGATGAGCCCGACCGTCGAGCAGGTCGCAGCCGTCGCGTCGGTCTCCAGGACCACCGCGTACCGCTACTTCCCCAACGAGCGGGCGTTGCTCGCGGCAGCCCATCCGGAGACCGGCGCTCAGTCGATGCTCGGCGAGGACGCCCCCGAGGACCCGTCCGAGCGGCTCGACCGCGTGGTGCGAGCGTTCACCGCGTTGATCGTGGAGACCGAGGCCCAGCAACGGACGATGCTTCGCCTCTCGCTCCAGCCCGACTCCGGGGAGCTGCCACTGCGCCAGGGCCGGGCGATCCGCTGGATCACCGAAGCGCTCGAACCGCTGCGCTCCCATTTCACGGACACCGGGTTGCACACGCTGGTCCTCGCCATCCGCAGCGCCACGGGTATCGAGGCGCTGGTGTGGCTCACCGACATCGCGGGGCTTTCGCGACCCGAGGCCGTCGAGCTGATGCGCTGGTCAGCCCAGGCTCTCCTCCACACCGCGCTGGCGGGCGGGCCCCCAGGTGTCGTCCGGGCGAACCTCTAGCCGCAGAAACGCTTCTCCTCACGCAATGCTTGGAAAGGTCGTTGATAAGCAGCCGACGAAGCCGGACTGGTCACGATGCGAGGTGGTCAAGACGACGGAGAATGATCCCCTCGCGCAGCGCCCACGGGCAGATCTCGAGGCGGTCGAGGTGGAGCAGGTCGAGCGCCGCCTCGGCGACGATCGCACCGGCGAGCAGCTGCGCGGCCCGGCTCGGGGACACGCCGGGCAGTCGGGCGCGGTGAGCCGAGTCCATGGGGCCGAGCCTCGCGACGAGGGCTGTGACGTCCGCCCTGCTCAGAGTGCGGGCGACATAGGGACCGTCGTCGCGCGGTGGCGCCCCCGCGATCCGGGCGAGCGAGCGCAGGGTCTTCGACGTGCCGACCACCCGGTCGGGAGGACCGCCGGTGACGAGTGGACGCAGCGACCGGGCCAGCTCGGCCCGCACAAGCGTGCGCGTGCCCGCGACGACCGACGCGGCGGGAGGGTCCCCCAGGAGGTGGTCTCGGGTCACCCGCCCCGCGCCGAGCCGCAGGCTGATGACCGCATCCGGCTCCTCGTCGAGGCCCGTGGCCACCTCGAGCGACCCGCCACCGATGTCGACCACGAGCAGGCGCCCACTCGACCAGCCGAACCACCGACGGACCGCGAGGAAGGTCAGCCGCGCCTCGTCCCGGCCCGAGAGCACCTCGAGGTCGATGCCGGTCTCCGCACGCACCCGGTCGAGGACGGCGTCGCCGTTCGGCGCCTCTCGGATGGCCGAGGTGACGAAGGCGACGAGGTCCTCGACGCCCTGCTCCTTGGCCAGCTCCAGGCACTCTCCCGCGAAGTCGACGAGCCGTTGCACCTGGCCCGCGTTGATCGACCCGTCCGGCTCGAGGCCCTCGGACAGCCGTAGCTCGATCTTGTGGGAGTGGGCGGGCAGCGGGTGGGCGCCGGCGTAGGCGTCGACGACGAGGAGGTGGACCGTGTTGGAGCCGATGTCGATGACTCCGAGGCGCATAGCCTCCACGCTATCGGTGCACCCGGCATAGCGGCTCTGCGCCTAAGGTATGCCGGTGGCTGAAGTCCCGCTCGACATGTCCCGGATCTGGGTGGAGTTTCCCGACCCCGCCGACGCCGGACAGCGCTTCCGGTGCGACCTGACGTGGCTCACCTCCAGCTGGGTGTGCATCTTCGGGGCAGGCTGCCAGGGGATCTACGCCGACCGGCCGGACGACGGCTGCTGCACCCTCGGCGCGCACTTCACCGAGAAGGACGACTACCGCCGGGTGCGAGCCGTCGCGGCCGAGCTCGGCGAGGACGAGTGGCAGTTCCACGACGTCGGCCAGGCCGGGGGCACGCTGCACAAGGAGAGCTGGACCGAGCTCGAGGACGGCGTCCGCAAGACCAGGGTCGTGGACGGCGCCTGCATCTTCCTCAACCGGCCCGGGTTCCCCGCGGGCGCGGGCTGCGCCCTGCACCAGCACGCCGTCGTCAAGGGGCTCCCGCCCACGTCGCTCAAGCCGGAGGTGTGCTGGCAGCTGCCGATCAGGCGCGCCTACCGGACGGTCGAGCAGCCCGACGAGACGAGCCACCTCGAGGTGAGCATCGGCGAGTACGACCGACGGGGCTGGGGTCCGGGCGGGCACGACCTCGACTGGTACTGCTCGGGCAACCCCGAGGCACACATCGGGCGCGAGCCCGTCTTTCGCTCCAGCAAGGTGGAGCTGGTCGAGCTCATGGGCGAACCGGGCTACGAGCAGCTCGTCCTGCGCTGCGAGGCACACCTGCGGGCCGTCACGGCGGCGCGCCGCACCGGCAACCGCAGGCTGCTGCCCCTCCTCGTCCACCCTGCGACCCTGGCGGCCCAGGACAACGCGAAGGCCGAGGCCAAGGGGCGCGCCGCCGCAAGGAAGCCCGTCCGGGTCGAGAGGCCAACCACCGGCTGAGAGCGGGCTGGCCGCCGGGCGCGTCTGCGGGGACCTGATGCAGGATGTCCACGTGTCCACCATCGTCTTTCTCCACGCTCATCCCGACGACGAGAGCTCGGGCACGTCGGGCTCCATGGCCCGCGCCTCAGCCGAGGGGCACCGCGTCCTGCTCGTCTACGGCACGAACGGTGACCACGGTGAGGTCCCCGAGGACCTCGCCCCGGGAGAGACCCTCGTGGACCGTCGCCGCTTCGAGGCCGAGGCGTCCGCGGCAGCCACGGGCACCAGCCGCGTCGTCTGGCTGGGCTACGCCGACTCCGGCATGACCGGCTGGGAGCAGAACTCCGCGCCGGAGTCGTTCCTTCGGGCCGACCTCGACGAGGCCGCCGGGCGGCTCGCCAAGGTCCTCGACGAGGAGGACGCCGACGTCCTCGTCGGCTACGACTGGCACGGCGGCTACGGCCACCCCGACCACGTCAAGGTCCACCACGTCGCCCACCGCGCCGCCGAGCTGGCCGCCCGGCGGCCCCGCCTCCTTGAGGCGACGATGAACCGCGACGCGATGCGGGCGATGATGGCCGGAGCCGTCGCAGCGGGCCAGGAGAGGGCCTTCGACCCCGACGGCCCGATGGACGACGGCAACCCCATGGGGTCGCCCGAGTCCGAGATCCACTGGAGGGTCGACGTCTCCGGCTTCCTGCCCCAGCGCCGGGCCTCGATGCAGGCGCACGCCAGCCAGGTCACCGACATCGGGATGTTCATGGCGATGCCTCCCGAGATCTTCGCGATGGCCTTCGGCCAGGAGCACTACATCGAGGCGGGCCGCCCGGACGGCATGGTCGACGGCTGGTTCCTCGACGCGTGACCCGCGCCGGACCTACCCGGTCAGGTATGCCGTCCAGCTGCCGGCCGCGCGGCACACCGCGTCCGTCGGTGGCTCGTCGGTGTCGTGCCCGGGGCCTGTCGGTAGCCGGACCTAGGTTGGGGACATGGCTTCCAGGACAACGGTGAGGTCGAGCGGCTACCGCTGTTCCGAGTGCGGCTGGACGGCGGTCAAATGGGTCGGTCGGTGCGGCGAGTGCCAGGCCTGGGGCTCGGTCAGCGAGCTCGGGGCGGCGAGCATCCGGACGACGGCCGTCGGCGCCGTGGCCCGGCCTGCGCTGCGGATCGGGCACGTCGACATCCAGCAGGCCGCCGCCCGCTCGACGGGGGTCAGCGAGTTCGACCGGGTGCTCGGTGGGGGGCTCGTCCCGGGCGCCGTCGTCCTCGTCGCCGGGGAGCCGGGCATCGGCAAGTCGACGCTGCTGCTCGATGTGGCGGCCCGGGCCGCGCGGCAGGGCCAGGACGTCCTCTACGTCAGCGGGGAGGAGTCCGCGGCCCAGGTGCGGATGCGGGCCGAACGCATCGAGGCGATGGCCTCCTCCCTGTTCATCGCCGCCGAGACCGACCTGGCGACCGTCCTCGGCCAGATCGAGACGGTGAAGCCCGGCCTCGTCGTCGTCGACTCCGTCCAGACCATCTCCAGCGGGGAGGTCGAGGGGTCGGCCGGCAACGTCGCTCAGGTCCGCGAGGTCGCCGCCAGCCTCATCCAGGTCGCCAAGAGCCGGGGCATCTCCGTCCTGCTCGTCGGCCACGTCACCAAGGACGGCTCGATCGCCGGTCCGAGGGTGCTCGAGCACCTCGTCGACGTCGTCATCCAGTTCGAGGGCGACCGGCACTCGCGGCTGCGCCTCGTGCGGGCCGTGAAGAACCGCTACGGGCCCACCGACGAGGTCGGCTGCTTCGACCTGTCCGACGTCGGCATCGTCGGACTCGCCGACCCGAGCGGCCTGTTCCTGTCCAACCGTGACGAGATGGTGGCCGGCACCTGCGTCACGGTCGCCCTCGAGGGCCGTCGACCGCTCGTCGCCGAGGTCCAGTCGCTCATTGTGGCCAGCAAGCTGCCCTCGCCGCGCCGGACCACCCACGGCCTCGACTCCTCGCGGGTGGCCATGATCATCGCCGTCCTGGAGCGTCGTGCCAAGGCGCCGATCGGGTCGAGCGACGCCTATGTCGCCACGGTGGGCGGGGTGCGCCTCACCGAGCCGGCAGCCGACCTCGCCGTGGCCTTCGCGATCGCCAGCTCCGTCCTCGACCGGCCGTTGCCGCAGGGCGCCGTCGCCTTCGGGGAGGTGGGGCTCGCCGGGGAGATCCGCCCGGTGACCGGCATCCCGCGCCGGCTGGCCGAGGCGGCGCGCCTCGGGTTCCGCATCGCCTTCGTCCCGTGTGGCGCCCTCGGATCCGGCCCGGTCCCTGAGACGATGCGGGTTCTCGAGTTCCGCGACGTCGCCACCGCCGTCAGCGCCGCGTTGCACCCGTAGCGCCGTTAGACTGCCCGGGCAGTCGACCGACTGACCGGCTGGCCCGCACCGAAAGCGACACCACGTGGAACGCAGTGACGACGACCCCCTCAGGGCAACCCTGGCGGCCGTCGCCCCGGGCACCGACCTGCGCGACGGTCTCGAGCGCATCCTCCGGGGCCGCACCGGCGCGCTGATCGTGCTGGGCAACGACAAGGTCGTCGAGTCGATCAGCACGGGCGGCTTCCCGCTCGACATCGAGTTCTCGGCCACCCGGCTGCGCGAGCTGTCGAAGATGGACGGCGCCATCGTCCTCGACCGCGAGGGCACCCGCATCGTGCGGGCCAACACCCAGCTCGTACCTGACTCCCGGATCGAGACGCAGGAGTCGGGCACCCGGCACCGCACCGCGGAGCGGGTGGCGATCCAGACCGGCTTCCCGGTCGTCTCGGTGAGCCAGTCGATGCGGATCATCGCCCTCTACGTCGGTGGTCGCCGCCATGTCGTCGAGGGGAGCGCGGCAATCCTGTCCAAGGCCAACCAGGCCCTGCAGACGCTCGAGCGCTACAAGTCGCGGCTCGACGTGGTCACCGGCACCCTCTCGGCGCTCGAGATCGAGGATCTGGTCACCGTCCGCGACGTAGCAAGTGTCGTGCAGCGCCTCGAGATGGTCCGTCGAATCAGCGACGAGGTCTCCGACTACGCCGTCGAGCTCGGCACCGACGGCCGCCTCCTCGGGCTTCAGCTCGAGGAGCTGACGGGCGGCCTCGGCAACGACCGAGAGCTCGTCATCCGCGACTACCTCGCCTCGACGAAGTCGACCCGGACCGTCGAGGAGTCGCTCGACGGCCTGATGCGGCTGTCCGGCACCGAGCTGCTCGACCTCGGGGCCGGTGCCCGCGCCATCGGCTTCACCGTCGTCGGCGACGCGCTCGACAGCGCGATCAGCCCCCGGGGCTACCGTCTGCTCACCAAGGTGCCGCGCCTGCCGGGCGCCATCGTCGACCGGCTAGTCGAGCACTTCGACTCGCTCCAGCGCCTGCTGGCGGCCAACCTCGAGGACCTCATGGACGTCGACGGCGTCGGCGAGGGCCGGGCCCGCGCGGTCCGTGAGGGCCTCTCCCGGCTCGCCGAGTCGAGCATCCTCGAGCGCTACGTCTGAGCGTGCCCGAGCACCCGGGGCCGCGCCCGTTGCCGCCCTCAGCGCTGGCCCCTGCTCTCGCGTCGACCCTGCCCGCGCTCCACCGGCGCGTCCTCGACTGGTACGCCGTCCGGGCCCGTGCGCTGCCGTGGCGCCTTCGCCACACCACACCCTGGGGAGTGTTCCTCTCCGAGGTCATGGCACAGCAGACTCCCGTCGCGCGGGTCGAGCCCGTCTGGCTCGAGTGGATGGAACGCTGGCCGACACCGACCGACCTGGCTTTGGCTGCCCCCGGTGATGCGGTGCGGGCGTGGGGTCGGCTCGGCTATCCCCGACGCGCACTGCGCCTGCACGAGGCCGCCAAAACCATGCTCGAGCGGCACGGCGGCGAGGTGCCGAGAACGGTCGACGAGCTGCTGGCGCTGCCCGGCGTCGGCGACTACACCGCCCGCGCCGTGGCGTGCTTCGCTTTCGGGGTCCCCGCCACCGTTCTCGACACCAACGTGCGACGGGTGCTCGCCCGCACCTTGCTCGGCGCGCCCCACGCAGCGCCGACCCTGAGCCGGGCCGAGCGTGACCTCGCGGACGAGGCGATGCCGGCAGGCACGGACGACGCCAACACGTGGAACGTCGCGGCGATGGAGCTCGGCGCGCTCGTCTGCACGGCGCGGGCTCCCCGGTGCGACGACTGCCCGGTCGCCGACCTCTGCGGGTGGAACCTCGCCGGCCGACCGGCATACGAGGGTCCGCCCCGCAGGGGGCAGTCCTGGCACGGCAGCGACCGCCAGGCGCGAGGCGCCCTGCTCGCCGTCCTGCGCGAGGCGGACGGCGCCGTGCCGTCAGCCCGGCTGGCGCAGGCGTGGCCCGACGACCTGCAGCGGACGCGGTGCCTCGCATCGCTCGTTGTCGACGCCCTGGTGGAACCCCTGCCGCACCACGAGTTTCGGCTGCCGACCTGACCCCGACCGCTCAGCTCGTTGGAGTGAGGTCCAGAGCCTTCAGAGCGGCCGCGAGCACCTGCGTCTGGGTGCCCTCACCCGAGACGACGACCCCCGGCTCGTCGGGCTCGAGAGGCTCGAGGGTGGCGAGCTGGCTGGCGAGGAGCGAGGCCGGCATGTAGTGGCCCGCTCGATGCTGGACCCGGTCCTCGAGGAGGACGTCGGGTGCGGTGACGTGGCAGAAGCGGACCTGCGGCCGGCCCTTGCGCAGGAGGTCCCGATAGACCCGGCGCAGCGCCGAGCAGGTGACCACGGCGGACTGTCCATGGGCCTCCTGCTCCGACATCCAGTCGCCCATGAGGCGCAGCCACGGCCAACGGTCCTCGTCCGTGAGCGGCACCCCCCGGTGCATCTTCGCGACGTTGGCCTCCGGATGGAACGCGTCACCCTCGGCGAAAAGCCATTGCATGCTGACGGCGACGCCCTTGGCCACCGTCGTCTTGCCCGAGCCGGAGACGCCCATCACGACCACAAGGTCGACGTCGCTCATGCCAGTCACCCTAGCGACGGCCTGCGGCGGCCAGGCGGTTGCCTCACTCCCGGAGTCGGAGTAAGTTCTCGCGTTTGTGCGCCGGACAGCAAAGACCACCTGGGTCCTGGCCGGAGCCGGCTTCCGCAGGTACTCGACCTACCGGCTCGCCATCGTCGCCGGTCTCACCACGAACAGCGTCTTCGGCCTGATCCGGGCGTCCATCCTCCTCGCCGCCCTCGCCTCCGCCGGCACCGACATCGCCGGGTACTCGGCGAGCGAGGCGAGCTCCTTTGTCTGGTGGTCGCAGGGCCTCATCGCCTCGGTCAACCTCTTCCAGTGGAACGACGTCGCGGTGCGGGTCAGGTCCGGTGACATCGCCGTGGACTTCTCGCGCCCTCTCGACCCGCAGCTCGCCTTTCTCGCGGCCGACCTCGGCCGCGCCGCCCTGCAGTTCCTTGCCCGAGGGCTGCCGAGCATCCTCATCGGAGCGCTCACCTTCGGGATCGCGCTTCCTGCCAGCCCCTGGCTGTGGCCCCTCGGCGTCGTCAGCACACTCCTCGCAGTCCTCGTCTCGTTCGGCTGTCGGTATGCCGTGAACGTCGCCTCGTTCTGGCTCGTCGAGAACCGTGGCCCCCAGATCGTCTACATGGTCGTCAGCGGGTTCCTCTGCGGCCTGTACCTGCCCGTGCACTGGTTCCCTGAGTGGCTCCAGACGGTGGCTCGGGCAACCCCCTTCCCGTCGATGCTGCAGTCCCCGATCGACCTGCTCAGCGGACGGGCGTCGCTGGGGGACGCGGTGCCGCTGCTGGTCACCCAGGCCGGATGGGCCCTGGCCGTACTGGCTCTGGGCCAGCTCCTGACCCGGCTGGGCAGGCGCAAGCTGGAGCTCCAGGGTGGCTAGCGACCTTGCGCCCGGGACCGGTCGGCGCACCCGCACGGAATGGATGCGGCGCTCGGAGCCCTACCGCGTCATCCTCCGCGCCCGGATGCGGTCCCAGATCTCCTACCGGGCGTCCTTCGCGACCGACCTCGTGGGCACCTTCCTCGTCGGCCTCACGGAGCTCGCCGAGGTCTATGTCCTGTTCCACAACGTCCCCCGGCTGGGCGGACTGACGTTCAGCCAGGCCCTGCTCGTCTTCGCCCTCGCGAACATCGCGTACTCGGTGGCCGACATGTTCGTCGGGCACCTGGACAACCTCCCGACCTACATCCGGGCCGGGACGATCGACGTGTTCTACCTGCGGCCCCTGCCGCTGCTGGCACAGCTCGTCACGAGCGACATCTCCCTGCGCCGGTTCGGACGCCTCGGCGTCGCGCTGGGGGTGCTGGTCGTCGCGGTGGTCCGCAACGACATTCCGTGGTCGTTGCGGACGGTGTCGATGCTCGTCATCGCGGTCGTCGCCGGGACGGCGATCGTCGCCGCCCTGTTCACCGCCGCCAGCGCGCTCCAGTTCTTCCTCGTCGAGGGCGCCGAGCTGACCAACGGGTTCACGTACGGCGGCTCCTACGCCTCGCAGCAGTCCGCGCAGGTCTTCCCCAGCCCCTTGAGGATCCTGTTCACCTTCGTCATCCCGGCAGCCTTCATCGCCTACCTGCCCACCGTCGTCATCCTCGACCTGCCGGGCGCCGACCTGCTCCCCGCCCGGCTCGGGTGGTTCACCCCGCTCGTGGCCGGCGGCGCGTGGACCGTGGCGCTCGTCCTGTGGCGGGCTGGCACGAGGCACTACCAAGGAGCAGGCGGATGACCACCACCGTCCCGCCAGGGCCGATCATCGAGACCACCGACCTGACCCGCGTCTTCCGGCGGCGGGTTCCCGGGCGGCGACGCGGGGAGCTGCTCACTGCCGTGGACCGGGTCTCGTTCACGGTCCAGCCCGGTGAGTCAGTCGGCTACATCGGCGCGAACGGCGCGGGCAAGTCGACGACGATCAAGATGCTCACCGGCATCCTGCGACCGACGTCTGGCACGGTCCGTGCCTGCGGGCTCGACCCGATGCGTCAGCGCAAGGACGTGGCCCGACGGGTGGGCGTGGTCTTCGGCCAGCGCTCCCAGCTGTGGTGGGACCTTCCCCTGCACGAGTCGTTCACGATCCTCGGGGCGATCCACGGCATGAGCGACCACGCGGTCCGGGACCGGGCGGCCACCCTGGTCGAGCAGCTGGAGATGACCGACACGCTCGACACCCCCGTCCGCCAGCTGTCCCTCGGGCAGCGGATGCGGGCCGAGATCGCCGCAGCGCTGATGCACTCCCCCGACCTGCTCATCCTCGACGAGCCGACGATCGGGCTCGACGTCCTCAGCAAGCAGCGCCTCCGGAAGTTCCTGCGCCGCGAACGGGCCGAACGCGGCACCACGCTGCTCCTGACGACCCACGACATGGGCGACATCGAGCGCCTCTGCGACCGGGTCCTCGTCGTCGACCACGGGCGCCTCGCCTTCGACGGCACCATCACCGGGCTCGCCGAGACCGTTGGTGCGCGGCGGGTCCTGGTCGTCGACCTGGCCTTGCCCACCGAGCCGCTGCACGGCATACCGGAGACGACGTTGCTGGCGGCCGAGGGCGACGGCCTGCGTCAGCGGCTCGCGTTCGACGCGTCCGCGACGACCGCGGCCAAGGTGCTGGCCGAGGTCAGCGCCCGGGCCGAGGTCCTCGACCTAGCCATCGAGGAACCCGACATCGAGAGCGTCGTCCGGCGGATCTACTCAGCGACCCGCTGAGCTCTGGGCCGGTCAGCTGGTTGCGCCGACCTCGCGCGCGCTGGCGAGGTCCGTGAACGGCAGGGGACAGCTGGCCGTCCCGGCACAAGTCGTCAGGTCCTGGCACCCTGCTGACACCGCCGCCTGCAGGGACGTCCGGATCGCCTCCAGGTCGGCGATGCGGGCATCGACCTCCGCGAGCTCGGCGCTCACCCGAGCTTGCAGTCCCGGGTCGCCGCGG
>JAABUW010001251.1_pt1 | contig 43974 bp, 38 predicted proteins | sample 5560081 | NCBI WGS metagenome assembly JAABUW01 (sample SAMN10711882, study PRJNA513363) | rock metagenome | isolation source: Antarctica rocks | place: Antarctica: Victoria Land, Knobhead sud | reverse complement strand
TAATTCTATTTACAATAGTTACGAAAAAAGTGAAGTTGGTCGAAAATTCGCTGAACGCGTCATACAATCTGCAAAAAGCCGACTGAAAAGACTTTGATGAGCATTTGCAAAAGGCGAAAGACAAAATAATAGTCAAGATGCAAAGAATCACAAGTTTAGAAGCAAAAGTCATTTATTTGACTGAATGCATCAAGAATACAGTGAAATTATTCGTATTTAAACAGCGAATATGCGCAAAATCAAAACTCTGGTGAAACAATGAGCTCATCGAAATGCGAAAGACGTTGTCATCAAAAAAGCGAACCTGAAAAAGATGCAGAAATGACGACGCATGAGCAGAGGTAGTGCAAATGCGAAATTCGTATCATGATGCAATAAAGCTGATTAAAAACCAATTCTGAACCAATTTTTTGAACAACATTGAAGAAAAAGAAGTGTTTCAGACCTACAAGTTTACTAAATCACGTCTAATCGAGAAGCTACTTTCGATACAAAACTTGCAAAAAGAATTGAAGATTGAATTTAATGAAAAGTGCGAGGCATTTTTGAAAGCAATGTACTCACCATCATTGAAAATTCAAATCAATGAAGAATTACTATCGAACGAAAGTATACAGTGATCAAAAGTTATCAAAGGGAAAATCAAGCACGTTATTAACTTCTCAGCATTCAGGAAAGTACTCAAATCAGATGATATGTCATTCGTAATCATACAACGAGTGTACAAAACTATATTGAAAATCTTCAATTTAGTGTACTCAGATTTGATTGAAAACGACTATCATTTGAAGATATGACGCGAAGGCACGGAAATTATTCTGAAAAAACCAGACAAATCAAATTATTCAATTTCGAAGACATACAGAATTATTACGCTGCTAAACTGTTTAGACAAAGTAGCAGTGCAACTGTCTTACACAGCTGAAATTAACGATAAGCTGCTGAATTTTGATCAAATGAAAGGCAGAAAACAAAGATCAGCTATAGACGCAGTACTAAACCTAGTACATGATGTGCAAATGGCGAAAAGTCGAGAAAACACGCTTATCTGTCTACTTCTAGATGTCAAAGAAGTCTTTGACCATGTTGCGTTGAAACAGCTGATCAAAATATTGATTAAATTGAAAATATCAGTCAATTTAATCAATTGAGTAAAATGTTTCTTACAAAATCGAGTTATTGACTTAGCATTTGACGACGAACGTCAGAAACCAAAGGAAATAAGCACAGAAATATCACAAGATTCATCTATCTCGCTCATTTTATTTCTAATTTATATTCGATATCTGTTTTCAAAGATTCGCGCAAAGTTCGAAAATTTACAGTCATTCAGCTATATTGACGACGTGACGCTATACATTGAGGGAAGAAATATTGACAAGAATGTGAAAATACTGAAAAACGCAGCAAAAATCGCTTTCACATGAGCTGAGAACAACGCAGTGCAATTCGATGACTTGAAATCTGAATTGATACACTTTGAAAGTCACAAGACAACACTCAACCAAATGATTATTCTACTCAATAACACGGTCATAAAATCAAAGACATGCGTACAATGACTAGAAGTCTGACTGAATCGAAAGCTCAACTTCAAAGTTCATGTGCAAACGAAAATCGTGACAGTCACAAGAACGCTACACTCGTTATTTAGATTAATGAATAGCGAGTGAGAACTAAATGTCAAATCAGGAAAGCAGTTATATCTAGCATGCGTCACGTCTATTAGCGATTATGGCGCCGAAATATGATGAAATAATCAAAAAAGCTACTTAGTCAAATTTCGCAAACTGCAAAATGCTGCATTACGAAAAATTCTGAATGTGTTTTGAACATCATCGATAGAGATTATGCAAATAGAAGTCGAAATTTCGTCGATGAAGATGCGATTAGATCAAAAGTGCAAGAACTATGCAATTTAAATAGTTGAGTTATCGAAAAAACACTCTATCAGAAAAAGAACATTTATTTTGTACTCATCTCAATACTCTATTGAATTGAACCTAAATCTGAACGCATCGAAATATCTGAACTGAAACGAGATAAAGAAAAACTTACCTCGAAAAGTCAAGAAGTGCAAAGACAGACTCACGCAGATATATCGAATATTGAACAAAGTGCAAAAAACACTGAATTCAATAAAAGAAATCGAAATTTCTCACTTCAAGAAATCGTGAGGTCAAGAAATTGAGCATTTAGCAAGAATTCAAACCGAATTTGCAAAAAGCGAAACTCGCGAAACAATCAATTCGCACTACAGAAAATTAGAAAGAATTACCAAAAAGACGAAAAACATAGTGATGTATATCGACGCATCGCAAATTCGAAAAAAGATAGCAGAAGTTGAAACAGAAACTGAAACAACAGTGATATTCACGCATGAATTCGTCAGATACAGCAAAGCGACAAGCGTTTACGACAAAATAATCACAACGAAAGCGAAACTGCAAGCTATTAGCGATGCAATCGCAATATGCAGCGAAAAAGCACTCAAAAACAGCGAAATTTGAGTGTACATGAACAGTCAAATGACTTTGCAAAGACTAAACGCAAAGAGCAACGTCAATGCGAAGTTATTCGATGATATACGACAAAACTTGACCAATTTACGTCAGAATCAGTGTCAAATTCGCATACAGTGAATATCGAGTCGCAAGAGCATTATTGGGAACGAAAAAGCAGATCAATTGGTCAAAAGCGCTGCTCAAGAATTACCAGTTATTGACAACACGAAAGCAATCATCATAAGCTTCGTCAAAAAGCAAATTTGCAAAGAGACGAAATTACAATGGTTAAATGTCTGGAAAAGCAGCATCAAGAAGGGAACCCAGTATCAAAAGCACATATCGAATGTGAATCTAAGTCATAAATCACTAAAAGAGATGAGGAAAATCGATAGACTAACGTTTTCAACCTTTATTCAGCTGAAAATGAGACATGACTATTTCAGAAGCTATTTGCATAGATTATCAGAGAATAATTCGAACAAATGCTATGAAATATGCAATGCAAGGCAAACGTCGAAGCATTTACTGCTGAACTGCAGGCATTATAGAGCAGAGCAGATAAAGTTTAAGAAAAAAGCTCAGCTTAAAAACACAGACACTATATTGACACTGTTCATCACCAAAATTGAAAGAATCGCAACACTAGAGTATTTGAAAAATACTTGAATTACGACGAGAAAATGACTATTAGAAACGAAAGAGTAGAACGCGAAGAGTGCGAAAGAACAAAGAAAAACGAAAGTACGATGACGAGAATTGAGAAAGAGCACTTGTATGCACAAACTATCGATGTGATTGATCAACGAGAAGATATAAAGCAGCGACTTTGATCAGATTACATGTAACTTAGCATACATACAGCGTCTAGACAGTGTCATAGTCATAGACTGCATGCATTTAATAAAGAAATAAAATAATAAAATAAAAAAAACATCGTTTCTTAAGTCAACGAAAGTGACAACACTTTTTGAATTTATGAATCAAAATTTGTTATTCTTTATACTATATGTATACTCTTTGACTTTCATTTGATTGATTAACATCAAATTATAGTGTAGTTCTGAACAGTGATAAACATTGATTAGTCAAATTTTGATTGATTCATCATTTAGCAAAACATCAATTATAATTGAATCTTTCTTGATGATGAGTACTGTCTCATTATTTGCAATAACAATGCTGTTATCAATGATCTTTTGATATGACTGTTTATTGAACAAGTTTATATCATAGCAGACATGATTCTCAGCTTCGTTGTTTATTCATCAGACATCTGTGTGATTGTTAGCTCAACAGATGATCTTCATTATTCTAACTATTTTGACTTTGAAGTTAGCTTCTAAGTCATCTTCTTTGATCAGATTCTTTCTTTTCTGAAAAGACTTTCATTCATCTGAATGAAGCTTCAAATGTAGAAGTCAGCAATTCTGTTTACTGTGATTCTCTTGCTTGCAATGAGCGCATTTCTTCGATTTCTTTCGAAAAAACTTCAACTTCTTGTCATTAAACTGAGCTATTATACTTTTAAAGCTGAAGTTCTTCTCTTGATTTGATCGCTTGTCATGATCAACTAAAGCGATAGTCATATCATCAATTAATAGTTCGAATTTATTAATCTTGATGCTCTGTATCAGATTAAAAATGTATGATTCTAGACTTTCATTGAAATTTAAAAGAAAAAGATTGTATAACATTCATGATTCTACTGTTTTTTTGATGTTTGCACACTTAATAACAATTTACTTAAGTGAATTGAAATAGTTCTAAATGAATTTGAAATTCAACTGCTTTGATTGAGTTAGTTCTTTGATTGTCAGAAATAAAGTGATTAAATTCAACTGTTCATATTAAGTCTTTAGAATAAATCACATTTTAATGATGTTATCTGCTTTAAATATATGTATTCTGAGTTTCTTTTTGCAGCTAAAGTTAATTATATTGCTGATTCTGTCGTTTCTATCTTCTCAATATTGAACATCAATGATATACTTCTTTTTATCTGCTGTTCAAACATTGAATGTCAGTGATGTTAATTTCTTCAGCTTTCTTAAAATGATCATTCAGAGATCTTTGACTTTCAAGACATTGATTATATTCTTTTTTCATGTTTCATAATTCTCACTTTTCTTTAACTTAGAAACATGATAAATTTTTGAATCTTTCATTATTATATGATGATTGAAGTATAAAAGTAGTTCTAGAAATTTTGATCAAAAGGGAAAATTTTCGTCTTTTAATGACAGTGAGTTCAATGCTTCTGTATCAGAACTCAGATTTATGAAAGTCAGAGCTCTTTAAAGAATAAAAAACAGACACAAGAATTATTCTTCAACGTTATCATTAATTTCTCAGATGAGAATTTGAATCTATGAGAATTTCTATTATTGATTCTCAGAGTCTCTGAGTCTATCAAGAATTCAAGTCACATACAATTTTCAACATTTCATTGATGATAAGAGTTTAAGTCACATACAATTTTCAAGAAATTTTACATGAGTTGCATGTAATCTTGCTTGTCTCATTAACAATGCTTGAGCTTAGTCTTCTGAATATATAGAGAAGAATTCACTTTTGTATTTCATAGTTTAGTGTTAACTTTTTATATGAATAGATATTACTAAGCTACTATCAAATTTGATCATATTATCTATGTGCATATTCTTTAGTGTGACTATACATTTCTCAAGCTACTCACAATTTTAACACTTTACTTTATTGCAGAGATGATAGTTTGTACAATAAAAAAAAATTCGTTGATTCAAACAATAATTCTTCGAATATAACATTCAATCTTTGTAACAAATCTTAATTTCTTTTCATTCTTAAGACTTCTGCGTCTCTAACTTAAGCAATCATCATCATTGACATCGTAAATGTATTCTTCAAGCATCATGATCAAAATATGATTTTTCTTGATGTTGCAATCTTACTTCTTGAAAGCAATATTTGCATGTCTTTCAAGAGCGTTGCTTCATTTACTTTTATCATCTTCACAAAGCTTGCACTCGCTCTGTTTAATCAAATTTCTTGCAATAATAAAGAGAAATCTTGATTGAATTTAACAAAGAATCTTGCGCAGCATCAAGCAATCATCATCAACATCATGATCTCATCAATTTGATTATTTTCTGATTTTGCAAGCGTTAGTTTAAAGAATCTATTAAAGACTCGTCATCATGCAGCATTGAACAAAGACATCAGAAGCACTCATGTTGATGTAGAAAGAAAAGAGAGACAGTGCATGCTGCTTCAGACAAAAATGAAAGTTGTTAAACATGAATTCTCATTTATTATTCTTGATGAAATTCAAAGCATTATCGATGATGTAAAGATTTTGCAAAGACAACAGAATTATTTGAAGATGTGCGCTTAACACAAGACATTATTCATTAAAAACATCATTCTGTTAAAAGATCTGAATCAAGCATTTTACACATTGAACTTTGATTACTTTTTAACATGATGAAGTCATGCATCTGATTGTCTTGAATCGAAGTTTCGCAAAAGAATCATTGCTAAAGTCATAAAGAATTCTTTCATTGATGATGATCTTTCTAAAAAGAGAGCAATCATCTCTAAGATCATCTTTTCAAATAAGTTTTCAAAAAAGAAGAAGTTTGAATTCATTGTTGATGAGAATCTGAAGTTGTTTCTCAGAAAACTAAAGTTGAATTTCATCAAGATGAACTACATTAAAGATGATGACAAGCTTAATTACATCACGAAATATGTAAAGATTACAGTAATGCACTATCTTCAACAGATTGAAAAGACTGTCAAGAAGAGAAATCATAGAATCACATGAGCAAAGTTTCTCAAGACTTTTCAGCAATGCTTGCTTGATGTAAAATTACTTCAGAATCAAATGAATGATTTATGAAATGTCATTATAAAAAGAAGTGATCAAACATGCATGTTGTTCTTTTTGAAACTCAACAAGATACATTTTCAAAATCGTGTTGAAATCATGAAGTTTAAGAAAGTGCTATTGTTCAGATTTCTGAATGAGCTACTTCTCTTGAACAAAATCAAGCTAATCATACTAACTTTCACTTAATGAAGCAAAATGTTCTGTTGAGAATTGATAAAGTACATTGACATGCAGCATGCTTTGAACTATGTTTAACAGAGTCAACAGTTGAAAATAAACTCACTTCTTGAAAATTGATCACACAAGAAGAGTTTACAAAGTTTCTTGCAGAAGATTAATAATTGAGAAAAAGAAGAATACTTTGATGATCAACAAGAGCAACAAGAATCAGAACTGAAAAAAACAGTCTTTCAAAAGAAAAAATATCGCAGAATCAGCAAGAAGACGTGCATCAGATGCAAATTTAAAAATCACGCAGAATTAAATTGTTCAAACTTATGATTCATCTTCTCAAAAGCTTTCTTCTTAGAAGCTTCTTCTGCTTTTAACAACATCTTCATTGTCAACATCTTGAAAAAAGACTTAGCTCAATAGATTTTTCTCTTTATTGATTGCTCAAGAAAAGAGAGCAACTGAAGAGTACAAAACTTAGTGAATCAATTCAATCAATCAACTGTCTGCTGAACTGAACGCGTTGACAATGTTAAAGAACTTGAACTCAGTTATAACATCATTCATTCTCATAGTCAAGATCAAGTCAGAATGTCTCAATCTTTTTGAAACTTAAGTCATGATAAACATTGAATGTATGTTAAACGTGATTCATTACAGTCTTGTAAAACGTTTAAATAAGATCGAGAATATTCATTCTTGAAAGTTCACAAGAATTTTCTTTGATGATAAATCAATGCAACTACATGAAACAATACTGCTTGATTTAAACATTCAGAACTTCAATGAAAGCAATTTATGCATCTTGAAAATCTTTATCATTGTTGAATATGTTTCAAAGAATCTCATGTTAAATCTTTCATTCTTTGAAAAGCATAATCTCATTGATGAGTTTGCTCATCAACACTTATGCTGAAGAATCTTGTGTGCTCAAAATGAAAGAAAGAAACTATCTCATTAAAGAACAGTTTCAAAATCATTTTATGCAATGTTCAATGAAGCAAGACTTGCGTCAAGTCTTTTTGCATGCAATATTCATCAATTTAGCTTTGTAAAAGAAGTCATTCTTAAGTCTTTTCATTGATGTAATCATCAGAAAGAACAAGAAGTCTCAAGTGCTCAATCGACTCAGAATTTCAAGCAACAAAGCATCATAATACACATTTGATTGCTTCTAAATGCTCTGTACGATTCTTTGAATCTTTCAATGACAGAAGAAAATTCTCGATTCACACAAATTAAGAATATGATAGTCAATCAATTCTTAAATGTTTCAAAAGAATTTGCAAATTTCGCGAATTTCTTCATTTAAAAAGTCAAAGTTCTTTTGACTTACGAGTTTCATGATCATATTATTTACATCAAGAAGAGTTGTATTGTTCTTTGAAGTTCTTTGTACAATCTTTTCACAGTTGAACTTGTTGCATAAAAAATGTATATCAAGAAATAGCTTTGAATAAACATGATATGATATTTCATCTCTTCAGCTGAGATGCTTATGCTCTTTACATCTAAAAAAGATGAAATGCTGCAATTGTGCATTGATTATTGAGAATTCAACACGATCATTCTCAAGAACAGATGTTTTTTTCGCTGATTGATGAAGCTCTTAATTGTCTTGCAAATATCAAGTAATTTATCAAGCTTGACATCAAGAATGCATTCAACAAACTTTGTATATAAGAAGAAGATAAATGAAAGACAACATTTCATACAAGATTTGATTTATACAAGTATCTTGTGATGTTCTTTAATCTTATTAATGCATTGACTTTCTTTCAGATTTATATAAATTAAACTCTGTTTGAATTTCTCAACATCATCTGTCTCATTTATTTGAATGACATTCTGATATTCAGCAAAACTCGCAAGAAACATGTTTATCACATACAATAAATTCTTGACAAACTGCAGATTTTAAAACTCTACATCAAGCTCTTTAAATGCAAATTCTTCAAGAAAGAGTTATTCTTTCTAAAATATAAAATAGAAAAAAGAGAAATTTCAATGAAGAAGAATTGAGTGCAAATCATTCAAGATTGATTACAATTAAGAATGATGAAAGAGATTCAAACATTTCTTGACTTTGTCAACTTTTATCATTGATTCATAAAAAACTATTCAAGAATAACATCATTCTTGATTGATCATCTTAAAACAAGTCTCTTTTTTAATGCAAAGAAAAGATAAATTCTCAAAGAGCAGATGAAGCAAATTGAACTCATCAACAGTGCTTAAAATGCTTTTTAGAAGCTGAAAGTCATCTTTGCTCAAAATGTTGTTCTTCAACACTTTAATTCTGCGAAAGTCATAAGATTGAAGATGAACATCTTTGAATTTGCAGAGAAAATGATGATGTTTCAATAAACAGATATCACACTCAAGAATTTATATTGATATTCAATAATCATTTAATTGAGAAAGTGATAATCAATTAAACAAAATTATGAAGCATATGATCAGAAAATGCTGACAATTGTTGAAAGCATGAATCATTGAAAACATTATTTAAAAGAAACTTGACATGAAATAGAAATAATCAATGATCATGCAAATTTTTGATACTTCATGATAACAATCAAGCTCTCTTGCAAATAAATAAAGTGAGTCAACAAACTTATTATGTACAACTTTAAGATCTTCTATCAAAAGAAAGTGAGTAACTTTGTTGATGACTTGTCAAGAAAATTCAACTATGAGAAAGATATTAATATAAATGAGAGAAAGTTCACTCATGATTTAACATATATGAAAGAACTTTTGAAAAATTTCTTGAATCAGTCAGCATCAACGCTCGTTATTTTCACTCAACAGTTCAAGATTCTGAGCATTAAAAATCATGAGAAAATAGTCATCAAATCATTTGAAAAGATCATTAACTTATCAGCATTTGCAAAAAGAATCAAAAAAGTTTTTCTGATTTTGAAGAAATTCTTGACTGCTGACAAAAAGTCTCAATGATGATTTCAAAACATTATTATTTCTCGTCAGAAAAACATTTGTTCTTGCAAGAACATTGAATCAACATCTATTATTATTGTTGAAACTAAAAAAAATGTTTGCTCTTATGAGAACATTGAATCAACATTTACTACTGTTGTTGAAACTAAAGAAAACATTTGTTCTTACAAGAACATTAAGTCAACGTTTATCATTATTGCTGAAATTAAGAAAAATGTTATTTAAATGAGATGAAAATGCAGAAAAACAAATTCTTCTGTTGAAGAAAGTGAATGTTTGATCATGAGTCAGAGCAGAGATTCAATCATGTGTCATTCTGCTAGAGAAAGCGAATGTTTAATCATGAATTAGAGTGAGAATTCAACTATATGTTATCTTGTTGATGAAAGTAAATGTTTGATCATGAGTTAAAGTAAAGTTTCAACTATGCATCATTCTGTTGAGAAGAATGAATGTTTGATCATGAATCAGAGCAGAGTTTCAACTATGTATCATTTTGCTGAAGAGAGCAAATGTTTGATCATGAGTCAAAGCAGAATTTCAACTATGCATCATTCTGTTGAGAAAAGCAAATGTTTGATCATGAGTCAGAGCAGAAATTCAACTATGCATCGTTCTGTCAAGAAAAGCAAATGTTTAATCATGAATTAAAGCAAAGTTTTGATCATGTGTTATTCTGCTGAGAAAAGCGAATGTTTGATCATGAATCAGAGCAGAGATTCAATTATGCATCATTCTGCTGAAGAAAAGAAAGCTTTACTTACAAGAGAGAAAGTGAATGCATCAGAAAATCATTTTGTTGCAATTCAGAATGATTCAAATGAAACAGATGATGCAGTCTTAAAGTTTATGAAAATTCATAAATGCTTCAATTCATCAATACAAAACAATGTTCTGATCTCAAGCTTTATTAGACTGATCGCGTCGAGTTGAGTACTTGAGTTCAAGTTGAGTACTCGACTCGTCAAAACTTGATTCAAGTCAGAATTCTTGATTCAAGTATTTGAGTTGAGTCAAGATGTTTAATCTGAGTATTTAAGTTGAGTCAGAGAATTGAAATCAAGTATCAATTTGAAATTCTCGACTTGATTCATCAAGACATGAATGTTTTTCTTTATGTTTTTCTTTATGTTTCTCTTTATGACTTTCTACCAAAAAGATAATGCAAAAAGGTAATGCAAAGGCGAAAAACCGGAAAAATTTCTATATTTAGCTCTCTTGACGTCATATTCGATTTCTTGACGAGTTGAATTGAGAACTCGAATCAAGTATTGACTTGAGATTGATATCAGATCGAGTCAGAATGTTGAAATCGAGTATTCAAGTTAAGTCAGAAGATTGATATCAAGTACTTGAGTTGAGTCAGAAGATTGATATCAAGTACTTAAGTTGAGTCAGAAGATTGATATCAAAACTTGACTTGATGATCAGTTTAAGCTTTATCAACTTTGCAAGCTATTCTTTTGAGAATCTGACTTGATTGATTTGCAAACAGCAGAAAATGAATCATCTCATCATCACAGTATGAAAATTAATGAAAAAGAAAAACTCAAGCATATGTGATACTGAGATTGACTTCAGCGTCTTCATGATCAACTGATTGAAGAAAATCACAGATGACATCATGATATTTCAAGAATTTATTTATGTCTTTGCATAAAACAAATTTAAAGCAGAAATTATGAAATGACATCATGATAACTTTCTTGCAAAACATTTTAATTCTCAATGATGTTTAAAGCTTGTTTGATGAATCTTCAACTGATCATTCATAAATAAAAACATTAAGAAATACTGCAGAATTTGTAAATCATGTCAGCAATATAAAACATTACATTACAGAATCTGAAAACTTCTGAATAGTTTATTCATTTCTTGAAAAGTATGAAAAAGCATTATCATGAACTTCATCATTGATCTTTCTGATAGCACAAGCATCTCAGATGTCTTTTACGACAGCATTATGATTATAGTTGATTATCTTTTCAAGATGATGCACTACATTTCTACTTGAAAGACAATGATTGTTTTCAATTTGACTGATCTTTTTCTTAAAAAAGTAGTTTGATATCACGAAGCTTTTGATGATATAGTCTTTGATAGAAATTTCATATTTACATCATACTTTTGAACGTCGCTGTGCTATCATCTTCTGATCAAGTGAAAACTTAGCATTACGTTTCATTCTTGCATTGATGATTAAATTGAAAGATAGAATCAAATTCTTGAAACTTATCTTCAAGCATACTGCAATGATGTTCAAAATGATTGAATTCATCTTCTTGTCATGATTAAGTTCTTCTACAATAACAGCATTCATATTGCAACATCAATAACATCATTCTTTGCAGTTACAGAAAAACACTTGAGAATGAAGTTCAGCATCAAGAATCACTCAAAGAAATTAAAATCAGTCACAAACTACGTAATAAGAATGAAAAGACTGCATGAGAATCTTCGCTACAGACTTGCAGAGATAAACGTTGATTACATGATTCAGTATGATAAAAAACACTTTGCTAAAATGTATTTTATTGATCAGTTGATGTGATTGAATGTCAAGAACATTTGAATCAAGAAGTCTTTCAAGAAACTTGAAGTCAAAAAATACAAATTGTATAAAATTCTGAAGTGTTTGAACAGACAAGTCTATCATTTGAAACTGTTTTCAAAGACATGCATACATTTGATATTCAATGTCAGCTTGCTGAAATCTTTCTGCTTGAGAAAGAAAGAATTGAATGAGTCGCTTGTGAAAGATCTTGAGCTAGAGAAAGAAGTACATGATAGTTGAAAAATCAACGACATACTGAATAGTTGCATATAAAATGATCAGTTGCAATATTTGCTTAGCTGAAAGAACTTTGAAGCTTCAGAAAATATCAGAAAATCATCAAATCATCTTGATAACTGCAAGATTTTATTGAGATTTTTTCATTGCAGACATCTCATCAAGCTTGAAAGTAAGTTGTTAACATCATCACTGTTAAAGATCGATCTAAAGCGAGTCATAAAGATGTCATTTAATTAATAGATAAATGCTAAGAAAGAAAAGTATTTACAGAAAAGAACTCAATTCTTATATGTGTGTTTCTCAGCTCTGTGCTAGACTCAATTGAGTTAACGTCTTACACATATGATGCAGAGTCTCAATAACATCATCTTTAAGTCAGATTCTCGCTAGATTCAATTAGAATGAAATCAGACAAAGACTAAATGAAGAATAAACAAAGACTAGAATCGTAACATTACTCTCTCTTTTTGACTATTCATGTTTGCATGAATGTTGTTTCTTAGTGCGTTTTCTATCAATCTTTCTATTGATCTTTCAGATCATCGAAATGTCTATTGTAGTTGACTTACTATGTAGAAAATAAAGAAATAAAGTGATGATCTTTTGTAGCAGACTCACTATGAAAGAGAAAGAATGATCATTGAAGCAGACTCACTAGTTGACTAGCTCATTGAAGAGATTGATTTGAATCGCGTCATTGAAGCAGACTCACTAAAAGATAAAGCAATGTGAATAGATAAATCATTGCATTGACGATGTCTTTGAAGCAGACTCACTAGTTAACTTGCTCATCAAAAAGATCAATTCTGATCATGTCATTGAAGCAGACTTACTTCTGATTCAGATTTACTACATAGTAGAACTTGTTTCGTTCGTTGATTGACTCAATCAAGAGATCAATCATTGTCTGTCTTTATAGCAGACTCACTTCAAGTGTTGTTCAAGCAGACTAACTATTGAGTGACTGACTCAATGATGAGATCAATATCGAACGCGTCTTTGAAGCAGACTTAATGTCAATTCATCTCTACTACACGCATGTAGCAAAGCTTGTTTCGTTCATGTCTTTGTAGCAGACTCACTATTGAATGACTGACTTTGTTAACAAGATCAATCATTATCTGATCTTGTAGCAGACTCACTAGTTGACACAGAAACATGAGGTAGATTGATTCACTGATAGATAGAGTGATGTGAATAGATAGATCATTGCATTGACGAAAGATGTCATTGTAGCAGACTCACTAGAAGAAAATCAACTGACTCATTAAAGAGATCAATTTGAATCATGTCTTTTTCATGAGCTTTCAAGACAAAAAAAGAAAGAGATGATTTGAACAGCTTATTTTGACTTGTCTGCTTCATGAGCTTGAATTGATTTTCAAGCAATTAATGAAGATTCTTTATCGTTGATTCTATCAATTGAGTGAAAGTTCTTAGCTCATTTAAATATTCAAAGAATTTCTTGCGAATAAAAAGTGATACAAATTCAAAGAATCTCTTGCGAATTTCTGAACAAACGAAGTAGATTGTTTCGTATCATCTACACGTTGATAGTAGAGTTGATGAGCATTTATCTAATGTTAGAAATCGATTTAAAGTGAGTCATAAAAATGTCATTTAACTAATAGATAAATGCTAAGAAAGAAAAGTATCTACAGAAAAGAACTCAATTCTTATATGTGTGTTTCTCAGCTCTGTGCTAGACTCAATTAAATTGACGTCTTACACATATGATGCAGAGTCTCAATGACATCATCTTTAAATCAGATTCTCGCTAGATTTAATTAGAATGAAATCAGATGAAGACTAAACGAAGAATAGACGAAGACTAGAATCATAACAATCACGAAAGATCACAAGTATGCATAAAATGAAGTAAAAAGATTGATAACTATTTAGCTATCATTAGAAAGAAAAAAAGAAAAGAAAAACAAGACTTTCTTGCTTAATTATTCTCATCAATACTCAACTCAACAGTCTAAAAAAGTTGTTAGCAAATGCAGAAATTGATACATGAATAATTCATGAATTTCATACAATATGTGTATCATTCAGCTTTCACTTTCTCAAAAATTTGAAGATTAATGAAAGTAAACTCTTGCAACTATTAGTTAGATAGCACAAAACATGCACAAGCTATCATATTGATAGAATGAATGAAATAAGAAACTTATATCAAAGCTCATTGCATTCTTCATCTTTTTGATGATAAATTGCGTGATCAACGTCAAAGATGAAAGAAAAGAAGAAGTCATTGATAAAAATGAATCAAATGAAAGCAAGATGTTTCTCATCTTTTTAATGATAGACTGCGTGATCAGCGTTGAAGATGAAAGAAGAGAAGAAGTCATTAACAAAAATGAATCAGATGAGAGCAAGAACAGAGAAATACAAGAGAACAAAGAAAATAAAAATGAAGATGACATCACAGAAGAGCATGTTTCAATTGCAACAGAGACATTCTGATTTTTTGAATGCATTGCAAGAAAAGTCAGAACATTTTGAATCTGAATGATCAAGATAAATTGAAGATTGTCATACTTTTCAATCTGCTTTCACAAATCTTCAATGATCTTGTTTTATCTTGTAATTTGACACAGCAGATCATTGATTTAAGTTTCTTATGTCATCATTTGCTTTTGCATCTTTCTGCAATTGATAGTCACGTCTTCAACATTCTTCTTCATTTCATTAATATCATTTCTGTTTATCTTGATATCAAGAACAAGAAAATGCAGCTTTTTCTCAATATATTCTTCAAATTCAAGAAACATTTGATTTTGAGCTAAGTCAAAAGAAAGATTGCAAGAGATAATCATCATCTTCTTGATTACAGACTCAAAATCAGATGCAACAAAGAATGAAGAAAAACTTATGTAAGATCAAGAAGAAAAAGAGCTTAAGTGAAGTGATGAAGAGACAAAACTGACGAGATTGAACTCAAAATCAGATGTAATCTCAATATGAAAAGAGTTTAAGCAAGACAGAAAAGTGCTTAAGTCAGATGAAGAAAGAGCAAAGCTGACAGAAATGAGCATTGAATCACTCTTGAATGCTTTAAAAAGCATCAATTAATTATTGAATTTTCATATTTTAAAGCTACTGAAAATTATACTTACAATTCATACTTGCAATTTGCTTCAATAAACAATAACGATGCATAGTGTGCATTTCTTGAAATTCTTTTCAATAGAAAACTTTATTTTTACATAATTTACATTTCTTTTCATACACTTTTTACATTTATTCAAGAATTGTATTGCAATCTCTTTACTGTACACATTCAGAGCTGTTTTGTGATGCTGAGTTAATGACATGAAATTTCTCATGTAGAGAGAAAGAGAGACAAATCTCTGATCAAAAATGACGTGAGAATGAGAGAATTAAACATGAGCAGCAGACATAATGAGCGCGCTGACGCAAGATGAAAAATTAATAGCGAAGAAAGCAAACAAATGTGATGCAAGTATGTTTTGTGTTTTAAGAAAGAAATATGATGAAGAATTGCATTGCTCACTTCTTTTAAACTTCTTCATCTTCATTCAAGATATCATCAGCTCATCATCATCAAATCAAGAAGCTGATTTATACTTATTATGATCATGATACTTGAAGAAATTGTACAGAACTACACTACAGAATGAATAAAAGATTAAGTAAAATAACAAAGTGAAGATTGAATGCAAGAACGAAAGTTGAAGAAGAAAGAAAGTTGAAGATCACACAGAAAATAAAAGAAATGAATTAATAAAAATTCACTACTTCACAATAAATAAACATAAACATCAATGATCATCACTGTTGAAATCATGCCTAGAATCTAATTACACTGCAGCGAGATAGTGCGTAGCTGAATAGAATGTTTGATCAATAGAAATAGCTATAACTAGAATATTAAGAATACAGAAGAAATCAAAGAGAGTTTCAAGCTGTATCTATAGTAGAGCAAAACAAAGAGAGTGAAGCAGATTTGCTTGAGTATTGAAAGCGCTAGAATAGAGTGTTGAGGTTAGAGATTCAACATGAGTCAAAATCTCTAAAGCTTGTTGACTAGAAAACTCTATTCAATCTCAACACACTCGTAACATTACCTTCTTCTTTTTAAAAGTCATGTCTCTATGACTTGTAGTGTAGTTCATAGCATTGACGTAGAGTCTTGATGCCTGTTTTTCTATCAACCTTTCTATTAATTCAAATCAACTCGTCAAATGTCTATTGTAGCAAACTCACTATGTGAGATAGAATGATCATTGAAGCAGACTCACTAGTTGACTTGCTCATTGAAGAGATTGACTATCAACTTGTCATTGAAGCAGACTCACTAGTTGCATGTGAACGTGAGGTAGATCGATTCATTGATAGGTAGAGCAATGAGAGTAGATATGTCATTGCATTGATGAAGAATGTCATTGAAGCAGACTCACTAGTCAACTTACTCATCAAAGAGATCAACTATCGACTTGTCATTGAAGCAGACTCACTAGTTGCACATGAACGTGAGGTAGATCGATTCACTGATAAATAAAGCGATGAAGATAGATATGTCATTGCATTGATGAAGAGTGTCATTGAAGCAAACTCACTACGAGAGCATCATTTGTAGCAGACTCACTAAATTAATCTGACGACACAGATTGTTTTGACTCGCCTGATTCATGAGCTTTCAAGACGAAGAGAGAAAGAAATTGAACAGATTGTTTTCACTCGTCTGCTTCATGAAAATGAGTTGATTCTCAAGCAATTCACGAAGATTCTTTATTGTTGATTCTCTTAATCGAGTTGAACAGCTTATTTTCACTCGTCTGTTTCACAAGAATGAGTTGATTCTTTTAATCGAGTGAACTTTGCGTACTTAGTGAGCAATAAGTTGTCTAGCGATTCAAACAGTCTTGTCGTTGATTCTATCAAACTCTCTAGTGTTGTTCAGTCTTTCAATTGCGTCGATCATCAGGTAAATGAATTTCTTTAAACTCGTTCTGTCTGTACGAGTATCTTGAATGAGTATTGATATTGATATCATGTGATTAATGAATTCTTAATATAATGTTGAGATCATGTCTAGAATCTAATCACACTGCAGCGAGATAGTGCGTAGCTGAATAGAATGTTTAATCAATAGAGATAGCTATAACTAGAATATTAAGAATACAGAAGAAATCAAAGAAAGTTTCGAGCTGTATCTATAGTAGGGCAAAACAAAGAGAGCGAAGCAGATTTGCTTGAGTATTGAAAGCGCTAGAATAGAGTGTTGAGACTAGAGATTCAACATGAGTCAAAACCTCTAGAACTTGTTGACTAGAAAACTCTATTTAATTTCGACACACTCGTAACAATCACTCTCATGCTAGTCACAATAAACAACAGAAGCATTGCTTTTCTGTTCACTGTTTACTTCTACTATATGATACTATCTTCTGCTCATTGTCTGCTTCTACTATTGAGTATCATTTATAAAAGAAAAACTTCAAATTGAATAAATCTTGATTCTCATTACAATTATCATCATGAAAATTCAAGTCTAGTTAATGTACATGTATTAATGAAAGAAAGCATCAAGATCATGACAACACACTGCATAACTACATAAAATGTCTGTAAAGTAACAGTTGAAATATAATGAAACAATGAGATAATTGTCAAAATTCAGATCTATGAGAATCAGAGAATAAACACAAATGCTACTGCTGATCATTTAGAAATTTACATAAGTTGCAGAGAATGCTCAGTCTACATTTACAAGAATCAAAAGTTAAAGAATATGCTATCATTAAAATTTAAATCTACAAGAATTAAGAGAATAAACATAAATGCTACTGTCAACTTTCTAAAAACTTGATGCTTGTGACTTGAAGAATAAAACAATGCTTACGCGCTATTAAAAGAAAATCTTGAGAACACAATTATACACAGCGAACTTTGATGTCATGCATTGCATGACGTCATCGCTCTTCTGCTTGCGATTGTTCACAATTCAACAACGAGAATGTTGTTATTAAAAGAAGAAATAATTGTCAGAATTCAGATCTATGAGAATCAAAGCTCTTCAGAGAATAAAGAATAAACACAAAAATTATTCTTCAACGCTATCATTGATTTCTCAGACAAGAATCTGAGTCTATGAAAACTTTTATCATTGATTCTCAGAGTCTCTGAGTCTATTAAGAATTCAAGTCACATACAACTTTTAACATTTCATTGATGATAAGAATTCAAGTCACATACAATCTTCAAGAAATCTTGCATGAGTTGCATGTAATTTTGCTTGTCTCATCAACGATGCTTAAGCTTAGTTTTCTGAGTATATAAAGAAGAATTCACTTTTGTATTTTGTAGTTTAGTATTAACTTTTTATATGAATAAATATTACTAAGCTACTATCAAATTTGATCATATTATCTACGTGCATATTCTCTAGTGTGACTGCGCGTTTCTTGAGCTACTCACATTCTGTTCTTTGTTATTTTTTCGATAGTGAAATAACTAACTTGAGCTTATGATCTCTTGAAATACAAGAACATGAAAATAGAAAGACATATAAATATATTTGATTGAACTATGTAGTAAATAAAGCATATGAATTATAAAATAAAGAAGAAAGAAAGAAAAGAAGTGAGCAAAGAGTAAATACTCATTCACTAACGTTGAATCAATGCAAAGATTACTAATCACAGAAGTAACAGTATCATTTTCTGTTTTCAACATTTTTAACAAATTTCAACAATTCTGTTTTAATTATTTCAGTCATATGTGTAAACATCTGCAATCTTAAATTAATAAAACTATTGTTTAATCTTGATTTTACTCAATTCATGTATATAAAAGCTGAGCTTTCATTCTTTTCTTTCATTCTTTGTCTTTTATCTTGTACATTATTTGATGTATTGTTTTGTACCTAAATTCTATCAAAGTAATAATAATATCAGTCTTTTATATTAATAGTATTTTTAGTTTAACTCAGTTTCTGACAATGAGTCACATATAAAGCACTGAATAGATCACATATGAAGCATTGAGTAAATCACATGAAACACTGAATGAATCACATATGAAGAACTAGGTAGATTACATATGAAGTATCAAATATACTACATATAAAGCACTAAATAGATCACATATGAAGCATTGAATATACTACGTATGAAGCACTGAATAGATTGCATATAAAGCACTAAGTAGATCACATATAAGACACTGAATATACTACATATAAAGCACTAAATAAAGCAAATATGAAGCATTGAATAAAGCACATATTGTTACAATTCTAGTCTTCGTCTATTCTTTAACTAGTCTTCATCTGATTTTATTCTAATCGAGTCTAGCGAGAATTTGATCTAGAAATGATGTCATTGAGTCTCTGCATCATATGTGTAAGACGTCAACTCAATCAAGTCTAGCACAGAGCTGAGAAACATACATATAAGAATCGAGTTCTTTTCTGTAGATACTTTTCTTTCTTAGCATTTATTTATTAGTTAAATGACATCTTTATGACTCGCTCTAGGTCGATTTCTAACAGTAGATAAATGCTAATCAACTACTCTGCTATCAACGTGTAGATGATATGAAATAATCTACTTCGTTCATTCAGAAAATTCGCAAGAGATTCTTTGAATTACTTTCATTAAAATACATCTTCAAATTTACTCAAATTTACTCAAAATTATCAAATCAACCACTTAATCTTATCACAATCTATTTATCTTTACCTTCAATTTCTCACAATGACACGTGACTCTGAATCAGTCAAGTCACGAACAGCTCATCTGCTTAGAAGCATTGTTAGTAAACGAGTTTTTCTTATTTCTGTTGATGCTTCAGCGAGATCTTAAAACGCTGATACTTCATGAAACATCAAGACAGAAGAACAGCTTCATCAATGAGCTTATGATTAGTCAAACGAGATCATCAAGATGTTGAATGAGCTTAAATCTCAACGAGACATGACTTTGAAACTCAATGAGCAGTGAATCGTTGTTCAAGTCAAACATGACAAGAGATTGAATCAACTAAAAATCAAATAAATGATCATAAACACTTTAAAAGAGATAAACAAACGCTATTGAGAGAAGATGTTGAATTTCAAGAATAAACTCAAAGAAGTATTGCATTCAGCGAATCAGTCTTGATCTCGTCAATCTACTGAATCTCGAGTTTCTACGAAATCTTTATCTCGTCAATCTATCGAGAATCATACTCGACGTAAGTCATTCACTCTATTTAATAATGATCATCACAAGTCTTTCAAGTTTTTGAACTCATCTGTATTCATCAATGAAGATGAATCAACATGAAATAGCTGAAGAATCAAGATGAACGACAAGCTTCAGACAAATGTTTATCACTTTGATAATGAGAATATCTGTATTGCTTATGTGATATCTAGACTAGAAGATGATGCTGCTGAGCACATCTTCGCTTAACATTGACATGATGCTTTGCATTCATACATCTTGATCAACAAGCTATTTGAGCATCTGAAAGAAATATATGATGAACTGAATAGAAATTGAAAGTGTCGTCATAAGTACAATGCTCTGAGACAAGCAGACAAGTCTTTCAATGTCTTTTACTTCAACTTTATGAAGCTATTTAACTATCTTGATTATGACAATTGCACTCTGATGAACAATCTTCAGAATAAAATCAATAATCGCTTGCAGAACGCTTTATCAGTCTGTTCAGAGAACTTTACTTCGCTCACTCGCTTAAGAATCTTTCTTCAGAATGTGAATAATAAACAGCAAGTCAACTATCAGCTACGCAGCGAACGTCACACTGTCATCGTCATTATCATTGTCAAAGTCACGATTGTATCTGATAAACGCGTTGCTACTTCATTGTCAGTAACAACTTCAATAATCAATTATGTTAAGTCTATCATCTTCTTTACTTCTGAGTCAGCAAGATCATTTATCATCTGCTATACTTGCAAGATCTCAAGTCACTTGTCAAAGAACTGCTCTCAAAACAAGATCAACACTTCTGCTTCTTAAGCTTTCACTTTTCGTCTACATGAAATCGTCATTTCAAAGAATAAAGAGAATGAGAAAATGTCTTTCAAGAATAACAAGACAAAAAACTAGAGACTTTCATCAAAGACGCGATGAAAGATGTGTTAATTTCTTCAACGATGAACATGTTAAATGACTCTTTTGCTTCTGAATCTTTAACTATTGAATGTATACTTTCTAGCAATGAAATTAGTTACTCATTGAAGTCATTGATTGACATCGAAGCTGCTGACTATTCGTTCATTGATGAAGTGATCGCGCAGATTGTTTGTGATCAGTTGCAAATCAAGTCTCTGACTTTGATCAAAGCGAAGTCAATTCAAGAATTTGATGATCATTATGCTAAAAAACTCATTACTTATGTCATTTATTTGAACCTGACTGTTCAAGATCATACGATTGACACAGCTTTTATGTTGATCACTCAATTAAATCAACATCAAATGATTCTTGAAAAAATATGAATGAACAAAATCAATCTAGTAATTGATATGCAAATCGATTTTCTTCGATTTTTGAATTTCACTCTCAATTTGAAATTGATTGTTCTACTCACAAGCAACAAAACAATTCTGAAGCAAAAGAGTTTGACTTTTACTCATATACTGAAGAGATCTTTCACTATCTTTTAATTCAGTCTAAAATCACTCTCTTTCAATCAGTTTAATGAGAAGTCAGTTAAATTAATTGAACAGTTAAAATCATGTGACGCGACTTTAACTAGCGTCAAAATTTCTAAATCGACGTCAGATTCAACAAACATAGCAATGATAAAGACAGCGACATATAGAATGTTAGTCAAATGATCAGATATCAAGATCTTTGCTGTTATCATCTTGAAAATCGATTGACTCATAATTACAGCTGAGAATAAGCTTGAAGAAGTAAATCTACATGAGCTTTCACATGTCAAAATTCTCAAGCAAGTCAAGATCAAGCTTCTTTCTGAATATCATAACTATTTAAACGTCTTCGATCAAGCAATGATTGATCAGCTATCATCTCATCGTATCTACAATCACAAGATTGAGTTGATCAACGAGAAAACACTTTCGCGAAGCAGACTATATCAGATGTTCAATCACAAGCTTCAGAAGATAAAGAAGTATCTGATCAAACATCTGAACAAAGAGTTCATTTTCTTCAGCTTTGCATCATACGTTTCGCTCATTTTGTTCGCTGAAAAGAAAGACGAAAGTCTGCGTTTCTGCATTGACTACAGAAAGCTCAATGCTTTAATTAAACGAAATCGCTATTCTTTGCTCTTGATAAACGAGACTTTCACTCGTATACAAGAAAGCAAATATTTGACTTGATTAAACATCATTGTCGTGTTCAATAAACTGCAAATGCACTCAGATAACAAAGATTTGACTATCTTTATCATCTTCTTCAACTCATACAAATATCATGTAATGCTCTTTGAATTAATCAACGAATCAACGTTCTATCAACACTATATGAACGATGTACTGTTCAAATATCTTCATCAGTTTTGTCAGATTTATTTAAATGACATTATCATTTACAGCAAGATCTTGAAGAAACACAAGCGACATGTACGATTAATCTTGAATAGACTACGAGAAGCTAATCTACAGATAGACATCAATGAATGCAAGTTTCATGTTCAGAAAATCATCTTTTTAGAACTTTTGATGTCAATCGAGAGACTTAAGATGAATTCACAAAAGATACAAGCAGTAATTGATTGATTTACACTTAATAATCTCACTCAGATGCAGTTTTTCATTGACTTCTGCAATTTCTATCAATACTTCATTAAGAACTTTTCGAAGATTATTCATTCAATGATTCAATTCACTCAAAAGAAGATCATATTTGAATGAAATGAAGTTTGTCAAACTGCATTCAATCACATAAAGAGATGTATGACTGAGACTTCTATACTTCGTCACTTTGATCAAACTTGCGATTTCATTCTTGAAATTGACTCATTCAACTACATCAATGATGAAGTTCTGTTTCAATATGATGACAAAGATGTTCTACATTCAATTGTCTTTTATAGCAAGAACATGTTTTCTGCTGAATGCAACTACGAAATATATGATAAGAAACTGATGATCATTATTTGAGCTTTTGAACACTGATGACTTGAACTGAAGTTGATCGACATTTCTATCAAGATGTTCATCAATCATCAAGTGCTCATCTCATTAATGAAAGACAAGAAGCTGAGTTGATAATAAATGCGCTGAATTCAGAAGTTAACTGACTTCAACTTCAAGATAATGTATTGATCTGACAAACAGAACATTAAGATCAATGCATTAACTCATTGAGCTGACTTCATGCCTAGAGATTTCGACGATGAACATGTTCAATATTAAAGAATTACTATTCTGACTTTAAATTGAATGAAAATTGCTGATCTAAAGAAGAACATCAGTGAATCAATCTATAAGCAGATTCTTAAGACTAATGAAATTGACGAGAATTGTATGCTACTTCGCGAAGCAATAGCAAGAGATGAGACACAATATGAAGATATCAAATTGAAGAATTGTTGAACTCAGAATGAAATCTTGTATCATGATAGTCAGCTATGAATTTCGTTCAACGAGCTGCTACAAATGAATCTGATTCGTGAGATGCATGATCAATCATCAGTTGATCATTCTGATATTCTTAGAACTGTGAAAATCATAAAGCGAAATTACTATTAATCTTCTATGCGAAAACGATAGATCGATATATTTGAAACTGCTACGTATGTCAACGTTCAAAGACATCAAGAAATAAATCAAATGACTTGCTTCAATCTCTATCTATATCTGAACAGCGATGATAGAACATAGTCATGAACTTCATTATTGATCTATCTGATTCGTACAACTACAACGTTATTCTGACTGTCATCTGCAGATTGTTGAAAGAAAGACATTATATTTCTTACATCATTGATGATGAAAATATCACAGTCGAAAAGACAGCTGAAATGTTGCTTCAATGAGTATATCAAACTCATGATTTATCAAGCTTCATTGTATTCAATTGAGATTCTCAGTTCATCTTCATTCTTTGAAAGTTTCTTTGCAAATTTCTCTTTGATTGTTCATCATTTATCACTCTCAGATTGATAATCAAAGTGAACGAGTCAATCAGAACATTAAGCGATATCTTTGATTCTTCTGTTCATATATGCAGAATGACTGATTTAAATGATTATCAATGATTGAGTTTATTGACAATAACGTCTTGTCATCAATCATCTTCTTGATTCTCTTCTTCATGAACAAGAGTTTTCATTCTTGTATGAGCTTCGACTCTGACATCATCAAGTATGAAAGCATTCGCAAACGCTTGCAGATTGATTAAGTCAAGAATATATCTGAACAAATGAACAAGACATTGATCTTTGCACATGAAGCTCTGATCAAAATACAAGAACAAATGATGAATCAAGCTAACAAGCATAGAAAGAAGATCAATTACAAGATTGAATCAAAGATGTTTCTGAACAAACAAAACATTGTTACAGCGAGACTCTTCAAAAAATTGAATGACAAGATGCTCAATTCATTCAAGATCAAAGACTCTGTTGACTTCTTCTATAAATTGAAACTATCAGACATCATGCATATATATGATGTATTTCATTCAGAGCTTCTTCATTCTGCAGTCAATGATTCTCTGTCTGATCAGAAGAATGAACTCTCAAGATCAATAGTGATAAACGATGAAGATGAATGAAAAATCAACAATATATTGAACTTTCGACGATATCAAAGACGACTTCAATATTGAGTCAAATGAAAGAGCTATGACAATGATCTCAACTGATATAATGCTGACGACAACGAATTTATGAACGCTCAAGAGATGATTGACGACTTTCATATCAAATATTCAAGAAAAGCGCACTAAGAAACAACATTCATGCGAACATGAATAGTCAAGGGAGGGAGATAATGTTACGATTCTAGCCTTCGTCTATTCTTCAACTAGTCTTCGCCTAATTCCATCCTAATCGGGCCTAGCGGGAACCTGACCTAGGGGTGATGTCATTGAGTCTCTGCATCATATGTGTAAGGCGTCAACCCAATCGGGCCTAGCACAGGGCTGAGGAACACACATATAAGAACCAAGTTCTTTCCTGTAGATACTTTCCTTCCTTAGCATTTATCTATTAGTTAAATAACATCTCTATGACTCGCTCTAGGCCGGCCCCTAACACATATGAAGCATTGAATAAAGCACATATAAAGCACTGAATATACTACATATCAAGCATTAAATATACTACATATGAAGCATTGAGAAAACAGTGAGGTTGATTCTGCAAATCTGATTCTTATTTTGCACTTTTTGAAAATTTTGATGAGGCTTTCGGCAAATTCTAAAAAACGAACAAGGTTTCGCATACAACGATAGGTAGTGCAGTTGTGATACGAAGATCATTCCGAATAATTAGTTTTTTGACCTCGTAACATGAGGGAGTGTTGAAATATGCTATACATACCTGAATAGGATTGTTCCAAAGTGTGTTCACATTTTGGTTGATTCGTAAACCAACAGAGTCAAGCCTCTGTTGCCTGAATATGTAGGCTTCGGTGATCAAAGTAATCTCTTGGTATCATCTGAAGACAACTCGACAATGTCGAACGAATACTCCAGTACAAATATGAGAGTTCGCCAGTGATTGAAGAACACCTGCCAGAATCCTCTGAAACTCGCTATTGTCTGCACCTGTCTTCCATTAGCCAAAGCCTACAATGCGTCTCGTTCCTGAGCAGGTCAACTTCTTCGGTACGAGCTTACATTTCTTTGACATACATTGGCTAATGACTCCTGCATTGCAGACTATGTCGAATGGGCAGAGAGCTACGACTCGAAGGTACAATGCTGCAATCGCACTAACACTCTCATCTCACAACTGACAAACCTGCTGTGCGTAGGACTGGGAACGGTTACGAGCCTGTACAGCCCCTACAGTCCGCTTGGACTATCGTTCCTTCTTCGGCAAGATCTGGGAAGCCATGCCTGCCGACGAATAGATTACAATGGCCTCCGACCCTCACGTCCTCGGCAACCCACTCATCAAAACCCAACACTTCATCGGGGCCTCCAAATGGGAAAAAGTCTCGGACTCAGAAGTTGTGGGATGGCACCAGATGCGTGTTCCGCATCAGCGTTTCACGGACGAATCGAGGATAACCATTACCAAGGTCAAAGTAAAGAAGGGCGCAAAGAAGGATGCAAAAAGAGAAGCGAAGAAAGGGTTTAAGAAGGAAAGCGCAATTTGAGACTCACGGAAGACTGCGCCGTCATTTAAGAGTTCGGCGTCCAAAGCCGGAACTCAGAATGTACCCAACCCCCCAATGACAGGACCCCACTCTATGTTCAAGATTGGCTTTCTTTCAGATGTATACAAAGAAAGACCGGTCGGTGCCGGTGGCATAGATAAGATGTAAGCACCCGGCAAACCTTTTGTGTCTAGGGCATGAGTGGCACTGACAATGCTTCTACAACACAGTCCCCCTTGAACCCAACGGATTTCTACACATAGGCCACAGCAAAGCGATTGCTATCAAGTTCGGCTTTGCAAAATTCCGGGGAGATTGCTACCTTCGTTTGAATACCACGAACCCGGCGGGGGAGAAAAAGAAGTACGATGACTCGACCGAAGAGACAGTTCGTCGGCTGGGTTTCACACCAATGAAGGTGACATACTCAAGCGACAATTTAGAGCGCCTGTATGGCCTTGCAGGAAACCCTATCCAGAAAGGGAAGGCAAACGTCTGCCATTGCACTAGTACGCTCACTCCGAAGAGCTGCCTGTGAGTCCGACCCAGTTGACAGATCCTCCCAGAATCCGAGATCGTAAGCCAACGAGGAGGTGGCGAAGGGAAGACGCCACGGTATACTAGCTGACACCGTGATCGACCACCAGCCGAAAGCCTAGTGGAGTTCAGAGCAATGTGAGATGGTAAATACGCTCCGAACGAGGCAGCTCTGCGAATGAAGCAGAATCTTGAAGACGGCAACCCACAAATGTGGGATTTATTTGCATATCGGATCCCACAGGAAAAAGTCAACATTACAACGGGGACGGACAGAGGGTCGAAGCCAGAAGAGGCCACGGCAAATGGTGGAGCAGATGTTGATGATGTGGAAGACGAGGAATACACAGGTCATCATTACCGAACGGGCGACAGGTGGAAGATCTACCCTACATACGACTTTACACATTACCTTTGTGACAGCTTTGGAGGTATTACACATTCGTTGTGTATGACTGAACTCGAGCTGTCCAGAGTTTCCTATGAGTGGCTCAACAAAGAGCTTAGCGTGTACGGGCCAATGCAAAGAGAGTATGCTGTCGACTCCATCATCTCCAATTGAGAGAAAGTTTAACTAACGCCTGCTAGATATGGACGACTCAGTGTGAGCGGGATCGTGCTTTCCAAGCCCAAGATCATAAAGCTTGTCAACGACGGCCATGTCCGAGGTTGGGATGACCCTCGTTTATACACACTACCTGCCCTTCGTCGTCGCGGAGGACCTCCTAGAGCCATCCTGTCCTTTATCAACGAGCTTAGAGTCACCAAGGCGACCACGGTCATTAGTATTAAGCGCTTCGAGCATTTCGTCCGCAAGTATCTTGAGGAGACCGTGCCACGCCTTATGCTGGTCTTGGATCCGGTCAAGGTCATTATCGACAATCTCCCGGAAGACCGCTTGGCGATGTTAGAAGTTCCCTTCTCCAAAGATCCTGTCTATGGTGTAAGTATCGCCCTACGGTTGCGTCATACGCGGGAAAAGAAAAGACCGCGCACTGACGCTATTTTTCTTTGGGTTCATAGCGTTCCTTTCACAAAGACCGTCTTCATTGAAACGAATGACTTCCGAGAGATCAATGGTTCCGACTATTTCCGCTTGGCACCAGGCAAGACCGTAGATTGCTGATCACAGCGACTTCCGTCGAGAAAGACTCTGAGACTGGTCTCATAACTGCCGTCCAGGCGAATTACGAGGAACCCCCTGATGGGACCAATCCAAAGCAAGGGTAAGCGAATACCCACGCTTGAATGCTTGTTGTCGTAGGCGTCAGGCTCTGATCTGATGATTCTTTGCTAAACAGGTTTCAGTTGGATACACTGGGTAGCATTCAGTCTACACTACCAAAGTCTAATCAAAGCTATGGTTCGAGTCATCAACTCGCTCTTCTCATTCCCCAACCCTTCCGCCCAACCAAATGGTTTCTTAACCGATATAAACCCTTAGTGGGAAATTATCTTCCCCAACGCAATAATCGAAACCGGCTTCGAGAATACTAGACGCGCGCCTTGGCCTGCTGAAGCTGGGGAGAAGAGCTTGGGTGGTGGTTCGGATAATCCTTTCGCTCACGATAATGGCACCAATTGTCCTGAGACGGTTCGTTCTCAAGGCATGCGCATGGGCTATTTCTGTGTGGATAAGAATACTAAGGAGGGCACACTTGTGCTTAATGGGATTGTTGCCCCGAAGGAAGACTCTAGTAAAGGCTGAAGGCGGAATTGCGCTTGTTGAATTGCTTCATACTTCCATCAGTGGCCGTTTCTATGGCTGTGTGCTGGAGAGGCTTGCGACGTCATGCTGTCATACTCAATGGATCGCGCTCGCCTGTGCGTGGCTGACACGTGGGTCGTGCACGCGTGTGTTGAGGGATCTTCTGCGCACTATCTGTGAGCATGCTATTCTACCTTCTTGCTTTGAGGAGAGACGATTGCGACAACGGTCTCTCCGTATTTCATGGCCGCACGTATGGTAAGTGCTTCGTCATGCCACGAGCTGAACAAGGTTTGCACAGTAGGACGCCAGGCCAAACTGATAGGGATGCTTGCTTTCTTGATTGTGCTGCTCACGTGAGAACAAGATTAGGTAAAGCAATGAGCTCGCCGAAGGTACAACAATCGAAAGTTCGTTCGTCAGACAAAGTGAATTTCCGGTCGCAGCTTCGTCCTTTTTTCAAATACCGCTGAATGTAAGGTGAGTGTGGCGCATGACCGCAAATATGGCGCCCGCGGCAATAGCAATGTATCAACAAGAAATCTGCCCTATACAGATATATCTCCATCAAAAGAACTTGTCAGGATCTTTTGCATTATCGGAACAGCTTTCTTGTGTGAGGCTGGATGATCTATGGATGCTGTGGGGACGGTTGTTCGCATTCCGGCGTTCAGGGCACGACCGCTTGTCGCCTCTTCCAGAAATGCAAATAGTATCAACTCTGTTCTGCCCTCAGCGGCAAGCGCAAGATGCAAAATTGGCGAGAGGTATATATATATACGTTCAGAATGCCCATCATGGCGTACAGTGACAGCTACGGCTCATCCAAGACATTCTTATCCAATATGAACCTTCTTGGATTCTATACGTGCTGTTTTGCTGGGCTCTCATGCGCATTGACTGTACCCGTCAACAATGCCATCAACCTCGTTACGCCTACTGAGTCCGGCCTTAACAACATTTCATCCTCGCTCAGCAATGACAAGGCTGCCAACGTCACGAACCCCCTTGCTCTAACCAACAGCACCCAATCCGGCACTCTAGAAGCCATAAGTCCCAACTTCAATGTCCTCAACCCGGTAGTGCTCCAAGTCCCCATTACCCCCCTTTCTGTCTACATGAATGCAATAGCTGCACTCGTCCTCATGGCCCAATTGAACTATAACGGGCAGCAAATCCAAGGTACTTTCTCAGAGCCCGGTTATCTGAGCGTCAGCATTGCATTCGTACCGCATGGTTCGCCTTCCATAGATCGGTACTATGTCATCTGGGGTATTTACTACGCAGCACTCATTATGTCCAGAACCGGTATCTTCAAACAATCGGAGTTCGGACTCGAGTTCAATAAAAATCTCGTCGGCACGCTGGCGATAGGACCTACTCGGGGCAACAACGGAGCGAACGATGGGGGGTTCACTGCTCTTGGCTACTTGACGGAGACGGCGCTCCTCTCCGAGTATGGTGGCTCTGTCCCGGAGACCACTCTCCGAATCGCAACACCACCTACAAACTTCACCTCGGGCACCTGGTCAACAATCCGTGACTCCGACTTCACCAACCTCCAACCTAACACTCCCGCCTACCAAACTCACACCTCCCCCTCCACAAATCTCTCAACCCCCACCACAAACGCCCCCGTCGTCTCGATCGCCTACCAATTATACGGCGAAACCATCCTCCCCAACCGCGTCTATTTGACCATCATGGAATGCCTCGCCGAATCCGGTCTCGCCGCCTTCGGCGCCGGTGACCTTATCCCTCCTGGGGTCGTCTTCGATTCCCCCCTTTACAATACGTATATGTATTTCAAAATATTTAACGATCCGCTGCCGCCGGCGAGGGGGCCGCAGTGGACTTTTGGATACCTTTTTGATGGGTTGAAGGCTATGACGCAGGTCATGGTGAATGAGAAGAGGTTTAAGGAGATGAATGCTACGGTGCTTGTTGATGTAGGGAGGGGGGGTGTTCCTGTTGGGAATGTCTTTTTGAAGAGTGGGGCTAGGCCTAGGGTTGGGGTAGAGAGGATGGTGGCGACGGCTTAGGTTGAGGGTGATATTGGGAGTCGCTGCGCGTCTATAGGGGCATGTTTGAATCTGGCAGGTGGCAAAGTCTGCAAGTGTAGGGTGCTGCAATGGGCTTGGTTGTAGGTCAATTGCATGAGAGGCACTATGTGCACTTGTGAGACCGTAGCGCAAGCAATTCTTCCATGAGAAGTAACCCCCAACATATCTTGTTAAAAAGTAACACGATTGATGCAAGTCATGTTTGCTCCTGTAGAACGATGTACATAGATTTTCGATCATGGTATGGTTTCAACAGGCTTCACAACACAGTGTGGCGAGCTCATATTGTAGATGCATTGTCTGAGAGTTGTCTTCAAGTGCTTTCATACATGACCGCATGTTACATAGATGATTGAAAATATCATTTTAAGTTCTAGCTTTATTTCATCTAACCTAGTAAGCAAGAACTCTCTAATCTTTAATTGAGATAAAGTTTGTTGAGACCGTGCCAAGATATTCGACCTGTGAAGCCGTGAATCAAATGTTTAATTCTATGAAGGTAGCTGTAAATGAAGTTTAAGAATACAGAAGAAGAAAGGTAAGAGAAACACTATTTATGTAATGTTCGGAGGCTGCGCTAGGCCCGAAGGGAACGTGTTGTGACACAAGAAAGATGTTGCCTAGTTAGAATGTGTTAGGGAATATTATGTTGAGTGCGACTGAGCCATAAATACGAGTACAATGGCATATGATCGTACTACTGGCTACAGGGTGGTAGGTATATGCGAATAATCTTCTCTGGCCTTGCGTGAGGCGTTCCATTCGCTCTTCTGACATACAATCTGGCCTTGCTCGGCCGAGAAGTTCTATTTGGTCCAGGCTTTGTGCACAGACAAACTGTACAGGTCCTTCCTGCAGCGGGCTGGACATTGCATTAGCAAAAAGCTTCTTAACAAGGATTATTTGTATGAGGGCGTAAGCCAGCTATACCTGAACAAGCCCGGCAACGCTTAAGCAATGTCCAGCACGCTGCAGGAAGGACTGTACAAGATCTTTAACTGGGGGCCTTGTGACAACAATTGAGCTGGAAATCATTGACTCTGCCAGTATATATACCAACGGTATGATATAATATTTTAAAATCCAAATCTTTCCACTATTTTACGTTTCCAGCAGGTCACCAATCGACGAACAAGCCAACATGAAGTCTCTCATATTCCTTGCCCTGTGCTGGCTTGCACTGCCTTCGACATCCATGTTCATCCTTCTGCCACTCTATATCTATCCAGGAACCTCGGCATCTGCTTGGAGTAATGTCACCGCGGCCATCGCAGCGTATCCAACTGTTCAATGGCAAGTCATCATCAATCCCAACAGCGGACCTGGCACTGCATCCTTTCCCAGTGATCCCAACTACATCACTGGCATCTCGAATCTCAACAAATACCCGAACGTCATCACATTAGGCTACATCGATACCGCCTATGCAAGTCGCGCTTACTCTTCGGTTGCCTCGGATATCGACGTCTACGCCAAATGGACATCTTACACTGAAGCTAACATCTCTATCGGAGGTATCTTCTTCGACGACGTTGTAGGTGCGGATGCTGCAACCAATTCTATCCTGACCTACTACCACAACATCTCAACCTACGTCTACGCGAACGTCCCATCAACTGTGACGCCTGTTGTTTTCAACCCTGGAGCCGCTGGCCCGATTCAGCTTTTTGGTTACTGTGACACCATGGTGGAATTTGAGAATGCACTCTCCAGCTACCACAATGTGACAACGATCAAGGCCTTGCCTAGCGGCTACGCGGATCAGAGTGCAATCATCATCTATAACGCAACAGCGACAACGGATGTCAAGAGCCTAGTGCATACAATGTCAACGAATGGAGTTGAGGCCGTCTATTTTGATTACGGCGCCTGTTTCTACCAGGGTAGGCCTACGGGATGCTACAATGTCACTAGCTTGACAAATTTGAAGCTACTGGCTGCGGCTGTGTTGGCTGGATAGGGTATTTGCTCTTCTGAAGGGTACGAAGGACAGATATGTGCCCCTTTGATTCGCCTGACGGCCTTGCTAATCGCACTTAGTCCGATGAGACTGGCGCAATCAATCAAAGACGTGGAGTCGGACGAGAAACCCATGGAGTTTCAATCTCCGTTGCCCTGGGCCACACGCTCGGACTTGTTGGTGAAATGGACATATCGCTTCAGAATTAGACCTAATTGCGATGTCATGCGCTAAGATTCAAATCAAAGTCAGCACATGGCTTTCAAAAATATGATAGATTCGCGAATTCAGCCCATTTTGGGTTTAGCGTCCCAAACCGTTCATCTTTCGGTTGAGCCTCGAGGTATCTCTAGCCCAGTGCATTCCCGACAGACATGAACTGCGCAGGCATCAAGTGAGGGGCTTGGTCTAGGCACCAGACTTAGCGAATGTGTTAGAAAATATCTTTAGTAGCTACGGCTGGGTACGAGTCGCACTGAATTTGAGGCAAATTTCCACGTTGTTTATTCGAAGCCCGTTAACCTTGACCCATTACTTTCCAAGGCAGAAGGTCCCTTTTAAAGTTACACCTATGATGTATGTTGACTTTTGTAATCCACTGATGTTTTGAATTTTATACTTGACTTTATGGCCTGGCGGCTGTCGCATATCTTGGCGCGAGCTGCCGAGGCTACCTGCGCGTCTGCGCACATTTTCTTAGCTACAATCTCGTTCCACCCATAATATTGTCCTTATCACTTACGACACCGTGGAGTTTAGGTGCACTTGGGGATATCTGTAAGGTCAAACCTTTATTCCATACGTCCAATGGCTTCGCATACCGCGTCGCAGAAATATCTCAGCACGCGCGGAGGGTCTTATGGCGTACGTACACCTTCTAAGTAAGCCAATTCCAGATGCTGACATTGAGCAGCTCTCCTTTGAGGACGCTGTCCTTAAAGGCCTCGCACCAGACAACGGATTATTCATCCCAGAAGAGATTCCCTCTTTACCGCCAAATTGGCATCGAGACTGGCTCGACCTTTCTTTCGAAGATCTCGCATTTCGAGTCTTCAGCTTATATATTTCGCCAGCCGAAATCCCGCCCACCGCCCTCAAGGATATTATCCGAAATTCGTATTCGACTTTCCGAGTACCTAGTATAACACCCACAATAACACTAGACGGCAGCTCCAAAATCTATCTCTTAGAGTTATTCCACGGGCCTACCTTTGCCTTTAAGGATGTTGCGTTGCAGTTCTTAGGTAATCTTTTTGAGTTCTTTCTTGTTAGGAGAAATAAGGGGAAGACGGGTAGGGATCGGGAGCATCTAACTGTTATTGGAGCTACGAGTGGAGATACTGGTTCTGCAGCGATCTACGGCTTAAAGGGTAAAAAGGACGTCTCGGTATTTATAATGTATCCGACCGGGAAGGTCAGCCCGATACAGGAGGCGCAGATGACGACAGTAAGGGATGAGAATGGTATGTCTTTCGAAAACCTTAACTCTCAAGTTGTGTTTCTCATTGGGTTTGCAACGATTAGATTTCAGAGATTGGTTTGCAGATAAGCTTATTAGGATTCTACAGTGCACTGTCTCAGCCTCGACGGGACATTTGATGATTGTCAAGTACACCACCCTTCTCCATGCTCACTGAAGACAACATGTTGACGGGATCCGACAGGACTTTGTGAAAGCTCTCTTTGCCGACCCTTCAACAAACATGAGTCTGAGATTATGCAGTGTGAATTCGATCAACATATCGCGCATTTTAGCCCAAATCACGTACTATTTCGCATCCTACTTTTCCCTCACCCGTTCCGGGATTTTCGATCCTTCAACCGATGCAATCCGTTTTATTGTCCCTACAGGGAATTTTGGGGATATCCTAGCGGGATACTTTGCTAAGCGTATGGGACTCCCTATTTCAAAACTCATTATCGCTACAAACGAGAACGATATTCTCCACCGCTTTTGGCAGACTGGCGCCTATGAGAGGCAACCTGTCGCCAATGGTGCCGCAGAGGGGGGTCTAGTGGAAGAGGGGCCAAGGCGCACCCCGAGGGCGTAAAGGAGACATTGTCTCCGGCGATGGATATTCTTGTGAGCAGCAACTTTGAGCGGCTTTTGTGGTTCATTGCATTTGATGTCTACGGCTTCGGTGTCAGAGATGGTAATCTGCAGGAGAAAAGAAGTGCAGCGGGCTTAAAGGTCAAGGAGTGGCAGCACGAATTCAAGGCAAAAGGAGGTTTTAGGGTCGAAAAGAAAGTGCTCGAAGCCGCGAGGAAGGACTTCGCGTCGGAGCGCGTTTCAGATGCGGAGACGGTAGGCACTGTTCGCAATGTCTACAGATGGCCCAACAACAGCTCAAAAGGCTATATTCTAGATCCACATTCTGCCATTGGTGTGACTGCGGCGCTGCGATCAGCGAAGGCGGCGCCGGGCGTACACAACGTGGCCCTATCAACAGCACACCCAGCCAAATTCAGTCATGCTGTAGAGTTGGCACTAGTGAATGAAAAAGGGTTCCAGTTCAAAGATATTCTGCCTCCTCAATTTATTGGACTCGAGTATCTTCCGAGGAGACACATGTATATACAGAAAAGCGGCGGTTTGGACGGCATCAGGAAAGTTCTCAAGGATGAGGTAAAAAGGGAATTAGACGGGAAGCATTCATAAAGCTTTGAGACAACTTGAGTAGGGCTGGTTCTTGACCTATGCATCTCACCCTTCATCACCCAAGGATTGAACAAACCCTCCATCAACGAATGAAAGAGTACATCAATTTATTTGTGAACTCTACTCAATATGCCAGTGAAGACGAAGCCAAAGGACGTTGCTTTGGGGTCTTCGGAGGGAATGAGGTAGAACTCTATGGAAATGCTGCATTGATGTTTGAGGATGTAGCTCTGCGATTCGGCCACAAGGGTGAAATCAAGATGCCGAGCATGTCGCTAGAAGTAGGTATAAGACCTAGAATCGAATAATCCGAGGCGTGTGATCAGAATTCATCATCGACACACCGACGGTTCTAGCTGATTAGTGGGCCACGATTTTCGGTTTTACGCCTCGATCACAATTTTTGATACGAAGTGTTTCCATCGTTTGAGCCTCGTGTGCTGCTCTACCCCTGCGGTCCTGTAAGCACCATTCATTTCCCTATTTCCATAACATTCGCAAAGAAGCTTGAACGTCCCCTCTTGACGGTGATATAGCGAGACCGTACCAATCCGAGAAAATTGTATCAAACATCCTCCTGAGCTACGAGGAGTACTGGATTGATCTCACACACTGTATGCTCTACATCTCTTATGACATCGATCATTCTGCTTTTCACGTTAAGATGCTTCTCCTCTTTATCGAAATGGAAATCGCCATTCGAAGGACAAGAATCAGCCGTGGCTTTGAAGCTGTCCTCCGCTCTGTTGCAGATTGGCAGGGGACGCAGTCTCATTCTTCAGTCAGGGACCCATCACGCTAAATCCGCAAACGCAGCAGGATCAGAAGGAGCCAGGTCAAAGTTTCCAGCGTAATGCAATATGTTCAAATTCCCACTATGTTTTATATATTTCTTTGCAAGGTCTTCGTAGAGTTGAGCTGCACTCATCTTACTCACTTTCGCCTCGACTAGCGTGGGAAACAGCGCTAGCTGACTTTGACATTCATGTTTGGTTTGGGAAGCGTGAAAAGTTATTGTGGTTGTAGTCATGTCGCTATGTGATGTATTATCCTAATCAATACTGCGATTGGAGCGGTCTGATCTCAGACTCAGGAGCTTCGAGCGAGTGAGAAACGTCCTGAAAGCGGATTGCATTGCGATTCGGCAGATGAAGCCATGGTAAGCTCTACGGCATGCCATATACAGCCTCGAGGCTTATGCGAAAGGAGGCAGCCATTATCGTGGTCACGGTCGAAGGAGTCAATAGGATGGGCTTACTGACAAGTTTCAGTCAAGCATGCATGTGCTTCGGACAACGCAGATTTATCCTTTCAATAGTCTCAATTGGGTAATACATCGCCAAACACACCACCTAGGAAATTTCACAGCCGCGAACCAAGTACCGGAACAGAATGATTCTTCGAATGCCACTGTTCTCCCATGGCACTTACGAAAGGGTTATTTCGTTACTTTAAAAAATTGTGTCGGGACCCAGTACCAGAAGTTGTGTCCAGAAGATGTATCAGCCTTTGCTTCAGCTTCCACGTTGTCACGAAGTCTTCAAAATCCTCTGGTAGACGACCAATTCGTTTCACCCGACTTAATTGCACCCTCGTCTCATGGGTAACAGAGCTTCTATTCCACCCGCCATGCAATGAAATCAAGATTGTCCAATTGATGCTAACATATGCTGATACTTAAGAAGTATCGCAAAACCAATGTTGCCCTCCGCGCAGCTTGCTCATCAAACGGCAAAGAGCATATTGGAAGACCGTTGCACGTTCACACTTTGATGCATAGCTCATGACTGGGGCTATGTGCTCAGGGATGTCTTGGCAGGGAGGGACTGGTTCGTCCCTCCCAATCGCCTAAGCGTGGGGGACCCATTTCAGGCTCCCTAATGCTCCCCCGTGCTCTCTCGTGCTCGCCCTTTGATCCCCCAATGCCTCCCCTAAAGCGGTCCTACTCCCTTTCCTGAACGAAAGCGGTAATCACAAATCCTAAGTTCGGGGTGTATAGATTGCTATTGGCGTTCTGGAAAGGGAGCAGGGGGGAGCACCGAGGGAAAGCATGTGGGTGCCTGAAATGGGTTCTCTTAGCCTTCGGCTGTAGCTGCCCTTGTCGTTTTCCAACAACTTAAGGTGGTACTGACTGGGCTTTGGAGTCAAGAATAATTTACATCGTATACCGCGTGCCTATCTATAAGATCGGTGTTCCCGGTAACTCGATAAAACCAGCGGAAATCTGTTCACACGCTCGACAGCACTGCAGCCTGATGATACACCAATATCAGACGACTATTGGATCGGTCAGGTCGAATCGACCGACGGGTCAGCTCTGAAAGCGCAGGCCCCCCGATATCATGTCTCGTCATATCCAGTCGGCCTTTTTCTCTCGGATCATGCGCCTGATAACCACCAAGTGAAGCTCATTGGTTTTGGGGAAAAGATCCTGCTGAGCGAATTGTGCGGACCTGCTAAGGTTTTTGGGTACCGGGCTCCTGAAGTCGTATTTGATGCTCAGCTTGGCCCGAGTGCTGATGTATGGAGCTTGGGGCTTGCGGGAAGATCTCTCATGATTCCCAAGTCATTATTGAGCTGACCTTGTGCAAAGATCTTCGAATTGATACATGGAGAGAACCCGTACAGAGTCTTCAAGTTTGACTCGAAGATGATCTCGTTAATGCGTGGACTTCCGTCTTTGGGAATCTACTAAAATAGTGGAAGAGACATGCTCCTGTTAGGCCCGCTGATGGTGAGTATGCATTACTGTCCCCCCAAATTCACCCCCCTCGCCGCTTCCCACCAAGCTTTCGGCCACCTACGATCTTTTGCTCAAGGCTGAGACGTCGCAGCTCCTGAACCAGGGGAATAAAACCTTCGCAATGAGCTGCGTGAGGCTCCGTACGCTGAGTCAATATGGTTTTCGAAATCGGATGTTGATTCCTTGGGCGATCGTCTGGTTTCAATGACACAGTACCACCCGTCGGACCGTCGGACAGCGTCTGATGTTCTTCAACATCCTTGGTTCCAACGCAGACCAACCTTTATCAGTTTACCCCCAAAATTCCAGGCCTCGAAAGATCTTAGCTGAAGCCTAAAATAAAACCGCTCGAAGCCCGGATTTAAGAGGGCCTCTAAAGTCTAAAGCCTCGCAAAGCGCTTACCATTAACAAACGCGTTACCTACGTTTCAAAAGTCTAATTTTTGAACAGGCATCCTTGTCAGGTTATAGTCAAAGATGAGGGTGATGTGGTGATGAGGTCGGCGTCTTCGCCGATGCCCCCACCCGTGGAAACCAAAAGGGTGTCCAAAGAATGTCTTTGATTTGTCAAAAACCATGGTTCACGTCTGACCGATTCGGCGTATTGCAGGAGAAGTGAGGAGGCAGTCATTACCGTCTGTTCTCATAGATAATCATTGAATGTGATGCAAAAGAAGGTCCAAAAGGGGGAAAACATGCATTTGCCTGCCCCTCTACTAGAGGGTATAATATATATAGGGAGAGAAAGGAGTCCCACCATCCAAGCCCATATTTGCAAAACAGTGTCATCGTTACTTGACGAGCTGAGTTTCCCGCCAAACACCATCGCTATGCTACCCCTCCGCCCCCTTCTCAACCACTTATCCCGTCTTCCCCAAACTCTGCAAATTCACCAACTCGGCATACTTCCCCCCAACCTTCAACAGCTCCCCATGCGTCCCATGCTCCACCACCCTGCCCTGATCAAATACATAGATCATATCCGCCTTCTGGATCGTGCTCAAGCGATGCGCCACCGCGATCGTCGTGCGTCCCTGCGCCGCCGCGTCCAGGGCCGCTTGCACCACTTTTTCAGACTCGCTATCAAGGGCGGATGTGGCTTCGTCGAGGAGGAGCACTTTGGGGTCGCGCAAAAGGGCGCGGGCGATGGCGACGCGCTGCTTTTGGCCGCCTGAGAGCATGGAGCCTTTGGAGCCGACGATGGTGGAGAAGCCATCACTAGAAGGCGAGGTGAGTTTTCGTTCTAGGTATGGTAGGCTATAGGGTAAGGGGAGCTTACGGCAAAGAGATGATGAAGTCGTAGATGTTGGCGTCCTTGCAGGCCTGTACGATGGCTTCCTCGGGGACGTCTTCTCGGTCCGAACCCAATAGCACGTTTTCTCTAATCGATCCCTGATACAATGTGGGCTCTTGGCTCACAAGCGCAAGGAACCCTCTGTATTCATTAAGGTTCAGACTCGAAATTTCCTTGCCGTCGACGAAGACACCGCCAACGACAGGATCGTAGAATCGCTCTAGGAGTGCGATTGTCGTCGATTTTCCGCAGCCACTTGCGCCGACGAGCGCGACGTACTGACCTGGCTTGACGGTGAGGTTCAAGCCCCTCAAAACCGGTTGTTCTGGTCGGGTTGGATATCTAAAATGTACGTCTCGGAACTCGATTGTGCCTTCGATGTGATCAAGCCGCTCGCCATCTGGGGACCAGGAATCAATTTCTGGCTTACGGTCAAAGAGGACTTGGAGTTCTCTCGCGGCTTGCTTTGCCTTGCCCATGTCCGGAGCGAAGGAGAATATCGTTCCAGCTGATTGAGCGCCAAAGATGATGGCAGAGAAACAGAGGAAAAATTGAAACATATTGTATTCGTGTTGAGCAATAAGCGTTCCGCCATACCAGAAGCCCAACGCAATACACAGAAACATCAGAGACTGAGATGAAGCATAGAGAAGAGAGGACCTGAGTATGGACTGCAGGCTCTTCTTGCCTTGGTCCACGAGCGACTGGTGATAGTGCTCCCAGACATCTTCTTCCCTTGTTAATGATGCGACTGTTCGGATAGCAGCAGTGGCTTCACAAGCGTAGCTAGCTGAGGCTTCGTATGCTTTTTTAGCCCTGTTTTGAAACTGCGCCAGCATCCAGAATCGAAGGAATCCGCAAGCAAGTAATATAGGTATTGTCGCGGTGCAAACGAGCGCCAGTTTCCAACCGATGGAGGCAGACAGCACGATAGCGGCTACCAGAGTTGTTGTGACAACAAGGATCGTCCCGAGAGTCGTGCCGCTCATGCCAGCCAAATGGGTTGTTTCTGTTGAAAGAAACGAAGTCAGGGCGCCGGCAGAGTTCTCTTCCTTGTCGAAGAAAGCGATATCCTGACGGAGCATAGTCCGGAAAGCTTGATCCCTTGCTCGATGTATTAACCGCTCGGAACAGTGTGCAAACGCTATGCCTTGACCGCAGAATGCAAGAAACTGAACAATGGCCAACATGAGGTACATTAGGGACCAGAAATTGGCATCGTGTCTAAGCTTTCCATACATACTGGGAGGTAAGGACAACGCCAGGATCGACTTGGCGAAAAAGACTGCTTGGGTGGGGTTTCCGCCTCCGGCAATGATGGAGAAGACCAGACCGACCAACATAAGATGAGCCTCCTTCCTATTGAAGCTGCCGACGACTTTGATCAAAGTCCACAGTGAATAATGGCTTCCGGGATTCGCTGCCCTTCTCTGCAATACCACACTAGATATGGATTTCTCGGAGGTAGTACGGTCTAGCTTGTTCCGAATGTTGGCATCATCAGGGTCAATCTGAAAAGGGGCCTCCTTTCCTACGGAGACCGACTTGTCTAGCTGCTCCTCTGTCTCGTCAGAGGCTACTTTCTCCAATGCGTTCCTCTCTTCCTTCATTGCAGATATTCGTTGTGCTTCAACAAGGTTGTAGTATGCAGACCTTTTCTCCAATAACTCATCGTGACTTCCCTGCTCTACGATACGTCCTTGAGACATCACGACGATGTTGTTAGCTGTCTTGATAGTTGAAAGGCGGTGGGCGATAACTATAGTAGTTCTGCCCTGCGCCGCTACATCAAGCGCTGCCTGTACAACTCCCTCGGATTTGGTATCCAATGCGGAAGTAGCCTCGTCAAGTAGGAGAATCTTTGGATCGCTTACCATAGCTCGGGCAATGGCAATACGTTGCTTTTGACCACCTGAAAGTAGGAAGCCGCGCTCTCCCACGTTAGTTTCGTAGCCTTCGGGAAGGCCCAAGACGAAGTCATGGGCGTTGGCCATTTTTGCGGCATGAATAATAAGCTCCTTTTGCTTTTCAGCATCGGCGAACTCATATTTCGTGCCAATGAGTCCATGGCGAATATTACCAAAGATGGTAGTGCCGAATAGTGTTGGCTCTTGACTGACTAAGGAGATCTGCTGCCTCATCCACCGCAGGTTCAACTTTGAAATATCATGACCGTCGAGATACACGTGACCACCAACTGGGTCATAGAAACGTTCGACAAGTCCTACAATGGTAGACTTCCCGGATCCCGAAGCACCGACCAAAGCTGTCGTCTTCCCGGCAGGGACAACGAGACTAACGTCCTCCATGACTACCACCTCAGGCCTCGAGGGATAGATGTGCTTGATATTTTTCAGTTCGACTGTGCCTTCTACATGCTCAAGCTTCTCCCCAGCATCGTCCATGGGATCCAATGGCGAAATCCGATCAATGGTATTGAAAATCTTCCCGGCAGCAGCTACGCTAGTGGTGAACGCTTGAGCATTAGGAGCGACGTTGCCAAACGAGAAGGCTCCAATCATGATGGCCAACATGATAGTGAGCACATCCGAAAGACTCATAGCTCCCGCAACAAGGAACTTAGACCCTTGCCAGAAGGACAGCCCGTAATTCAAGTAGATAACTCCCATCATACCAGCAATCATACATGCCAGGACAATCTTGAGCTTGAGACCCCATTTTTCGGCTTCTTGTAGATGTACATTATACTGCTTCGCGAGTTTGTCTTGCGTACTAAAAGCTGTGGCGTTTCGGATCGAGCTGATCACCTCTTCTGCCACAGTTCCGCCCAAGGCATAAGATGCGAGAGATTGCTTATTATACTTGACGATGAAAGTGGAACCAGTTCCCATTATCGCAACGATGGCAAACACTGTTGAGGATAGGATTAGTGTAAGTTTCCAGTACTTGACGAACGCAATAATGAAGGCTGTGACGAATGTTGCAGTTGCAGTCAGCGTAAGAGCAATTTTTTCAGAAATGCCATCTTGTACCAGGTTCGTATCTGCAGTAATCCTTGTCGTAATCTCCCCAGCGCCTAGCTTGTCAAAAAAGGCAATGTTCTGACGCATAATGGCCGCCAGATACTGCTCTCGGATTTTCTGGGTAATATGTTCCCCAGTATAGATAAAGCCAACCGTACAGATATAGATGGTGACGAATTCTCCGATCGCTAAGTATACGAAGTATAAAGTCAGGCGAGAGATTGATGAAGTGAGGTGTGACGCCGGTTGGCTTCCGTTAAAGAAGTTTTGGAAAGTTCCCGCCAGCTGGCCGAAGATGACCTGTTATACTATCAGCCAGTATGCTTTAGATGAAGACCCTCAAAGGAACGCTTACCGTCATAAGAGGCATAACAGCACCTCCAATAATGGCACATATTGCACTAATAACTATAATCAAGAGATCATTCCTTGTCGCATATCGGTACAGAGTTCTGTAGGTAACTGTGACCGGTGGAATGTCCAATTGCCTTTTCACAACGTCCCTCTCGTGTGGTGGGAGATGGGCATATGCCTCTTCCCCATCCTTGACCTCTCCAACCTTTACTATCCGTGAGTCAAGTTTCTCTATTCCGGTGACATCTTCGGATGAAGATCCGGACGAGTGTTGATCCAGCTCCTGTTTCTCTCCCACGACTTCATCGAGGGCTGACGACCGGTCATTAGTCGAGCCCGGCACTGATGGCTTTTCCATGTTCAGGTCCACTTCTCGTGCCGCATGGCTAAGGTCTCCGCCGGTGGAATCCATGGCGGACCGAGGTTCCAAATGCCAGCCAGCTTTTATATGCTCAGCGACTATTAGAGCGTTTGACTGATTATGGTACAGATTATTGGGAATATCCAATCCTCGAGGAAGGTCTAAAGTCTGCCTAGTTGAGCTTTAGGAGGGGTCCCCGTCGATACTTGTAGACCTGCCGTGGGATGGCAAGACTTATCAGTCAACGAAGGAGGCGTTAGCTTGACGCTTCGGACTGTCAGGGATGTAGCGATGGTAGAACAATATGGAATGTGAAGTACGAAGAACATTATGATTGGAGGCGTCGTATTTAATCATGGCATTTCGTTGCGACATTACCTTAGCGAATTAGTACTTTCGTATACACGGAAACAATGTCATCCGGCAAGCGAAACGAGTCTCTTCGGCTCTCGGTGATAGTAACCCGATGGGGCCGAGGGCCCATCGGTAAGGCATCCCCAAGCCCAAAGCACCTTAACCTTAAATCAAAGCACAAAACGGTCTGACTGGCCTGTTCGGCTCCTCGTCTACGCCATTGTCCAGGCAATCCCATATAGGGTGCGAACGTGTTTAAAACATGTTTTTTGACTACCTTCTTTAGGCTAGCTCAAAGCGTGTTTTATACATGTTTTTTGAAGGAGGTTTTAAACACAGGGGTGGTATATATTTATAGTAGCAAAT
>JAABUW010001244.1_pt1 | contig 44117 bp, 80 predicted proteins | sample 5560081 | NCBI WGS metagenome assembly JAABUW01 (sample SAMN10711882, study PRJNA513363) | rock metagenome | isolation source: Antarctica rocks | place: Antarctica: Victoria Land, Knobhead sud | reverse complement strand
CGGTCCTTCTCGTTTCGAGTTCAATGGTGTTTCGTCGTCGGCGAGGGGAAGCGTAGCGAGGACAATAGAGGCGAGCAGAGATAATAGGCGTTTGAATACTGACAGTGATAGTGTCACGTGGCTGATATGAATAGTTGGTTTCATACCGCTACGCTAGCAAAGCTAAAAACACCAATTGGAAGTCCCGACCTCCGGGAAATCCACCAACTATATACGGGTCAAGTCCCCGACATGACACTCTGACGGCCGAGCTCCTGCGAGGCAGCTATCTTCCCGCATCTAATGCGAAAACCTCGTTGTGGTTACGTAAGGTGCATTACGCAATAGACCCCAACGCTCCCTCGGGTAGAGTTTCCAAGGCCGAGCGTGGCTGCGCCACAGTGGCTTTCAAAGTCGTCGAAAGTTCAAAATCTCGAACCAGTGACCCTCGGGACTTCCAATTGGTGTTTTTATTGCTAGCGTAGCGGTATGAAACCAACTATTCATATCAGCCACGTGACAGTCAGACGGTCTGAGCTGTTCAAATCGTCTATTGGGTTGTCCTTCATATCGATTCTCATTCGGTCCTTGATGAGACAGAGCACTATCCTCTATTTTATGTGCATGTTGTACGTTTTGTACATTGCTAGCATACTTGAAGTGAATCCGCGGTAATCAAGCGAACGATATTCTCACCGGTGATTAAACGAGGATCGTCGGGTTTTCCCGTCTCGGCGATCGGAATCCGTAATCTCGCTCCTTCAGGGAAGTGTGGCGGAAACCTCCACCTGCCTCGTCCACTGGGGGTTCACATTGCTTGATTTTTGCTCCACGACAGGAGACCGCCTGGAAGAATCTGTAAGAGTTTTGTGAGCAGACGAAGCTAAGTAGGAAGAAAAGCAGAGTATGCGTACATCTGCCGTGCTAGTATCATGGACGAGAAAGCGCGGTCGGCCAGGGACGTGTGTGATTTTGATGGGACCAAGCGCATCAATCAAGGGAGTCCCTCACCCATCCCTTTGGCGTTTCGTCAACGAGGTAAACATCAAGCGCATGTCTCGCTTCTCTCATTCGACTTCTTCTTCCCCATTCCTATCTCACCTCATCTTCAGCTATCTCACCTCATCTCTCTGTTCAGATCCCACTGACCTCGGTGACTTTCTCTCGTTTGTCAGACACATTCCTTTGCTCGTCTGATCGCCTTCCTCTTCTTTCCCTGATCACCAAAAGTGAGCGCTCCGATTTCTGCACAACTCCGGCGGACTGAGTGATATTTCTACAGCTCGACATGTCATACCCAGGCTGGCCCTACATCGAAGCTCCATACCCCACCACCCGATCCAACTTCACCATCCCCTCACTCCCTTCGACATTCCACCCACCTCATTCTCAATGGGCTGATGGGTCATACACTACCACTCCTCTCGTCGAGATTGACCCGTGCACCATGTCCGAACCGCTACTACCCCCTCGCGCCCGACGACGATCTACCAAGTCAAAGCAGCTCATCAAGACTCGACCACCCGTCTTATCCACGCTATCCACCAACACCACCCACCCAAATAACGTTCCTACTTCCCCAACTTCCCCAGAAATCCCCGATATCCGCCTGAAAGGCCAGACCGGCCCCCTGCTCCCCGTACCGCCAGGCTGCAATCTCGAAGTGAACAACCTCCTCATCCTCATCCCACCAACCGTCTCACCTAGATCTCCGTCGAGAGCGACCCCTCTGAATCAATACAGCAACCCAGGCCCGGCTGAACAGCATCGAAGTCAGTATGAGATGTACACCTGTCGTGCATGCTCGAAGACGTATGATGGGAGGAATGCGAGGAGTGTGGCCAGGCGTCATCTTCAGGATAGGCATGGGGTACCGCTGGCGATGCAGAAGCGGAGGACGCGATGGGATTCTGGTTAGTTGGGTGGTCGTCGTCGTGCTGGCTGACGGGATAAAAGAACCGGATCGCCCGAAGACGGTGTACGAGGCACGGGAAAGGAATCTCAAGTCGAAGCGCGAATGGGCGTCCAAAAATCGGTTCGTCTCCGTCCTCTTCCGCCAAGGATGCTGATGCCGTAAACAGTCTCCAAGTCCGCCTGGAGAAGCATCATGCTGAGTTTCTTTCCCGCTTTGGCCCATGCGGCCTCGTCATGCCTTGTGGGACCCGACTCATCGCCTCGAAATATCGCGGTCCGATCGAGACCTCGCGCGGCAAGAAGTGCTTGGACGGCCGGTCAGGTGCGAACGGTATCGATATACCGGATGAGCTCCTTGAAGGTATGAAAGCGATCCACGATGCCGGGAGTCCGTCGATCATCGAAGATGCATCCGAGTCAGAGTCAGAGCAGGAGTGGCGATCGAGGCCGAAGGTCAAGAGCAAGGTAAAAGGCAAAGGCAAAGGCAAAGGCAAAGGGAAGGGGAAGAAGGAAGGGAAGAGGTCAGCAGCAGATACCAGTTCACCCATCAAGGACGTCCACCAAATCAGCACCAGAACTCCAGTATCCCATGCTCGATGCTCGGGCTTCACCAGACGAGAACGAAGGGAACGACGAGGAAGACGAGGAAGATGACGAGGCACGGCAATGGGCGAGACAATGGGCCGGATCGGTGTCCGCATCCGCGCTGCTGGCGGCGATGGAGCAGGGCGATCATACCGAGCCGTCGATCTATTCGCGGACCGGACCTGAGGAGCGTGGGACGTCGCACCTCATCCAGCAAGCGACATCACTCCTCTCCTCGGATCCGACAGAGCCCGCCGACATCGACCATCCTCCTCAACAGTGGGTCATGGCGACGCCGATGGGCCAGATATGGAGTCCTCAACCTGTATCATACCTTGAGGCGGATCACGCTTGGACGTGGCCCAATACCTTCCCTGAAGCGTCGACATCAGCATCCACCGAGACCGCCGAGGATCCCGTCGACGCTGAAGAAGCGGCCGTTGCCGCAGAAAGCCTTCTCAACCTCCACAGCACACCTCTCCGCCCAACCACTCATGTCGAGCGAATGACCCCGTTCAAGCCACCGCTGCAACCTCCGCCAGTCATCAGCATCACCCCGCGTCCTCATCCAGTCCGAGCCCGATCCTTCGTCCAGCCATTCGCCCGTGCTCGCCTACAAGCTCCGGCTCGCAGCCTCAGCTTCTTCAACGCGACGCTCGAGGACCCGTTCCTCCTTAACCCGGTCACACTGCCTCCTAGGACCATCGCCAGACCCACGCTAGGCTCGCCGCTAGCTCCGAAGCGCAAGATCGCACCCTCCCCGTCCCCGGTCCAGCCACTCCGCACCCGACCGCAGAATCATAACCACAACATGTACACAACTCCACTCCGGCGAACTCCGATGCATATCCCCAGCTCGGTATGGCGAGAAAGCGTAGTGTGCTCGCCAAACGCGGATCTGGCAGCGAGACTGGGACTGGCACCAGCAGCAATGATTTTCCCGCCGGAAGGGTTCGCTTCGGGAATGAGTGAGACCGAGGGGACGAGGAGAAAGAGGGTTAGGACGAAGATGGGGATGAGAGATGAGGATCACAGAGGGGAAGGAGAGGGAGGATCGTGAGAGTGATGCTGTCAGAACGTATCGTAGATTTGGGTTGGCATATCATATAAGTCGTTGAACGGGCGGGAGCATTTTGATCTGGACGTGGCGCACCGCTTCACGAAATAAGATTCTCATTTGATTGCTCACATCCTTCTGGCTGGTCCACCGGAACGGATGTAAGCCAGTGATATTCCATCTAATAGTTCATCCAAGCATACACTTGATATTGGCTCAATCTCAATTAACGACTCTTCTGCCTTGTCAACATGTCTTCTCCCTCAAGTCACTCAAGACCGTACCCAGCTTACTATGATTCGGATCGAACTCACGCCCAAGCAACCCTCATGCCCCGTGGACTATCAACGAATGGAGACGATTGTCGAAGACAATCGCGGGTATGATATGGTCTGACAAAAGAAAGCTGAAGAAAGGTTGACACAGTCAACAATTGTCAAAACACAAACGACAACGAGTGCGGATAAGAGACTTACCAGTCTAGTCTTGCACAGCACGAGAGATCGCTCAACCAGAGGGTGGACACTTCCACAGCCAGGCTAGCTCTCCGTAGAGTAGATCCGCTAGTTACAAGACGTTGCATAGACTAGCTCCCAGAAATTCGATACTAGATCTCTAGCGGATATCAGCCAATCTGGTAGCTCTATCATACCCCTGCATATCTCGGTCTTTTCCGCTCTTGCCACTCCCAAGCCCGAGGCCTATCCTTCTCTCCATTTCTACGGCAATCTAGAGCTTTACCAACCCACGTCCTCTGCTCGTCCGCCAGACTCATGACCATCCGCGATAGTCCAGATCAACTTTGTATGCGCTGTGTAGCCCACGTCAAACGGCACCTGGATCTCATGCCATATGTATCTTCGCTCTCGCCATGTTATCTTACCCAACGTCTCTCAAGCGACCAGTCCATCTCTACCTTCTGGACTGTCCCTTTCTCTTCCGCCACGTCGCCTACGCCTCAATCCCCAGTCCTGTCCCCGACCCATAAGGTCATCACCATCTTGTTATGCAACCCTACGGCCAATTGCTCCCCGTCGTCTCGCCAACGCATCGCCATCTGGCCGAATCGATCAGCTACCCACCATGACTTCCGCATGAATAGGCTCGAACTCACCATCATTGGCCGCTCCCTTGCAGTTTGCCGAGAAAGATCCTCGTCGATCTCGTACTCCCTCATCTTGACACCGGTCTGATAGGTATCAGCGTTAATTAGAAAGATAGGCTGTGGGGTCGCTCACCGAAACATCCCAGACGACCAGCTGCCCGTTCCAGCCGCCTCCAGCCAGAGCCCGGCCGGTAGGCGAGAAAGCGATAGATCCGGTACCAGTCTCCAGGCCAGAGAGGGTGTGTAGAGTCTCGCCCGAGATGGCATCAAAGACCTTGACGGTGGAGTCCTGGCCGCCACTACGTGCAGAGTCAGCATTTGCCATCGTCACAAGGCGAAATGCTGCGCAATGGTGGAGATACACGTTGAAGAAACACACTCACGCAGCAAGGATCATATGTCCCTCTCGACAAGCCGAACTCCACTCCACCGTGTCCATCCTTCGATTCTCACTTCCGGTGACCACCGACAACCGATTTACACAATATTCGATGCCCAGAACTGCGCCTGCAGATTGAAAATAGTCATCTTCGCTGCTCTCCTTCGCCGCCTTGATAGGACTCAGACTTCTAGAATGGGTGCCGCGGTCGTCGGGATATGTTGGAAGGCGCCAGACCATAACGTTCCCGTCATCGCTGACGCTGGCCAATAATCTCTGATGGGGTGCGATGCCGGGTTGAGGAGGCGACCATTTGATCCGGGTCACGTCGTCTGTGTGTCCTTTGAAGGTGAATCTCGGTCGTTTGTCGTTCGCACGGTAGACGAAGATCGTATGATCATTCCCGGCTGAAGCGAAGACATCGTCGTCCAGCCAATCCACGTCGTTGACCTCCTTTGTATGAGAATCGAAACATCGCGCCATGGTCTGTTGGTAGGTGTTGTCGACGATCCAGAGGCAGACGGTGAAATCCCATTTGGCGGTGAGGATGGCTGATCCGGAAGGAGAGAATTTGAGGGCGTGTATCGAGCCGCGGCCATACGACATGATACCTTGTAGCTGACCTGATGGTGTGAACAGTCGCGCAACACCGTCCTGCGATGCTAAGCTGTGTCAGCTGGCTCTGGGCAGATTTGCGCACCGGTTGCTAGGACCGTGCCGTCAGGGTGCCAAGAAATCGCGGTTACGCCTTTCTTGCTTGAATCGATGGATTTATGATTGATGGAGGTTGGCTTCTTGCCAAGACTTAATGCGTGGCCGACCGAGCCTTTTGGCAGGTCCCAGAGACGGGCTGTCCCGTCGTTGGACCCCGTAGCCAGGACATCTCGGTTCTTCGGATTCCAAGCAAGGCAGCTCACCTTCTATTATCAGCATGGCGTGAAGACGAGGAGAATAATACTGACAAAATCCCGGTGCTCGCTCCACGATCGCACATCCTCCTCCGCAACCGAAATATCACTCCTAGGCATCTTCTTCACCGTCTTCCCATTCCCAGGTGACCTTGACCGCCTATCCATGTCCGACACATCAAGCTTGGCAGATCCTTCCTTTCCGCTTCCTCTCCTCCTCGGCTCCTCATCAAGTTCCATCCCATTGCCATCACTAACCCTCGCTCGCTTCTTCTTCTCCTTGACCGGACTGACCGAGCGAGCAGGCGAGGGGTTTCGGGAGGAAGACTCGGTTGATTGGCGTCGGGTCTTTAGTTTGCCTTTCGCTGGGGCATTCCTATCTGAGGCCTGAGGAGCATGGGAGGCTCCGGCGGTGGAGTTCTCTGGAGGAGGGAATGCTTCGGACCGTTTTGCCAGTGGAGGGGAGACTCGGAGGGAGGGTGAGGGTAGGTGAGGGGGGTTGGATGCTGAGGACGGGTACGAAGGTGGGCAAACATGTGGGATGAGGAGGTGGAATGGGACCGGACATGTAGGCTTGTACGGCTCCTAGACTCATGTGAGATGGTGAACTCTTGCTGAAGAGACAGACTGACGCCGTTCGGCGCCACATGTCGTTCTATCTCCTCCCACCTCAGCCCCTTCCACAGCTTCCTCACCAGCTCGCCTCGTTCGATCCGCCCATCTGTACGGCCGAACGGCGCAGTCCCCGGGCTCGCAGTTCTCGGAGAAACCCCATGCGGCCGGTTGTTTTGGGATGACGAGGAAGATGGGTAAGGGGGGTGAAAGTGCTGGAAAAGGGAGGTTGAGGGCAGGGAGGATTCGGATAGGAGCGTGAATGCCGTATGAGGGAAGTTGGATTCCAGAAGGTACTACGAGACCATCAGCACCTATAAAGCTTGACATCAAGCTGGCAACACGCGATGGTCACCGTCCTTTCCGATAAGCTGAGATACTGACGAGGTATATGAGGATATTGATTTCAACGCTCGACAACTCCGCCTTCCCTTCAGCTTCGTCGCTTCTCATCTCCACATCCTCGTCGATTTGCACCGTCGCAGGGTCGAAGTCCCGATGAGACAACTTCGGAGGGGCGGGTGGCAGCATGATTGGACATCGAAAGGCCGCGTTCGGTAGAGCGAGCCCGATGTTGGGTTGGTCCAGGAAGGAAGCTGGACCACAGAGTCGGCTGGTCGTGCAAACCTATGGGATAGATTGCGTGGTTGGTCATAGAGGTGCTTCCCCTCAAGGGATCATATTCCCACGAACAGCAGTTCGAACGCCGCCACACCAAAAATAACCGAGATATTGCCGAGAATGGAGACAGTCTTGTATGGGACGCGAATATCAGCTCATTCCGCCGTCTTTAATCACGCTACAGCTGGCACCGCGTTTTCACCCATAGTCTTCTCCCACCAAAATCCTCCACGATGCCCGCCATCTCTTTCCTCCCCTTCCTCCAAACCGTCCCCTTCGCGACCCGCATCCTGACCCTAAACCTCCTCCTCTTCACAATCTCCGCCCTCTTCCACTCCCTTCTAGCCGGGCAGAACTCCCCAGCTCCACCTCTCCCGGGTCAAGACATGCCTTGGCTGGTGATGATACCTGGACAGAGTTATCGGTACCCGTGGACACTCCTTACCGCGGGATGGGTCGAACTCAGCGTATTCGAGGTACGCTCCCTCAAGTGGTCGCGGATGAGGACTGATGGGAGTAGTTGGTTTTCTCGGTGATGACGCTGCCGCTAGCCTGTCGATATCTTGAGCGAGTATGGGGAGCGAGGGAATTGTTCCGGTTTTGCGCGATTGTGGTTGTTTTCTCGAATGTCATTGCGTTCGGTTTCAGTTGGTTGGTGTATATTGTGCTCGGGCAGGAAGAGGCTCTGTGAGTCTGCTCGATTCGCTTTCTCGCCATGGTCATCATGAAGCGGAAGCTGTGGATACAGATGAGCTAATAACGTCTTGCATAGATACGGACTACCCTATCACGGTCTCTCAGGCCTTCAAGTCGGCTTCCTCGTAGCCTTCACCCAACTCATCCCAGAGCATCAACTCCAGCTCTTCGGCGCACTCAAGATCCGTGTCAGGGTGCGTTCCTCACTTTCTTCCAATTGAAACGGCTGACCAGTTTGTAACGCTAGACACTTCCCGGTATCTACCTGATCATTTCCAACGTCCTCGTCATCATCTTCGGCCCCTCACCCTACATGCTCGTCCAATTCGGCTTCGTCGTGGCATGGTGGTACCTGAGGTTCTTCAAGCTTAGCGAGAATGGAGACTTCAGAGGGGATCGGAGCGAGACGTTTGCGTTTCAGTATTGGTTCCCTCCGCCTGTCCGGTATGTCCACGCCTCGATCACACACAAAGGCCGACATACCGATGACGATGATAGACCATACATTGCGATTGCCGGGAATCACGTGTACAAGATCGCAGTGAGAGTAGGACTGGTGCAGGCGTGGGATGAGCCAGCGGGGTATAGCGTTCTTCCTGGACCAGGTCAGGCGCGGGCCGAGGCAGAACGACGGAGGTGAGCAGATTTGTGCGACTAATTCGTCCCTTGCAGACCCTATCGCCGCTGCAAGGACGCGCAGAGAAGTCATATCTGTACAGCACGCTGATACCGGTGCTCAGAGCCCTTGCCCTCAAAGCCCTCGACGCAAGGATCGCCTCTGGCTCGCCAGCTCCCGGCGCAGGACCCCCAGCTCCGACCGCTGTGCCAGCCAACAGTACCTCGCCCCCGCCTACGACTTCTCCGACTGCGGCGACTGCGCCTCCTCTCGTGCGCTCATCGACAGTTACCACGCCGGCCGCGGCTGGTATCGCCGATGGGGCGAAGGAGGCGAAAGACTAGTGATGGATTATTTGATTATAAGCAGGGTACTAGGCGTGCTACGGGTGACGATCGCATGGCATGTATATGAGCATCATTGGGCTTTGCAACGACGATGAAGATAGTACAAATGCGAGAGCAAAGCTTTAAACGGTGATCCATTAGTCACGTGTCCGGCCAACGCGCAGGATTCCGCTCTCGCAGCTACCTTTGTCCTCTCCTTTAAGCTCCTTGAGGGAGCTGAAACTGCTTTGTGATCCACCGTAGCCGGGCATCTTCAGTACTACAAAGTGCGCGTAAGACTCCGGCCATCCGCCCAGCCTCGGCGAGTCACTCAAAAACGACAGCACAGAGCTCCCAAAATTCGAACGACCTCGCATCCGCACGAACAACAGTAGCAACTCCCCACATGCCCTCCCTCTCTCCCCCTCCGCTAAAACAGCGCACCTCCTCCCGCTCCTCCGCCGCTCCACCCTCCACCTCAGTCTCCAGCACCTCCCCACCCGCCATCCCACCCGTGACAACCAAACTGACCGCCAACGCCAAGCCTGAATCCGACGCCGACGTCCGTCTCCGAGACCCTTACCCACCCTCCTCCAACCAAGCCGCATTCGACGGGAAACGTCGACCCAATCGCGATTCCGGTCTAGGGCTGAGGTGGAGGGAATGGGCGATTTTGGGGGTCGTCATGGTGGTTGGGGTGGGGACGAGGATGTATCGGCTCTGGTGGCCTACTTCAGTCGTGTATGTCTCCTCTTCTCCCTTCTTCCTTCCTTCTGCATCCCACCCCTTCCCTTCTTTTGCTCAAGTGGGTGGTGTATTGAGCTGACGGTGCGCGGTAGATTCGACGAGGTACATTTCGGAGGGTTCGCGGCGAAGTATATAAAGCAGAAATTCTTCATGGATGTCCATCCCCCGCTGGCTAAACTGCTCATTACCCTGGCGGCTTTCGTTGGCGGGTTCGATGGGGAATTCGACTTCAAGGATATCGGGAAGTGAGTGACTCGTACCTTGACTGAGCACATGAGATTGACACTCGCTCGCCACGCTCGCTCGTTGCAGAGACTACCTCGAACCCTCCGTCCCGTACATCATGATGCGCCTCTTCCCCGCCCTCCTCGGTCTCGCCCTCATCCCACTATCTTTCCTCACCCTCCTCGCCCTCCATCTCTCCCTCCCGACCGCCATCCTCGGTTCCCTCCTGATCACCTTCGACAACGCACTAATCACCCAATCCAGACTCATCCTCCTCGACTCCTTCCTCGTATTCTTCACAGGCCTCACCATCTACTTTTGGGTCCGATTCTCGAACCTCGACTCTGAAGGACGGGCGTTCACGAAAGCTTGGTGGACGTACCTCACTCTCTCTGGCACGGCTCTCGGCGCGGTGGTGAGCTGCAAATGGGTCGGACTGTTCACGATCGCCACGGTGGGGCTAGGGACACTGCGGCAGCTGTGGTTGTTGCTTGGAAACCTGAACGTCACGCCGAGGATGTGGATCAAGCACTTTGCGGCGAGGACGCTTTGCCTAATCGTCGTGCCAATCTCGTTCTACATGTTCATATTCCAGATCCACTTTTGGGTGCTGACCAGTTCGGGTGATGGGGATGGGTTCATGAGCTCGGAGTTCCAGCATACTCTCAGTGGGCATGGAATGGAGGATACCTATGGGGGTATGTACGCACCATCCTGAACGTATTTTTCGCTGACATGCCTAGATGTCGGCTTCGGATCGTTTGTCTCGATTCGGCACGTCCATACCCAAGGAGGGTACTTGCATTCTCACGCCCATGCATACCCGGGTGGTTCTCAGCGTACGTCCTCAGTGAAATCTGGCTTGGGGATCATTCTGACCCGCGCAGAGCAACAAATCACCCTCTATCCCCACCGAGACGAGAACAACCTCTGGCGCATCGTTAATGGCTCTGCTCCCGATGGCCCAGCCACGTACCCCTGGGACGACCTTCCGTTTGAGCACGTCCTCACTGGCTCACGTGTCCGACTCGAGCACAAGACGACCGACAAGAGGCTGCACAGTCACGATGTCCGGCCGCCAGTCAGCGACGTTGACTTCCAGAACGAAGTCTCTGGCTACGGCTTCGAGGGGTTCGCTTCTCCCTTGGCTTCGAGACAGCCTGGCTGATGGTAGCAGGTTCGCCGGAGATGCCAATGACGACTTCATTGTCGAGGTTCAGAGGAAGATCAGGGGTCGGAAATGGGATCGACAGGCGAAGCACCGGCTCAGGACGCTGAGGAGCGAGTTCAGGCTGCGACATGCTTTGAGCGGATGTTATCTGTTCTCGCATAAGGTCAAGCTGCCAGAATGGGGTTTCGAGCAGCAGGAGGTGGCTTTCGCACCGCAACCCTTGGACGAGGAAGCTGATGGGCGATAGGTGACGTGTAATAAGAATCCTACCCTGGAGAACTCGCTATGGTACATAGAGACAAACTCGCATGCTCAGCGTGAGTTGCGTTGAGCATACTTTCTGGAAGCCTTTCTGATCGATCATAGTGTCTTTTGATGCGGAAAAGGTCAACTATCAAAGACCAACGTTCTTCGAGAAGTTCTTCGAGCTTCAAGCGGTCATGTGGCGGACCAATGCGGGCCTTACCGAGCGCCACGCGTACGACTCGAGACCTCAGCACTGGCCGATGCTTCGGCGTGGTATTGTGAGTACCCCTTCCGTAGCGCCAAAGACGAGACTGACGAAAGTGGCAGAACTTCTGGGTGAAGGAACATCGTCAAGTCTACCTTGTCGGGAACCCTGTCGTGTGGTGGTCTAGCTCCCTTGGCGTGGCGCTATATCTCGCCATGCGAGGTATCGTCTTCCTCCGTGCCAAGCGTGGTTTCCGAGATCTATCACAGCGTACGTGCCGTCTAGTTCTTGGTGATGAGAGCTAATCATTTTAGCCAAGCTCGCCTTCTACGACGAAGTCTGCGGCTTCCTCGTCCTCTCTTGGGCACTCCACTTTCTCCCCTTCTTCCTCATGCAACGCCAACTCTTCCTCCACCACTACCTCCCCGCCCTGTACTTCGCAGTCCTCTGCTTCTGCGCGGTGTTCGATTACGTCACGTCCCGACTGCGACCAAGGACGAGGGTCCAGATCGCAGCTGTCATCTTGATATTGGTCGTTTGGTCATACAATCATTTCAGCCCGCTCACTTATGCGAGCCCGTGGACGAAGGGAAAATGTGAGAGGGCGAAGTGGCTCAGGACATGGGACTTCTCGTGGTGAGTGCTCGTGACTGGACGAATATGACTAGTCGTGTTGATGAGTCGCAGCAACGATTTCCTGGACAACATGTCATCATATTACAAAGGGATCCCGGCTGGACCGATGGAGAGTCTGAAGATCGGCCTGAACGATGGGCTCGGCGGCGATGTGCACACGGCTACCATGATCGTAAGCGACCATTTCTGATCCTCCACAAGCTCTGACGAGGCGCAGGAAGATGCACCGGAACCTATCCGAAACGTCTTTGAGGATGCCAACGCGCCACCCGAGGTGAAGACGATCCGCCCCGTCGGACCGATCAACGAAGTCCCGATGCAGCAATCCACCGACATCGCCCCGCCTCCTTCTGCTCCAGCCGAGAAGCCAGAGGATACGCGAGCGCCAGTCGGTCTCGACGCAGGGAATCCCGAAGTCACGGACGCAGCTGAGGACGCGGGTGGGTGGCAGGGCGGTGCGGAAGAGGGTGAGACACGGGAGAAGGTCGAGGAGGTGCAGATGGAGGGCGCACCGGTGGGGGCGACTGTGGAGGCTGTGGAGGTGGGGTTGGATGATGATGCGGATTGGCGGAAGAGGCGATGAGGGATGATGGGGGAACATGATTAGTCGGTGTGATCCATCTGTCAAACGAAAACGAATGATCGTAAGGTGCCGAAATGCTGTCGCATGTTGAACGCGGCATCCGGTAGATGATTTTCGGGGAACCATCGATGATAACCCGGAAGCAATGAGGAGAGACAGTATGAATCGCGAAGGGATTATGGCATCTCTGCCTAGGTGTCCTGATCATCCCAACAGATGGGCGACGCCGATTTAGTGGTCCATGCGAATTGAGGTGAAGCCGATCGCACGCATGTCCCGCTGACAAGCTCCCATCCTTGCTCGCAAGCGAAAGCCTCGCACCGCCCTTGGGTGCAGGTGACGGCCCCGAATACGACACCCGGTAAAGCGGAAGCAGCTGTGGGGATCAGCCCAATCCGGCTCATGCGAGGAGATCAAATGTACTCCATACCGATTGTCGAGTCGTTCCCATTGTTACCGTAGAAGCCGTCGACACAAACCCCAAACGATTCCAGCTCCTTCTTCGTGTCGGGACACTACTCATCTCGAAAGATCCCTCCGCGTTCGGGATCCGACAAGCTTCCATCTCACCCGGACATATCGATATGGCCCTACTTCCCCTTCTCGCCCGCGCCATCCGCCGGGTCAGCCCAGAAAGCTGAGCGTCCTGGGTATGATAATGTACAAAAGTCTGGTCACTCGCACACGTGGAAGGATCTCCCGTGAGACCTTCGTAGAAGAAGTCGGTGTCGGCTTGTCGAGGGGTGAAGACGGCGTAAGTCGAGTGATTGCAGTATGTAAAGTACGAATCTATTTCAAGGACTTGAATTGAGAAGGTCGGGTTGGAAACGACGGCGTCGACGTCATGGAATCCTCGAATTGGGAAGCATTGGAAAGTGTGAGAGCCCAGTGAGGAGTCTACCGAGTTTTTCCTCACCTCAATTTACAGAACATCCACCTTGACGACCTTACTAGCCCTCTTGATCTCCTCCACGTCCAACTCAGATACCCCGATATGCTTGATCTTGCCCGCATCTTGCAGCTCCTTAAAAGCGACCACGCCGTCTTCTAGGGATACATCCCTGAGGTGCGCGGGCAAGGTAGTACCCGTTAAAGCATAAATGTAAGCGCTTGTCGGGCACCATTCGGAAACGTACAGGTCAATCTGGTCCACCCGATTCGTTTCAGGGATTCGTCATAGGCATTCAAGACGTGCTCGCGGTTGCCATTCATTGTGCGCCGACTACGTGTCGCGCTTCAGTCATCTTCACATCTGTCCCTCTCGCAGGGTGACCATGCTACTCACGTGCCATCAGCTCCGATAGACGGTCCGACCTTTGACGCAATGAACGCTTTCTCCCTCATAGAGTACCGAACCCAATATCCATTCCGTGTACCCACAGCTGTACATCATCATGAGCTTTTCGCCTGGTGGAAGTTAGAAAAGGGTAAGCTACACATTAGAAGTGTCGAGCGAGGCTCCCGCCTCAATGGCTTTACGGATGACGGCTTTCGACTCCTTGAGCTGTTCTTCGGTCCGCTCGCCACTTTGGTAGTTCCCATCGTCCACTGGCACAATGATCAAGTCGGCGCCAGGCTAAGCGGGAAGACATACTGGATAGCAGACCGAGCGCAAGGAATCCGACGGCTCAGGAACCGATGTATCGCTTTGGAATCGGTACTTTTGCAGTAGTCTTGGTGAACGATAGTCGTGATCAGTGATCATCAGAGATGTGAGCGGAGTCTGGCTGCTGTCATCGGTCTGCAACAAGATGGGCCGACTCCCACCACGTCTGGTGGAGGTTGCGGACTTGACCCCGAGCTTGATTTGGATGGGTCAGCAGATCTGAACGGTCCGATGAGGCGAGATTGCGCATCTCCCCGCGTGACTTTTTGGGGTCCAGCCCAGCATGAGATGCTCGGATGTAAACAAAACGAGCAGAACCAAGAAGGATACAAACCGGTCCCTCGGTGATCGAGCTCGGAGCTTCCTACGGTGCCCCACTATGTCTGCTGCCTCCCTGACAATTCAGGCCTCGATCGTTACACATCGGATGAGACTACGGTTCTCGTTGTCGCCTTCTCCCTTCTGATAAGCGTAGTTGAAGTGAGCCATGTAGGAAGCTTCGTACAAGGCAGGAACCTTCCGAATACCTTTGCTCGATCCTTGGGAGTAAATAACACATGGATTGACAATTATGTGAATGGACGGCTCACGACTCTCTCGAAAAAACAGGCTGGGTCCCGTACGCAGAAGGGCTATACTCCTATACCATCCAAATTGGCTTCGATACTATTTCGATAGGGTTTTGAAACACGGTGCCTGAAACCCTGAGAGAGAGTGTTGAGATTCGAGCACCTGTAGTTTATATCCGAGGTGTAGAGAAAGCTCCCAACTAGGCCTGCTAGCCAGTTAGATAGGCGGTTCAATTCACACGCCTTTCAACAGAGAGGCCATTCCACTCGAGTGCCACAACGTGACATTTTCCGACGTGCTGTGTTTGGCCGCTCGGTGCGGCGGTGCTGCGCCACTCGTCCTTAGTGACCCCGCTTGCCCCTTCCTTCATGGCCGTGGCTGCCATTCCCGTTCCACTCCACATCTTTGCCCTATCCTCATCAACAGATTCCCATCTCCATGATCCGATTCACCTGATCGACCCGTATCCACATGTTCAACAAGTCCACTCGGCCACCAAAGACGTCATACGCCTTTTCTCAACCCAACACCGCCAGCTCGTCCTCCTCCGCCATCCGCCAACAATTGGCAGAGACTTTCTATAAACCACTTCCGCACACCACCAACGCCAACGCTAATACCAACGCTTTCGCCGATCCAGGTGTGAATAGTAGGGATTACGCTTCGAGGACTCCGTCACCCAACGCGTCGAGACCTTTATTAGCCGGGGCTTCACCTATTGGAAATAACCTCGATTCGCCGACGATGGCACCGAACCCGAGCAGAAGCTATGCAACGCCGAATCGAGTAGGAGGAGGAGCGGAAATGCCGCAGAGAGGGGAGAGTCAAAACGCGTTATTGGGGAATGGGGCGGAGCGACAAGTGAGTGGAGCGAACCTTCCTTTCATCGCTGTCTGGACCAGTTCCCACTTCCCCCTCTGTTTGCCCAAACGGTGGCATATCGAACCTCGCTGACATGCGTAGCCATCTGCTGCTCGTCGATATGGTCCGACTGCATCATCCGCTCCGGTCGGCGCGAACGCCGCATTACTAGGCAGTCCCGCGACATCCGTCAGCGACAAGCAGGCCTTCCCGGATACCGTTGGATGGGGAGCAGGACTCGACGGGAACCCGGAGGCGGATGATTATCTGCACAATCCCGACCCGAAGCGGGATCGAAAGGTACGTCGGGTCACCCCTTTGGTTCGTTGACTAACGAAGGCAGAACGATCACGGTGGAAGCGTCTTCACCACTCGTGGATTTGCCAATATTGGCTGCTTGGTCCTCCTTCTTATCTGCCTCATCGCCCTCTTCGCCGGTTATCCAATCATCACATTTTACACCCGGACTCATGTGAAGACCAATGGAGGGTATAATCTAGGAGGTATCAACTCGACGGGTCAAGTCCCTCATATCTCCAACTTCCCAAGCGTGGTCGATTCCGATACCCCTCGAAGCGTCTACACGAGGACCGGGTTTGACGGGGAAGCGTATAACCTTGTTTTCTCGGACGAGTTCAACAAGGATGGACGGTAAGTCCATGACGAACAGAGGCAAATGCTGATTCGCGAAGGACCTTCTTCCCCGGCGATGACCCGTACTGGACAGCGGTCGATATCCACTACTGGCCCACTGGGTACGTGTCACCCGATGAAGGGAGTACGCGCTGACGTGTCTCAGCGACTTCGAGTGGTATGACCCTTCGGCGATCACCACAAAGGGCGGAAACCTTGTCATCACCCTTGATCAAGAAAACATACACGATCTCAACTTCAAGTCCGGGATGCTCCAATCCTGGAACCAAATGTGCTTTCAATACTCGGTCTACATCGAAGCTAGTGTCTCCCTCCCAGGCACCAACGCCCTCGGCGGATTCTGGCCAGGTGTGTGGATGATGGGCAACCTCGGACGACCGGGTTATGGCGCGACGACCGAGGGGACGTGGCCGTACACATATGCCGCATGTGATTTGGGAACATTGAAGAACCAGACCACGGCGGATGGGACGGGCCCACCTGCGGCGCTTGACTCTGGAGCAAACGGTGGATCGATATCCTAGTGAGTGGACAGATAGGAGAATGTTCCTGGCTGACGAATGTTGCAGCCTCCCTGGGCAGAGAATGTCGGCGTGCACGTGTCCGGGTGAGGATCATGCTGGTCCAGATGTGACGGTCGGCCGTGGTGTACCCGAAATCGACATCATCGAGGTGTGTCCTTGGTCTCGTCTCAGCGGTGCTGATACCTTGTCAGGCCCAAGTCGATCTATCCGTCCCTCGAGGCCAAGTCTCCCAATCAATGCAGGTCGCGCCATTCGATGACTTTTACCAATTCAACAATGCAACTCCCGCCGTCACGCAGTATGACACCTCGCTTAGCAAGTGGAACAGCTACCAAGGCGGGCGTTACCAACAAGCCGTGTCGAGCTTGACATACATCGACAATGATCTCTACACGGGTACGGCTGGCAAGTTTGGAATCTATGGTATGTTCCGGATCAGCTGACTCGTTGAATGGCTCTGATGGAGATTCAGGTTTCGAGTACTATTCGAACCCGAATGACAGATCTGCTGGACATATCACCTGGGTCTCGGGTGGGCGGAAATCGTGGACGCTTAATCCTGCCGCGGTCGGGCCGAATCCGAGATCGCAAGTTTCGCAGCGGCTCATTACAGAGGAGCCGATGGCCATGGTCAGTCCGGAATAGGCCTTGATCGTCATGAACGTAGGCGCTAATGAGGTCCCGTAGGTGGTCAACTTTGGCATGTCGAACAATTTCCAAACCGTCGACTTCGCCCATCTACCTTTCCCCGCAGAATTGCTCATCGACTATATCCGCGTTTATCAGCGATCGGACGGGAAGATTGGATGTGATCCCGCCGACCGACCTACGGCGGCGTATATCGCGGCTCATCAGAACGCATACAATAACCCGAATCTGACGACTTGGGCGCAGGCTGGGTACTCCATGCCGGTGAGTCTGCCATGGACTGGTTTTCGAGGTGCATGCTGACTGCTAGCATAGAAAAACTCCCTGGTTGATAAATGTTGAGGGGGATAAGTGGGGTGTGTGGGGGCGTTATGGACTGTGTCGTGTATCTCCTACATTGTTAACGGAATGCATGCATTCGTATCAGGATCGCGATAATATCAAATGGGCTAAATGACGTGGGAAGGAGGGAATAATGTTAGCACGTGGGACTCATTCATCGATAGACGCGGGCTCTCAGTACGGCACCGGCTTTTTGGCGAGAAAGGATCCTGGGAATCTGGAATCTGGATGGAGGGGCTCGGGAATCAGGCGGCGCGGGGGAAGACGGCTTTATCCCCCGTTTTAACCAAAGAATGCACCAGTCGCCTCGCCTTCCCCCTCCTTCTCACACCCCACCCAACCTTTCGATGGTGTACATTTCATCACCACCCCCCCTTGATCATCATTCATCGATGACGAGGGTGGTGCAGCATTGTCTCCACTGCTATTATCAGCCCTCAGCCGCTAGCCTTCAGGCCCATTCATCGAATAAACTCTCCCTTCACGAAGCATATCACTTCACAGACTGAGCACTGTTCACGATAACGACCCCAGCATACTTCATTGCCCCTTTGGTGGGTCAAACGGGGTAACGCATGCATACAAGGGAGTAGACCCCTCGTCGTCCCAGACCGCCCGATCCCGTTATAACCCGATCCTTCCCGGCCCAGATAGGCTACCCCCACCACGTCCATCCCGCACCAGCACCCTCTTCCACCCCAGTATCCTTCGGATCACGCGCACTATACAAGACGACCGTCGAGCTCGAGTCTGAGTCTGAGTCCTGTCGATCGGGCTCGAAGTGCGCGGGGGATGTCGGGTGAAGGGTCTGGGAGTGCGGGAGGGGAGAGGAGGAATGGTCATGAGCGGGTACGTGCCCTCACCCAACTCTCCTAGTGCCGGTGTAGAGGAGGCTCCCTCGTCCCTGCTTTTTGGGTGGCCTGCATGGCGCGCAATTATTTCGCTGATGCCCTTCAGCCCCACGCACCACCCCGGGCGAACCCTTCCTCCGCCTCTCGCATGTCCCTATCCGCGCTCGTCAACTCCCCTCCCCACCCCCATGTGTCACCCCCATCCCCTCGAGCCATCCACCATCCCCCTCAAACACACACCCACAATCGAAATCACTCTTACACATCGTCCCACTCGCAATCGCACTCCTACCACCCTCCGCCGTCCTTCCCCTACTCAAGCGCGAACCGCTACGTCTCGCCTCAGGCCGAGCGATACCAGCCCCAAACTCCGTCCTACCCCTTGATAGCTCGTACCCATTCCTACGAGAGCTATCGATCGCCCTCCCCCGCCTATCACCCTTCACCGAGTCATGGCTTGGTGAACGGGATTGGGAATCATGAGTCTGCATCGGGACCGAGTAGGAGAGCTATGGTGCCCGATGTGAGACTAGCTGGGTCCGAGGACGTTTGGGAGGAGATGTTGAGGGGTTATCAGAAACGACGGGAGGCGGAGGCTGCGGAGATTGCTCAGCTTGATCAGGTTGACCCGACCTCGGTGAGTCGTCCTACCCCGCGTTGAATGGAGCTGACCTGATGGCAGCAGGTGCAGGCGTCGCCTTCAATATCCATGCCATCAAGGCAAGAAGTCGAGTATGAGCCTTACCAACCCCAACCCGTCGCAGCCGGAGGTCCGGCCTCCACATCCACCCCAGTTCCGTCTAATCCAGATGATGCCGCCAAAGTACCTGCCAAGCGCAAAGGCTGGCCTTCCGATCACCCGACCCGAGTCTCCCAGCGTGAGGCAAAAGAAGCAGCAGTCGCTGCCGGTCTAGAGCTTCCGAAGCGGAATTACAATCGCAAGACGAAGCGGGAGAAGGCTGCTGAGCTCGACGATGAGCTTCTAGGTCTGGCGGAAGGCGAGGTCGGACAGAGCAGTCCCATGCCCACATCCGATGTCTTCGATGCGGATAGCGCCGAGGACGACCCTCCGCCAGAACCATTCGATCCTAACATCGTCCTGCCGTGCGGTCTCACCCGAGCAGAGGTCATCGCGAAGGTCGAATCGAACGACATGTTCGGCTTGACGGAGGATGATGTGAAGGCTGTGCAAGACGAGATGTGGATGCGGAAGAAGGATCTGGTGGGTGGTGCGCCGATCCGGAAGAATGGGACGGTACGGCGAAAGCCTGGTCCGGCGAAGGGATGGAAGAAGCTACGCGGTGATCCGGGTCCTGGTCGAAGGGACAGCTCGATCAAGGGGGATTACGAGAGTGAGGCGGGGGATACGGCGAATGCTGGAGATACGGTCAATGGCGAGGCGGGTGCGGATATCGCGGCGCTCCTTCCGGACGATGGACCGAGACTCAAACGACAAAAGTTGGACAATGACGAGGAGGACGAGGATGAGGACATCAAGCCGGATCTGTATGACGAGGAAGACATCCAGCGTGGATCGTTGGATGAGTCGGGGCAGAATCGACCGACCCCGAAGAATGCAAAGACCAAAGAACCTGGTGTCGGCAAAGGACGATGGACGAGACCGACGAAGCCTGAGAAAGACTTACTCAAGAAGGCCGAGGAACTGGCGGTTCAGGTCGAAGCGGAGGTCTATGAGGACGAGGCGATACCACTGAATGCTGAGCTGCTCGCTCCGAACAGTCAGGACCTGAGGGGTATCAGTGAGACCGAGGCGAAGGTCCGGCTTGGACTGGTGGAGGAGTTGCAGCGACAAGCATGGTTCTCCATCGTCCGAGACATCCCACGAGTCCGTCCCTTCCCTTGTCGAATGTGGTCATGCTGATTTCGAACAGATGTACCGCGTGTACCAGGCGTATGATACGGTGGTGAAGCAGGACTGCTCCCGGAAAGCTCAGGCGGCCGTGCGGAATGCCTTTGGCCAGCGGACTTTGAAGCCGACGTATAAATCTGCGGCGAGGATCAACAAAGATGCGGGATCCAAAGCTAAGCGGGTCATCAAAGAGGTGCGTTTCATCCCACAGCTTGTTCCCTTTGGAGAATTGCTGATACCTATGGCGCAGATGTTGATGTACTGGCGGAAGAACGAGAAGGACGAGCTCGTCGCCCGCAAGAAAGCCGAGAAAGAAGCTTTGGACCGCGCGAAAGCCGAAGAAGAAGCGAGGGAATCGAAACGTCAAGCGAGAAAGCTCAACTTCCTGTTGACCCAGACGGAGCTGTACAGTCACTTCATCGGGAAGAAGATCAAGACTGCCGAGGCGGAGGATACGGATGGGACGGGGGAGATGCAGGTGGAGGCGAATGAGGAGTTGGGGCTGGATGCGGGGGGAGAGCCGTTGCCTGATATCGATTACGATGATGGTGACTTTTTCAATTGAAATTCACGGCTAGACAGCATGCTGATGGGGTGCAGATGATGAGGAGAATCTGAGAAAGCATGCCGCGAGGGGAGCACAAGCGGCTGTGCAGGCTGCTAGAGACAAAGCGAGGGCGTTTGACGAGTCTATCGGCGGAAAGCCGGCCGAGCTCGATCGTGAGGTTTCCCAAGAGGATGAGTCCCATATTGCTGATATGGACTAGTCGACGGCGACGAGCTCAACTTCCAGAACCCCTCAATGGGCGAGAATCAGATCACGATCACTCAGCCGAAAATGCTCACCGCGCAGCTCAAGGAGTATCAACTCAAGGGACTTACTTGGCTTGGGAACCTCTATGAGCAGGGTATCAATGGTATCCTAGCGGATGAGATGGGTCTCGGAAAGGTGCGTTCCTCACTTGCTTGCCTATCTCTTTTGGCGCTCTGATTCCGCTTATAAGTCATGTGGGGATGCTGACTCCTGATAGACAATTCAATCCATCTCCCTCCTCGCATATCTCGCCGAACACCACAACCTCTGGGGACCATTCCTCGTCATCGCGCCGTCGTCGACGCTCCACAATTGGCAGCAAGAACTAGTCCGCTTCGTCCCGCAGATGAAGGCGATACCGTACTGGGGTACGCCGAAAGATCGGGAAACCCTTCGCCGAATATGGAGTCGGAAGAATATGACATTCAGCGAGGATAGTCCGTTTCACATACTGGTGACGAGCTATCAGCTTGTAAGTAAAATTCCTACTGGCAAATCGCAGAGCTGACGAAAACAGGCTGTGCAAGATGAGAAGTACTTCCAGGGGATGCGTTGGCAGTACATGATCCTCGATGAGGCTCAGGCTATCAAGTCCTCCTCAAGTGCTCGTTGGAAGTCATTACTCTCGCTCCACTGCCGCAACCGACTTCTCCTCACCGGGACACCGATCCAGAACTCCATGCATGGTACGTCCACCCGAGGGAGGATGATGCTGATAATCAGAACTCTGGGCATTGCTTCACTTCATCATGCCGAGCTTGTTTGACTCGCACGAGGAGTTCAGCGAGTGGTTCTCGAAGGATATCGAGAACGCCGCGGGTGGAGGAAGCGGGACGCTCAAGCCTGAACAACTTCGGAGATTGCATATGATCCTCAAGCCGTTCATGCTTCGCCGCGTCAAGAAACATGTGCAGAAGGAGCTGGGCGATAAGGTCAGGAAATCCATATCTATCATGAGACTCAGCTGAACAAGGTGCCGGTTAGATCGAGATTGACGTACTTGTCGACCTCAGTCAACGGCAACGAAACATCTACAAAGCTCTTCGCCAACGCGTTTCTGTGTCCGACCTCATGGCTCAAGCCAACAATCTAAACGATTCCCTGGGCGCGAAGAACCTCATGAACCTGGTCATGCAGTTCCGAAAAGTCTGTAACCACCCTGACCTGTTCGAGCGAGCCGACGTCGTCTCGCCATTCCTCTTCGGCACCTTTAGTCAATCTGGCAACTTCGCACGAGAAGGGGACATGCTGTACTGCCCTGACTCGGCGCGAAACGCCATTGATGTGCGGATACCGAAGATCCTGTGGACGGATGGCGGGAAGCTGGACGTCCCTGGCGAAGAGAGTCTGGCGGGATCGGATACTCATCTTTTGCGAAATCTCATGAGTATCTGGACGCCGGGATGGATTGCCGAGTCCTTGCGCAAGGACCAAAGCCAGTATGGGTTCTTGCGTTTGATGGGGAGCTCGCCCGGCCAGGCGTCTAGGAGGGCGACCTCACATCCACTCGTTAGCTTGTTACGGGATTCGGAGACTTCGAAACAGGCTGTGGAGTATGGTGCTTTCGAAAGGTGCGGTCCCGACTCGTCAAATTGCGCTGACCTGCAGTGACCATGATTTCGCGGCTTCCGCGCGGCGGCGATTTGAGGCGATCCCACCCCGATTACCCAACGTTGGCGCTACCTTCGAGCAGCGGCAGAAGAATGTTACGCCTCTGCTGGACATCACACTGAAGTCGTGGAACCAGTCTTATCTCTCCCGCCGAGCCGCTCGTTTCGCGGTGGAGAATGCCGTCGCACCGTTCATCAAGCCGGTCGCGCCCAATCGGTCATTCATCAACACCCAGTCTCGGCTCGCCAACGATCCACTCGTTCAGAAAGCGATCTACGGTGTCACCCCTTCCGAGCGGGATGATCCCGCTGCTTGCGCTCGATTAGCCGATCTCGCGCCAGGCGTCCCACCCATCGGTCTCCTCGCAGCAGCACAGCAAGATCAGGCTCCATTGTCCTCCATGCGCGTCCCTGCCATCAAGCGACTCATCGTGGACTCCGCCAAACTCGCTCGGCTAGACGACCTTCTTCACAAGCTGAAGGACGGCGGTCATCGAGTATTGCTGTACTTCCAGATGACGAAGATGATGGATCTCGTGGAGGAGTATTTGATCTATCGGCAGTATAAGTACCTTCGGCTGGATGGGTCGAGCCCGATTAGTGAGAGGCGGGACATGGTGTCCTCTTGGCAGACAAAGTGGGTTTTGACGGAAGAAGTCTAAGCATGAGCTGATCAGGATAGCCCGGACATCTTTGTGTTCTGCCTCAGTACGAGAGCTGGTGGGCTAGGGATCAACCTTACTGCGGCGGATACCGTTATCTTCTGTAGGTCGCATGGCTAAAGGTCCATGAGCGAAATCTGATCTGAGCAGATGATCATGACTGGAACCCGTCGAACGACGCGCAGGCGATGGATCGGGCACATCGTGTCGGCCAGACGAAGCAGGTCACTGTTTACCGGCTGATAGCGTGAGTCATGATCGCAACGAGTGAGCTCTCGTATTGATGGGTGGCAGTCGCGGCACAATCGAGGAGCGCATCGTCAAGCTTGCTCGTGCGAAGAAGGATGTGAGTGGTCTCCTGTTTCCAACTTGTCCAATTCCCTGAAGCTAATGCCTCGGTCAGGTCCAGGACGTCGTCGTCGGCACGAAGTCCCTCACCGATGTCGCCAAGCCAAGCGAGATTGTCTCGTTGTTCATGGACGACGAGGAGCTGGCTGAATCAGTCGCCAAACGGAAACAAGCCGAGGCGCATGGCTACACTGCTCCTTCCATCATCACCGCCCGGCCGCGATCCGCCTTTGCCGATGGACTTGGTATGGCGGACGACGATGAGGATGACTTCTTTAGCCTGGCGAAGAAGCCTGCGAATAACGAGGATGAGGACTTCGGGGATGAGGCCGGGACGGGGACGAATAGCGGTACTAGGACGCCGGAGGTCAAGGAGAAGTCTAATAAGCGGAAGGCTGGAGGCGGGGATGGTGAGTCATAAGGGAGAGTTTTGACGTGATGCTGATAAGGGCGCAGGTACGAAGAGACCGCATAAAAAGAAGGTGAAGATCGCGCTGGGTCCGGATGGGCTACCGATCTGAGTTTGAGGTTTGTGGAGCATTGCATGGCATGGTGTTCTGATTCGTCGAATCGGTCTCTTAGCATAGCATGGTGAACTGTAGCCGATGCATTGTATGGGGTGTTCCGTAAAACCGATTCCCTAGCACAACGTAGCAGAAGAGCAAGATTTGCTCTTGCTCTTTGCCTAGATCCGACATATAGATCGACATTGGGCTCAGACGGCTGCACCGAACTGCGTGAGCTGGATACGAGACGTTCGTTGTCACCATGTTCTCGATTCCGTCCAAAAAGGTATCAGGCATGATGCTCAGTACTGGTTTTTGCGAGACGTCTCTTGGATCCCTGCTGTCCTTTCGCTTGCTCGCGACACTCGGATCTCGTCGTGCAGGCGTCAGGCAGTCCATGCGGCACACTCAAGTACGGCGACCATCAGACCTTCAGACCCATCGAAGCTACCCGACCCATGAATTTGCATATTCCCCATCCCCTACCTATCTCGACTGGACACCTCTCAAAGGGTCACCCCCAACAGCTCATCAATCTTAACAAGCTGACCCGACTTGAACGACTCATTCGCCGCCAGCCCAACAGCCATCGCGAGCGCCCCATCAATCTGGTTCGCTCCCAACCTCGTCACCGCCGAGTCCTTCTCCGTCATACCCGGTCGAGCACCGAAGATCTGGTCCAGCATCCTCTCGTCTCCACCACCTACCCCAAGTCCCACATCAGCTCACATCGCCCATCATTCTCCAGTGACACTCTGATTGCGGAACAAGGAGGAAGGGGCGACGCACCGTGCCCGCCCACACCAATGTCGAACGGCACGTCCTGCGCCGTCGACCACAAGGGGTGCAGCGTGATCTTCGAGCTCCCCTCGTTCGGAAGAGCTTTCTCCCCGTGGACGAGACCCTCGGTGGCACCCCCGCGGGACTTGGGGAGTCGGAAGGCGGATTCGACGACTTCGAGCTCGAGACGGCCTTTGTCGCCGTTGAACATGACGCGGTAACCTTCCCAGGGCTAAGCGAGGGAGCGTTAGCGAGCGTAAGTCGGGGAGGGGGACGAGGCGGAATGGAACAGAACCAAAGGGGATGCAGAGATGGAGAGATCTGGGAGGAGCGAGAGGAGGAAAGGTTTCTTCGGTAAATAGCGTATATCGAGGAGAGTGCGGGGCTCATTGCAGCGTAATGGAGATTTTGAAAGCGGAAAGATGATTGGGCTAGAGTAAGATCTGAACCGCAACTCACCGAGTACGCCGTGAGGTGATAAGTCATCGTCGCCTTGTTATCATACTTGACCAGCACCGCCATATCATCCTCGATCGTAATATCATCCGCAAACACATTCATATCGCGGTGGTAATTATCTATCTTCCCGTCAGCCCATCCATCGCAAAGCAGATTTAGCCAAACTCAGGAACTCACCGACGTGCTCCGCGTCATGGTAGAGCGCCTTCAAACTCGGCTCATCCTCGAGGTGAATAGCAAACGGGTCATTCGCAGCATTCTCATTGTCCCGCGAACGGTAGTAGTCCCGAGCCCAACCGGATTTAGCACCGGATTCGGAGCCGTAGAAGGCGAGGGAGCCCATGCCGAAGACTTCTTTGGGCTTGGCTTTGATCCAGAAATTGACGAGGTCAAACTGCGACCGAGCGTGTCAGCGCGAGCCGAGAGTCTGTGCGTGACAGGGACTGAGGGGAAGGGCAGGCGACATAGGGTACTTGATGTCGCAGGTTTGAGAGAAGGAAGCGAGAAGAAGGATGATAGCGGCCAGGAAGTGGTTGAGTAGAGCTTCAGAGGAGGAACGTACGTGGTGTGACGACTTGTGCACCATCAAACCCCCAGACTTGTTCTTGTACCGATGCCACCTCCTGAAGTAGTCCGCGCCATGCACCGTGTCCTATTCACCCATAGCATCAGCTTTACTCTCTGACCTTGCGCCGCTGGAGACAAGGGAAAAAGGGACGTACGAGAAGCCACTCGAAGTGTACCGACTTGACATTCCCGATCTTTCCCGCTGCAATCACCTCCTCAACCTTCCAGTGAACAGGGTTGTAGCGGTAGTTGAACAGCACTGGCTCCCCGTCAGCTCAACGACCTCGCTTCCCACAAATGACTGACCTTGCAGGGATCCATTGGTGTCATCCACGGCCTTTAGGATCTTTCTGCACTTCTCCACGTCCCTGCTCTCCATCAGTGTACCGCGAATAGGAAGAAAATGAAGGGCGGACGTGGTCATAGGCTTCTCGGTGAGGACCCGTATACCCGCATGTAGAGCGGGGATGATATACTGATCGTGCGTCGCGTCGACGGTAGTGACGACCAGGACATCCAGTTTCTCCTCTTCCAACATCCTCGTAAAGTCATCCTGTCCCCCTTGGTCAGCCTATTTTCCCTCCTAACAAACTCAGATGACGCACCGAATGATAAGTCTTCGCCTCAGGCCGTCCGAGTTCCTTGAGCATATTATTATAAAACTTCATCCTCTCCTCATTGATATCGCAAAGAGCCACCAGCTCGGAAGTTGGCCGTTCCGAGATCGCCTTGGCGTATAACTATCCAACCCAAACCCAGTCCAGTCAGTCGCATGCCAAAGTATTGGGAATGCAGAGAGGAGAAGAGGGGGAAACGGACCCTGCCGCGATGGCCTGTACCGACTATCCCGACGCGGCCACCGACTTTGGTGGTTCCTGCTGGAGCGGGCATGGTAGTCTACTACCTGGGTGAGTGAGGAGAAGTGGGTGAGTGTGGAGGGGTGAGGGATGATGATGAAGGGTTTTGAATGGTATAGGACTTGGGAACCGGCGGGACCGGACCGTATGAGTCGGGCCGGTGTGATTGGGTGCGGCCCGGTGAGGGCTTGGTTCGGTCGTTCCTGGGAGATCTCAAGATTGCTCAAACACTTCAAGGGAGCATCGCACTTCTCGCCGCCCGTGTGACCCTAGCCGACCAAGCGATAGCCATGGTCCCCTCTGCAAACCGAAGGTGATTCCTAAGCCCCGAGCATATTGCCGACTCGACTGCTGAAAAGGCACGATTGCGTTCTTGTGTGAAGCTCAATGGACGCATCGTACGTCCAGCAAATCTCGAATTGACAGTACCAGTACCTGGAGTGGAAACAGACTGTGACAAGAACACTCATACATCATCAAGCTATCTCTCATGTATCGCAGGCAGGTATCAAATACGTTCTGCAGACGACATGCGGTATGACACAACGATACGGTATGACACCGAGATACCAAGTGCGAGAAAGCTTCTCATAATCCGCCTAACTCCGCCCGATTGCACATCTCACCTCCTCTTCACTCATCTCACTGACATCAGATAGTCTCGTGTCACATACCCGACATCCAGCCATCAAGTACTGGCTCGAATGCCCACTGACTCGGCATCTCGAACCAGCCAAACCCATTCATCCCGCCACTATTCGAGTGCTCAGCTCCCATCGTGACATGGGGCAAAGTCGGCAAAGGCGTCTCGGTAAACCACATGCCAGCTGACAAGAGTGCGTCGGATACATCGAGGTCGAGTCGACGTACTCCTTCGCCGGAGTTGACTGACCTTCGATCGGCGGGGTGGTGTATCCGGAGAACCAGAGTGGTTCCGCCTCCATCTCGCTCGGCGAGCTTGAGGACGAGGACTCGAGCTTCATTCTCTTCCCCGTGGACGACTCGGCGCCATCAAGGGAGAGACCCCTTTTGTGCGAGTGGCCGGGGTTGAAGAGGTAAGCCAGCGAGCTCGACGAGGTGGACGAGGATGACGATGAGCGGAATGAGGAGGGCGAATCGACTTGTGGGATCTGGTGGGACGTGGCTGAGAGCGACGAGTGGGACGACACAGACACGAGAGAGTGGGTATGCGGTCGATTTTCGGATTCGTTGGTGATAGGCTTCTTCTCGACCAGCGAGGTGAGCTATTCCCATCAATACCTCCTCATCTCGGCTGAAGAGAGCAGACCCACCTCATGTACCCAATCTCCTACTCTCTCCTCCTCCCTTCTCTCCAAATATCCCCTCATCCTCTCCACCTCCTCAACGACCTCCCCCCGTCTCTCATGGCCCCCCTCAACATCCTCAATCAACCGCTTCATCTTCGCCTTATCCCCATTCACCCAGCGGTCTTTGATATCCGTCCACCCGGCGCGCCTTCGCCAATTCGTCAGGTCGGAATCGACTTTTGATCGCGGACATCCTGCGGCGGTGGCGAGGGCTTCTTTCTCGTATGGGGTTGGGTAGGGGTTGGAGAGGTTTTGGAGGAACCAGAGGCGGAGGTGGTCGGTTGGGGTGGATTTGGATGGGGATGGTGTGCATGGAAGGGGTTTAAGGGTGGTACGGGATTCGGGCTTGGTGAGGCGGGAGGTAGTAGGACTGTAGTCATCGGAGTCGGAGGAGGAGTCGGAAGAGAAGCCCGAGGCGAAGGAAACGGGACGGCGGGGTCGCTTGGGAAGAGGATTGGAGGCGGATGCATTGGGCCATTTCGAGCCGGCATCTGCAGTAGTACTGTCAGTCCCATCATGACCTGGATCCAATACTCACAACCTGAATGGCTCTGTAGGACGGCAACAAGCTCTGTTCTGATGCCTTCGACGGTTTCGTCTAGCTCGTCTGCGAGGTCAAGGCAAGCTGAACCTTGCGAGATCATATTGTGCGCAACCAGAAACGCCTGTCTCGCCAAATCAAATTGGAGCTCTCCATTGCAGCGGCGTCGCTCCAGTTCGGTGGCCATAAGCTCCCATGAATCAGCAATCAATGCGAAATCGGTATTGCCAGCCAGGGCGTCGGTAAAATCCCGAACCAGCGCGGTAAGGGCTGATGGAAGGTGGTCGCTGGTCTCGAAGTCCATTCCGAGAATTGTTTTCGATGGCCACTAGTGGGGCAAACAGTGATGTCGACAGTAAAGAACATAAAGCAATAAGGCGGTTGTGGGGGAATATCAGCAGCGGCTTGGGAACAAAAAGAAATCGCAGGCGCCGAAACACTATTTATGAGCTTGGACTTCTCTCCATGCCACCCGATTTTTTGCGCAAGCCTCTCAACGTTTCTTCACATCGATCGCTGTAATGCAGACACAACCAAAAGGCCTCGACAGACTGTTGGAAGTGGTGGATCGGATACAGCGGAGATGTACGGGCCCCAGTACCCCTCGACCGCTTCGCTTGAGCGGCAGCAAACCCCGGCTCGAAGTGCCAAGGATCGCCTCGCTTCTCGCCCCATCACTGACAGCGATATTTCGAGGTCCTCAACGAGTAGCTATCCTACAAGCGGCAGAGGCTCTCATTGTATCTTTCCGCCAAGAGGCCTACAGAGCCTTTCAGAATACTATCCAACGATTGATCTCAGTCGAGGATGTCGGAGGCATCGCAGACTCTGTAATCGAGCAGAGACTTTGCCTGATGTTCGAGGTAGAATATGAACGGCATAATATGCTTGTGCGGGAGCGGGTCAGGGAGGTGTTATCAGCCCACCTAAGCGTCAATGGGGAAGAAGGGTCGAAGAAGGGCAACGGCTTCGGTCACGTAAGTTCAGTCATATCCTGCCTCTGCATTTGAATACGGCTACAAGTCTCGCTGACAGTGTCCAGCATGCCATTCTCATCCTCGAAAACGCCTTTGCCCATTCACCTGATCTCACTACTGCTGAATGCAATATCGTCGCGAAGTCAGCCGGGATTACTTACCAGCAGGTACGTCTCTGTTCACTCTTCCACACCATGCATACTGATATCCAAGCAGGTCCGCACATGGGTACGTCTCTCATCCATACCCTCGTCCTCGCTCCCCTCGTCAATACCTTCCATAACCCTGTCACTTCCCATCATGCGCGATCCGGCTTCTGCGGGTGAACCGCTATTGTCCCCCATTTCCCACCCCACCCGGGGACAATAAAGTTTCCTCACGTGGGATCGATCCGCGTTTCAGATCGGCACTAGCCCTGTTCCTGAGCTGTTCCCAATTGTCCCGCTTATTCTTCCCTCCTTTATCATCATTTCCCAAATATACTTCCATCTACTTGCTGATGGTGAAATCAGTTCCAGAACAGACGAAATCGAAAAAAATCTGGAGAGCGTCGGACAGCTTCTCATTCTGAGGTCCAAGCGCGAGCCACCGAGTCAGTCATACCACCAGAGCGAAGGGTCATTTCTGCCCTACCCAAACGAGCGGCACCCTCCACCAACCTTGGTCCCCCTCCACCCCACTCAACTCGGCCAACCCGAGGTCTACCTCGTCGAGCTCAACATGTCTCACCCTCACCCACTCCATCTGTCTCATCTGCTTCATCCCTCGAATCGATCCTCCCGAGCGGAGGATTCACCGCACCTGTCTATCCATCCTTCCCGCTCGCGCAGCCTTCCGAGATCGCCTATAGCACCCTTGCCATCCCATACACCGGTGCAGAGACACCCGCATTCAATTTTACCCCGCCGACCCCTCTCAATGCGGACTTCAACATCGATGCGGACATGAACTCCAATATCGACGACATACTCCCGCCGTGGTCTAACGCAGACTTCACTTCCCTGCTCAACTCGGTACTCGCGGAACCCACATTGGCTGGATCACAAACTTCCACAACTCCGCCATCCACGAATCCGCCGGACGAAGTCGAAGAGCCGAGATTTGGAGAGATGGAAGGTTGGCCACAAGACGGTCTAGGGGATGACTTCCTCGCCATGCTCTATGGCTTCGTGGACTATCCCGCTAGCTCCGACAACGCGGACAGCTCACTCGCCTCAAGTCCCATGTCCGTCCAGACCTCTGACTTCACCTCGACTGGTCCGCGATCTATCGAGGCTTCACCGTTGGACCTGCTCCAACCAGCTCCCACCTCTGCCGACCCATGCTCGACCTCATTGCCTGCTTCCCCGTCAAGCAAGCGCTCTCGCAGCTCAAGCGAGTCGCTCACAACCCCAATCCACCCGCGCATCCTATCCCGCTCAACCTCTGAGCCTATCGTAGCAACCTATACCGCGGACGCGCCGGTCGACCCGTCGGCGTGGATGTCGGGAGTTTTGGCTCTTGACTGTGTCGGTGGAGAATGGGAGGGGTACGAGGAGAAGATCCAGCTTGGCGGGGAATGGGATTTCAGTGGGATCTTGGGGATGCAGGCGGACGGTGCTTGCAGCTGAGCGGTGGGAATTGCGGGTGCTGCAGTACTGGAAAAGGAGGAATGGCGGCATTACCCATGTAGACATCACACGGCATATCCATGTTCATTTACGACCATAACGACGACTTGTATGCTTTTGTTGAGAGATAGCCCGACCTCGACCATGCTGCACTGCGGGATCCTGCCTGTCTCGATTGATCAGCGGAACGGTAGGTGACAATTTAGGATCGGAGCGATGGGTATTGATTGATCGTGCACGAAGAAATGCATATGCTGCCTACACCGCCTACTCCTCGTCCTCCGCCTCATCCTGATCCACCTTGAAGTATCGCAGGGAGTACGTGTCTTTCGAGGTAGCGACAACACTAGGACGATTATCAGCAAATCCTACGCTATCGACGCGGAAGCCGTGCGCAGCTAACGAGCGAGTCGGAGGACGTCAGACATACCGGAGGAAATTCTCAAAGTTGTTCTTCTTCAGATGCTTCTTCGTCAAGTACTGCATGAGGTATCAGCAGGCAAGTCCATGAAATCGCCAGCCACAGGTAATGGCTGGGAGTACGAGTGACGCTGTGCTCACTTTGAGATACCGCTTCGAGAAGGGGATTTGGGAGGTGAGGACGAGCTTGTTTGCTGAGCAGGATCAGTTCGATGTTCCGCGAAGCTAAGACGAGAGGGCGTCGGCCTGTGTCGGCCTGGACAGGTCGTAGTAGGGAAGAGTTGAGCAGCTGTGCACGTCGAAGATAGCTGTACCGCAGGCAGACTTTCCGGGACATCCCGGACGTCCCGTGCTTGCAAGAGGCAGCTAGTCTGACCTGTCACACCGCTGCCCATTCTCCCCCTGGCCGTCCGAAAGGAAGTGCGACCACTGACCCTCCTTCTGTATGGACACGACCTCGCCCAACTGTCCAGCCTTCCCATCCACCTTGATCCGATCATGTAAGAACTTCTCGAAGCTGGCAGGATCAAAGACGTTGTCTCCTGCTGGGACGGAGTAGTCGACGTAGAACTTGTGAAGGGGCTTGCCGGCGGGGGCAGCTTTTTGGGTGGTGGGTGCGCGGGGCTAAGGGCGTGCGAGTGATTTGGGTGAGAGGGGGGAGGGAGAGAGATGGAGGGAACGGGAGGGAAGGGGAAGGCCAGAAGTCAGCATACGAGAATGGGATGATCGGATGAGCCAGGACGTACCATGATGTCTACAGATTCCTGTGAAGGGCTGCAAAACGAAAGAAATGAAAATTAAGGAGGGAAAAGTCCTGGCTGAAAGATGGTAATCCCGGTTCGGTACAAATAGAAAGGGGGAAGACCAATTATGGGTCGGAGTTTCGCCGGAAATCTGTGTCAGAAGGAGAATCGGTAGTGTGGCGTTTCATGTTCTTGTGGAGGGATTTTGATGGTCATGGGACGACGATGGACAGGCTCTTTTGCTACAACGCTGATGCCTCTGACTCTTCTGACGCTTGTGGGTGACCCTACCGCCCTTATGCGGAACATTTACTTGGAGCCCGGGAACAAGCTCGGTACGGCAGCTTCCCTTCAAATCCTGGAATCCGTCGCCGAGTCCATCAACCAATCTCGAATTCGCTTGTGCTGGTTGCCTGGACCTGACCATCGCCTCCTGGTACAAGGAGGCTCTTGACCGAAGAATCATGAGGTACAAGGCTCGTGCATACGATATCGCTGAACAGCCCGCAGCGATCGTCGACGGTACGTATACCGACCGAGCCGAGTCATATTGTCCCCGCCCGCCTTTCACCTTACTGACCGGCATGACGTATTTGAGAAATTGTTCAAAAAGTGTTCGGCGGTCAAGTCTACTCCGAGAGACATCGAGTGCCGCAGAATACCAAGTTCTTCGTCAGGACCTGATGGGATTCTCGAAGGCCAGTATACTGACAATCTCTACGAGGATAGCCGGATCTCGTCGTTAAGCTCCAAACCAGTGGACCCACACGGTCACGTCGTCAAACCGATCCCGGACGATCCTTACCTCTCCAGCAGGTCTGTCGAGCCATCCACAGTCCGTGGAGTTCAATACCTCTTGCATGGAATCAACGAAGTGTTCCATCCTCGAGAATCAGCGGATTGTCATGACGCTCGATACACGTGGATCCGTGGGAGCCATGGACATCCGCGACGCTATAATGAGATGATGTCATACGCCCTACGCATTGACTGGAATCGAGGGGTCGACGGCCCATGGCTACTTCCGTGGTGGAAAGGCTAATCCAGCGGATCGACCCTCGGAATCTGTCGTACGTGACGAGCTTGGAGGTCATCGTTCTCCAGTGCGGAATGGAAAGTGCTCTGGGTAAGCGCTCTCTCGTATTTATGACCTTCGTTGGGTACTTCATCATTCTTACGAGCTTCATCTCCGCTCGTGATGCCTATCAGGTAGCGAGAGCTGCAAAAGACCTTACGGGAGTCTGACAGACGCTCGTCAGGTGCCGTTGAGCATTGTCGCGGACCTCACATCCGCTGCCGGTCGTAACAGACCATGACCGGAGAGCGACCTCCTGGATGACATGCCCCCCTCACCTTCATCGATACGGTGTGCTCGAGGGGAGGGAACAATTTCCATATTCTACTGTGAGTTGGTAATTGCGCCCGGACATAGGCACTGATCTTGCTCACCTACTGGTTGTAAAGTCTACCCTTCGATTTCTCTCTTCCAAATCGGTAGCGTTCTGTCCAGCTTCCAATACCCGTTCACCGTTCCCTCATATCTCTCCTCATCGTATCAACTTCACAGCATAATCGTAGGGACTTCTTGCCCCAGAGCCCTCACGCGGCTTTACTCGGCTATCGCTCCAACGCCCCAACCGATCAAGGTGAAGGATGAGTCTCCCTTCGTTACGCTTCCACATTACCCGCAAAGATTGTTTGACGGTAACATTCCGCTCTACACCACCTTCATCGTGGCAGACCTGATCGACCACTCACAGCACTGCTTAGTTTGCGTAGCGTAGACCCGCGAATGAACGACCGAATGACCATGCAGGGCCGACCCTTTAGATTTCAAGCGCGGTATCAAGCAGTTGGTCGACTTTGTAGAACAGGTCGCCGCGACCGTCAAACGCAATCTCAGCTACAGACTGGTATCATGCATTGCATACCGCTTCGGTAGACTGTTCAGCTCTCCCACCCAGATGAGCTTCCCGTATGACAGCTTCGAAGGGGGAGATCAGATTGGAACAGATATACTCAACAGCATCAAGATACCCGATTCCGACTCCTACTTCGAAGAATACCTTCAAGCGCGAGACCGCAATGACCAGTTGAAGTAGGGTCTTCTTCCGTCTAATATCCACCGCCCACATCTCTACCATGCCACGCATAAAACACCCGACTCCGTTAGTCAAGCGCGGCATCACTAAGCAGACATTCTGGAACCTGCCGCTCCTTTCTTGTCGAAACATACAAGGTGAGCGCTTGAGGCAGTCCGAAAATTCCATCAAGCTCGGCACGTGATGATGACAATCTGACTTCCTGGACCTTCATAGTGGATTGCACATGGGATTTGACGGGTGTCACTGCGCGGTGATGAGCTCGACGTCCATCAGCAATGAAAGGTTGGCGATGCATCGGAAAAATCCATCCGGGTATGCCACGAGTAGGGACGACTCCGTGCGCTCTGTTCAGACTGCGTTTACGTGTCCCCAGGACCCTCTGTATTTTGGCTGTTCTGAGCTAGATCTTTCTGATTGCAACACATAAGACTTATAAGGAGGGTTAAGTGCATGGACGATATGGGTCCCCTGATAACACTTATTTGCTGCACGCCACCAAAATATGCTAGGTCCTGCTCCGCGCTCGCCCATAGCTGCACCCGCATCCCGCTCGTTGGCCACGCTGCGGCCTCGTCCCGTGCTGACCTGACCCTGGTCTCCTTCATTGATCTTCTGCCGATGCTGACATCCCGCCAGATTCGGCCCCCTAGATCCCAGAGTGTATCCTCCAAATCGCGAGATATATCCAGTACAGGAGGTCGTCTTACGACTGGCGTGTCCATGGTAATTGCCGTTTGCCGATCTCTGCTTTGACGAAAATGGACCCCACAGGACAGGTATGAAGGGCGTGGTGAGGCAAGTGTGACCAAGTTCTGTACGGGAAGAGCTTTGTTGGGTTTAAACACCACAGAAATATGTACACCTACCCCAGTGGGGTCTCAGCTGTTGAGTCATTCCACGGGTGGAGCTCTTGCCTGTGGGGTGGCGGTTGAGATATCTTTGGTCTTGGCGAGGTGATCAACGGCTTTCACCGTCCGTATGGTCACTGCCGCCATCGCCGTCATCCTCCTCGTGATTGTCTTCGCCGGTCGTACCGTCGCTTTCTTCGCTTGTCGTATCGCTGCTGGAATCGCTAGGAGTTGCATCCTCGCTGTCGGTGTGCCGATCCTCCGTATCTTCGCTCTCATTTATGCTTCCAGCCTCTTCCTCGTCCCCATTCACCATCTCATCCTCAAGCTCTCCATCATTGCCTTTGCGCAATCCATCCTCCATCCGCGTCCTCTTCCTCTTCTTCCTCCTTTCGACAATTGGTCCCAGATCGCCCTTCAGCCCCGTGGCATCGAAGACTCCCAAGCCCAGATCCTGGTTGGGACACCTCATTGACTGTTTCGCTTCAGATGAGTGTGAGGACTGACCATGGCTATTACAGTATGCTGTCCGTCCGTTCGTTCCATATCGTCAGCCCCAGGATCGAGAGCCGCTCGAGCTAGAAGATCCACATTCGATGACGCTAGTACGGGGAGGAAAGCTATCGCTCGTGCCAGAGCTGATGTAAATAGTCAGGTTTGGAATGAATTGGTGTGGAGAACGGACCATCGCTCTGGTGGACTGCGAATGTCTCTCGTTCGACCGGCTGTGGCGCCAGGGATCTATCACTTGAGATGGAAGTGAAGAGCCGCCCTATGTCCGTCCAAATTCAGCTATGCTGTATGGGGGGAGGGAGGCAGGGAGGGTGCTAACCTAGTCTGACTCCTCGTGATTTCGGAGACTCGAGCTCAAGCTTCTCGCGTTTCGAGGAGCGCTCCATGCTACCGAAGGCGCGAGACGTAATGGCTACGAGTCGATGTGAAAGATAATCCGATGTGAGACTGTATCATCCGAAGCATAATTGGACATCGTCCTTCCAGAGTCACGTGATTCGATTGTACTTGTTTTCTTCCTCAGTGTTTTCTAACCACCCTCGAGCAATTCCTCGCTCAAGGTCGACAGTCACCACCTGATCGGCCTCTGCCAATGTATTCACGCGCTTCGGATTGGCGTGGAATAATCTCCAGCATCCCAATCCCAATCTGAGGAAGTCAGTCGAACGACGATGGTAACAACCCGATCCACGTCTCCTGTCACGCCGGATCCCAACCGGATCATCGCCGTAGTGACAGGAGCCAACAGGTGAACTCGTTCCCTTTGATTGTGAGCCTTTCGGATCACGGAGGATTGATGCAGTGGATGCGGCCTCGGGATATGTCAACAGCTTCTCCGCAACCTCTCACTCCCTCCCAGCACCCCTATGCTGGCGTCTATCCCCCAACCCTCCGCCCTGGCCCCATCACAGAGGTACCTTCTGGATCAAAAGACGGAGTCGGACAAGCGAGTCCCGCCTGATCCTCCGCCGACCCTGACGCTCATCCTCGCATGTCGGTCTGCCTCGAAAGCCGAGATCGCGAGACGAGCCCTCTTCAAACAGCATGAGAAGGAGTTATCTCGACGGCAACGAGATGGGCAGCCGGCGAGGGCGAAATGGAGGGACAAAATGAGGATCGTTTCCGAGGTGGTCGACCTCGATTCTCTGGGAGGGAAGAATGGGGTGCTAGCATTCTGCGAGAGAATGAAGGAGACGTGAGTGAGTAATTGTCTCGGGTGAGGCTATGATGCTGATCACGTCCGTGCGACTCTATATCTCAACGCCGGACTTATGGCCTACACAGCAAATAACTTCTGGTTACTTGCGAAACAAGTCCTCACAGACGGGTTCATAACAGCCGCCACGTACCCGCGATTCTACATCGAGGAGCAAGGTCGAATGAGTGCGGACGGCGAGAGGGGCATGGTCTGGGGCGTGAACGTTTTGGCTCCTTACATCTTGGCGAGTCAACCAGTCCTCTTTGATCATGTCTGACTATCATTTCTACAGGCGAAAGAGCTTCTTCCACTTCTCGAGCGATCCCCCTCGTCCATTCCTATGCCTCCCCGCATCATCTATACTAGCACCTGTACCGCCACTCTCGACCGGCTCAAAGCGGACCCCCTGAGCGATTATCAGCTGCTATCCTACAGCTACCCCTACGATAAGTCGAATTACGCCGCGAGCAAATATATGGCGGACCTCGTCATGGTCCAAATAGACAAGGAGGTCTACAACGCCGGATCTCCCGTGAGATGCCTCACTGGTGATCCGGGTATCGTCATGACCAATATCGGGTGGGAGAGTTATGGTCCTTTCACTTGGTTACGGCATATCATCTGGTGGAGCAGCTGGCTCAGCTATCTCCTCGTGAGTAGCCGCATTTCAAAATACCCTTCCGCGTGGCGCTAATCCCGATACAATAGGCGCGATTGCTAGGCTCACCAAGGCATTTTGTAGACCTCAGTCAAGGCGCGCTCGCCATGATCTACGCTGCGCTCGTCGACGAGAGGTACCTCCAGCCGCCGACGAAAGTCCCCGCGCAAAAGTTCGAGAGCATTGCGACGAGGTGGGGCGGGGCTTATGTCAGGTATGGTGAAGTAGATAGGTGGGAGGAGGTGGGAGAGATTGGACGGGCAGTCGTGAGGGGTTGTGAGGCGATGAGAGTGGAGTGGCGGAGACGAGAGGGTCTGGAGTAGCGGATACGCTTAGATGCTGACAAAAAGGTTGTGTGCAGCAGCCCGTGCCTCAAGAACTCATCACGCTCCGTCACGGCGAGTACCGTCACGCGGAGGAGGGCTGCTTATGAATCAGACATTGAAAGCGACTGTGAATGCTGAATGCACGATAAAGAATCATCTTCCAGCAACGTACCTAAGCCGGCCGAATCCTATTCCGGTCCGGCCGGGTGAAGAAACGACCTGAGCCGTTTCATCAGATTTGCGGGTCTCGAGTCAAATGACCAGTCTCAACATGCTTGCTTCTTCCATCAAAATCGTCATACCATTTCATAGATGACCTAAGCTCCACCATTGCGTCCCAAACCATGTCACATTCGGGCGACATCGTCATGTCCGTCGACGATGTCCCGCCCAAAACCGAGGCTTCCCCCGTCGAGCCGGACATCGCTCCCCCAAAATCTGAATTCATTGCCAATCTACCCGACGTTATCCCAAACGGCGGATACGGCTGGGTCGTCGTCTTCGCCATCTGCGGCATGAACGCCGCCACTTGGGGTCCGTTCCGTCTCCTCCCTCCTCCCTCCTCCCTCCCCATCCCCTCTAAATCCGGCGCGAGACCTTCGGCTGATACCCCGAAGGAATCAACACGACCTACGGCGTCTACTCGGCCTACTACCTCGAGAACAACTATTTCTCAGGCGGTACCACGTTCCGGTACGCCTGGGTCGGCGGGCTGTCTGTCGCTCTCGCATTGCTCTGTGCGCCGATCGCCAATTTCGCTGTGAAGAGGGCGGATTTTAGGGTTGTCATGCTCTTTGGTCCGTCTAGCACATGCAAGGATGGACAAGGCCTCGGTGCTTCGCGGTTTGGGGCTGATGAGGTGGTGGATAGGAGCGGTGTGTGTTGTGCTGGGACAGTGCTTGGCGGGGGTCTGTACGAGTTTTGCCGCGTTTTTGGTTTGTCAGGGGGTTGTTTTTGGGATAGGTGGGTCATCAAGCTGGAGACGTTGGGTGTCTGGCTGATGATGCAACCTCAGGTCTGGGACTGGTGCGACTTGCTTTTCGGTTCGATGCCGATATCGGATCTTCGCTAATGAAGGCAGACTCTCGTTCCCTCTCAACCCCTGCTTGCACACTGGTTCGACACCCGACTCTCACTCGCCCAGGCAAGTCGATTCCTCTCGCTCCCTTCCTGACCGACACTCTCCCTCCTGAATCCCAGTCACTCATGCGCAGTCACGCTGATGCGGAACTAGGGCCTCGCCAACGCCGGCTCCGGCCTCGGTGGCCTCGTCCTCTCCAACACCACCCGCGTCGCCCTCGAGAGCATCGGCGTGAAATACGCCCTCATCACCAACGGTCTCATCTCTCTCGTCGTGCTCGTCCCTTGCATCCTCCTTCTCCGGAGTCGGCACAAACAGGTCGGCGCGAGGTCTGCCCCATTGCAGTTTAGCTTCCTTTGCCATCCTGGGTTCGCTTGGGTCTGGATGTGGGGTGCTTTTTCCCGTACGTACACCTCTACGCGCGCTCCACTTGGCCGAGCTGAGTTTACTGGACTAGTTCTGGCATACTTCATCGCGCTCTACAGCCTCGCGTCATTCGCCACCTTCGGCCTCGGACTCTCCCAAACCAAAGGCGCCGCCCTCCAATCCATCCTCTCCGCCGGCCAGATGCTCGGTCGTCCCCTCTGGGGTCTAGCGCTCGACAAAGGTGGGCGAATCAACATGTCGATAATCTGCTACCTCCTCGTCGGCGCGTCCTGCCTCGTCCTCTGGCTACCCGCAAAGTCATTCGGTCTCCTTATCGTCTTCGCGCTGGTACAAGGCCTCACGGGTGGCACGATCTGGTCAGCAGCTACTCCTGTCGCGGCGAGAGTGGTGGGCGTACAGGATCTGGCAAGCGCATTGGGGATGTTCTGGTTGGTCCTCGTCATCCCGGCACTAGTGGGTCAGCCCATCGCGGTGGCGCTGTTGGACTACTCGATGGGATCGCTGGGGAGGAATGGGGCGGAAGCGTATTATATCAGTATTGGGTTCTGTGGTGGCGTGGGGATCGTTTCGGCTGTTCTGTTGTATGGGGCGAAGAGGTCATTGCAGGGGAGTTGGACGGTGTTTCGGATAACGTAGGATGATGGCAAACAGGGTTCACATCGTCACCTCGGAAAGTCTTGGTGAGAGAGAAATAATTCGCGGTACTCTATTCGGTCCATGATCATGCCTGCGATCTTCTCGATGAGGGAAGAGGAAGCGGAGCAGCGGACTGCCCGGCCACAATGATTTCAGGCTTTGCCCGTGGAAGCGATTTCATTCAGATTGACTGCAATCACTGGTCAAACAGTTGTTTTCAAGAGCGCTCATCTTGATGCGTCTCTCCTGTCACTGTAGCCTGCCTGAGCTGGCCACCTTTAGTTTATGGCTCCATCGTTCGCAGTCTGGGTCGATCGCACTTCCCTTGTCCCCACGTCATAACTGTTTGTTTTGATCTCGGTATCAAATTCCCACCAAGCTGATGAATGACGCAATAAATTTCAAGCCCTGTCGAACTATGCTTGTTTCAGCCTTCCAGTCTACATCATATCTCCTGGCATCGGTCCTTCACCTTTAGATGGGTCTTTCATAGCACTCTAAACATCTGATTAATCCTGAGTCGTGGCGATGAGCGGTCCATCGGGTTCCGGACTCGGTCAAATCGCCCAGAAAGGAGCCGGATTCGCCGGTGTAGTCCGTTCCCTCCGACAAAGGAAGAAAGAAGGGGGTTCCTCGCCTTCCCTCCCCGATCGCGTTGGGCCTAGCAAAGGTCTTCCGTCGACGGGGTTGAAGCGGAATACTCAGGAATGGAAAGACAAACACAAGCGGCCGAATGAGAGGAAGAGGAGTGGGAGTCAGAGCACGAGTAGCTCGATACTGTCAAATGCGACGGGGAGTGGCAGCGAGGATGGGGATGGAGGTGGGAGTCGGGTTCGTGAGCATGAAGGAGCGGAAGGCAGGGGGCTAGGGAAGCATGAGAGGGATTTGCAGAATGGGCATGGGCAGGCGCAGGAGCAGGGGCAGTGGACCGAGTCACCTACGGAGGAAGAGCCCTCGATGCAATTCCTAAACAAATCGAGGCCACCCAAGGATGGTGATGAGAATGTTCGGACGGAAACACGCCTCGCAAACGGTCATGGGGGTGCTCACCAAGAAGAGGGAGGGAATAGAAAGGACGCTGAAACCAATGGCCATGGGGAAGGAAACGGGGCCGACTCGGAGGAGAAGATGATGGGTCGGAACGAAGGGCGAAACCGCAAGTTGACGGACGAGGTCGGCCACATGCCTGATGGACTACCTGGGGTCAAGAAGGAGCAAGCACCAGGACCCCGGAATGAGATCGTGCTGGATCCACGGGTATCTCACATGAACGTGAGTTCTCTGTGTGCCTCTGAAAGCATCACTGACTTAACGCAGTACCATCAACAGCGGGAATTCACCGGCAAGGGCGTCGAGAAGGGGCCTATCCTCATGATCACCCCTGATGGCGAAGAAGAGCTCCCTCCTGGCGAGACACCACGCGCATCTCGTCAATCGTCGATCACCAATCAAGCCGGCGAGAGTAACGGGGAAAGCTCGACAAAGGCGACGGAAGGCACATGGATGACAGCTATGAATGGGCAGCCTACGCCAGCGAGGCCCAAGCGACTATCCGGCCGGTTCAGCTCATCCGTGCAGAGCCAAGTTCGGAGAGGAGAGCACGAGGAGTCCGAATCGGATCAACACGACGAGCCAAGCTCGGAAGTAAAAGAAGCCGCTCATCAGAGATGGTCCCATTTGCGCGCTCGAGTCCTCCCATCTCGGCAAACTGGGTCCGGAACCGCACCTGGACCCAAAAAGGTCACTGCCCTCGCTCCTACCGCGGTGGCTGCCGTTCCCGTCACTACGGAGCTCCTAGCTGGTCAACTGCCTGTCATGATCCTCAAAACATGGCTGGACCGAGACGAAGATGGGAATCGTGCCGTACCTGTTTTACTGGGGAATCTGCGGTTCAGGGTTGGGGATAGTGTGGGGCTACGAGCTGGGAGAGAGACTGGGAAGGAGATGTTCAAGGTGGAATGCGAGTATGGGGATGGCGCGGTGAAATGGGTGAGCCCGCAGGTCTGGCAAAGCTGATGCCTAGGTGATCTACCGAGAATTGCGAGATTTCTTGTCCTTGCACGCAAACTACAAGGCGGCGAACTTTGGGTCAAGTGTTGCGGGATTGCGCACATCAAGAAAAGTAGACATACCGGAATTCCCGCGAATGAGTGAGTCGACGAGAGTGACACCGCTAATTCCAGGTATCCCCTATCTAAAGAAGCTCGGTGGACGGGACCAGTCGAAAGAGAAGCCTGTGGGGAAGGCAGAATACGCTCAAGCAAGTCGGAACGCTCTGCAGCAATATCTCGTTGACCTCATCCGCGCTGTCGTAAGTCGACCCGTAATCGCTCGGCTGATGATAGATCTTCCGGCCCGAATCCAATCGGTTGTGCAAGTTTTTCGAACTCTCGTCGCTTACGCTATCGCTCGCTCCTAGAGGTGGTTTCCAAGGGAAGGCAGGGTTCTTGAAGATCCCGGGGGCCAATGCGAGTAGACGAGCCAATCAACCTGGTTTTACGCCCACTTCTTGGGCAAAGAATCGGTCTCCGAAATGGTTCATTGTGCGGGATACCTACTTCATCGCGAGTAAAGGCCCTGAAGCTGTGAGTCAACATACCAAACGAATAGCTTGTATTTAGTTGGCGCCTTCAGACCGAATACTACGATGTTTTCCTGATCGACACAGACTTTGCCATCGAGCGACCCAAGCGCGTCTACCGAACCGGTTTTCGATTCATGACAGGTCACGGCAATGTTAAATCCCTGATGCACAAAGATCAGGAGGTGGAAAATGCCGACGCGGCCGACGACAACGATATCGACACGGACAATCCTCTGACGCAGGAGATGCTGGTCACCTCTGGAGAAGGCAAGGGCGAGAAGGCTGATAATATGCATGATGATGGGGAGAGCAAGGCGTCCCAGCATACCTTCTTCATCGCAAACTCTCAACGGCGGTTGAAATTGGTTGCGAGAAATGCAGTGAGTCTACTTGTGGCGGGTTTAGCTAAAGGCAGCGACAAATGCACCAATTCATCGTCAGCATGGAACGCATAGCAGCGCAATCTGTCTGGACGGGACGGAATCGGTTTGATAGCTTCGCGCCTCTTCGAGTCAACGTTGCCGCTCAATGGCTGGTTGATGGGGTGAGTAATCCAGATTGACAATGCTGACTTCAGCGCGACTACTTCTGGAACCTAAGCCGAGCTATCAATATGTCCAAGAGCTGCGTCTACATCCATGACTGGTGGTAAGTCGCTAGAAGTGGGTGAGATAAAGCTGATCATACAGGATCTCACCCGAACTCTACCTGCGCCGTCCAGGAGATGAGCGATATAGACTAGACAACCTTCTCAAGCGGAAAGCCGAGGACGGGGTGAAGATCTTCATCATCGTATAGTACGTGGTCGCATACTCTACGACGCTGAGCTGACTATTGGCCAGTAACGAGGTGTCAGACAAGACGACTCCCGTAAACAGCCTGTACACCAAGCGCACGCTGACCGGCCTCCATCCGAACGTCATGGTTCAGCGTTCTCCATCCCATTTTCAGACGGGCACGTTCTACTGGTCCCACGTAGGTCGGAGTCACGCGAGCTTGGCTGACTCCATAGCATGAGAAGC